>OHBM01002195.1_pt1 | contig 13343 bp, 8 predicted proteins | sample 1577251 | NCBI WGS metagenome assembly OHBM01 (sample SAMEA3541557, study PRJEB24748) | human gut metagenome | biome: human gut; feature: human-associated habitat; material: faeces | place: China | collected 2012
TGCTTCTGCAATCTTATCCATATCCTCTGTATTCATGCCTCTTGATGTAACAGCTGCAGTACCGAGACGGACGCCACTGGTTACGAATGGAGACTTCGGATCATTCGGAATGGTATTCTTATTACAGGTGATATTTACAGAATCTAATAATTTTTCTACTGCCTTACCTGTCAAATCATAATTAGTAAGGTCTACTAACATCAGATGGTTGTCAGTTCCGCCGGATACAATCCTGATATCACGGCTTAATAATCCCTTGCAAAGTGCCTGGGCATTATCAATAATACCCTTCTGGTATACCTTGAATTCCGGCTGTAATGCTTCTTTCAAGCAGACTGCCTTTGCTGCAATGACATGCATCAGAGGTCCGCCCTGGATTCCCGGGAATACTGCCTTGTTAAAGTTATATTTATCTGCTGCTTCCTGATTGCAGAGAATCATTCCGCCTCTTGGTCCTCTTAAGGTTTTATGGGTTGTTGTTGTTACAACATCTGCATATGGAATTGGGCTTGGATGAAGTCCGGCTGCAACAAGTCCGGCAATATGTGCCATATCAACCATAAGAACTGCACCACAGGCATCTGCGATTTCACGGAATTTCTTGAAATCAATGGTTCTTGCATATGCGGACGCACCTGCAATAATCATCTTTGGCTTACATTCCATTGCAATCTTCATTACGTTATCGTAGTCAATGAAGCCTTCATCATTTACACCATAAGGTACAATATGGAAATAAGTTCCAGAGAAGTTTACCGGGCTTCCGTGTGTTAAATGTCCGCCGTGGTCTAAGTTCATTCCCATTACGGTGTCACCCGGTTTTAAAATTGCGAACTGTACAGCCATGTTTGCCTGAGCACCGGAATGTGGCTGTACGTTTACATAGTCACAGCCAAACAGTTCTTTTGCTCTCTCAATTGCCAGATTCTCTACAATATCAACGCAGTCACATCCGCCGTAATATCTCTTTCCCGGATAGCCTTCTGCATATTTATTAGTCATTACACTGCCCATTGCTGACATTACTGCCGGGCTTACCCAGTTCTCAGATGCGATCAGCTCAATGTGGCTGTTCTGACGGTCAAATTCTTTGGTAATGGCATCTGCAACTTCCATGTCCACTGCCTGAATATCTTCTAATGTATACATGTTTCTTCTCCTTCTCTATGTGATTTTCTTTAGGCGATTGCGAAAGGGGACAGCTTTTCTTTCAAAATTTTGCTATGAAAGGGGATTTGGAGTTATTTGTACTGGAATGCCAGCAGTTCTTAAGTGTATGTTTTGCTTGATTGTAAACTGTCTTTCCGTTGCTTTGACGGGGTCGCTGTACTGTCCGCCAACTGCAGATGCGGCATAAAGCCTGCAAGGAGCACTAAGAATTTCGGCATGGACATCGTACATTCCGGCAACCGGCGCAAATTCACATCCATGTTCAATTGCGCCTCGCTGGCACGTCCCTGTGCCAGCGTTGCCAAAGAACAGACGAAATTCTAAGTGCCCCTAACAGCCCTTATCATGCATCTGAAGTTGACGAACAATGCAGCGACGATGTCAAACATTGGAAAGACTGTTTTTATCACATCAAGCAAAATATACCTTTTAGAACTACGGGATTTCAGTGCAGACTCCAATGCCCTTTCTATAGAAAAATTTGAAAGACTAGTTATCCAATTTCGCAATCGCCCAATATATTTACTTTGAGTATCATTATAAGTGATAGCCTGATTCAACGCAACTGTAATTTTACGCATTACCGTAAAAAAGTGCATTTTCAGATATCTTTTCCAGTTCCCTTTTCTAGGTGTCGTGTTTCATATTATACTGCCACTTAAATATGGCAGTTCCAATGATTACAATATAGCCTGCAACACTGAGGGCATCCGGTATCTGGTCCAGGAACAGAATGCCAAGAAGTGCCGCAAAGATAATCTGGGTGTAATCAAAAACAGATATCTCTTTTGCCGGTGCTTTCGTATATGCTGTGGTAATGCAGATCTGTCCGCCTGCTGCACATACACCAGCCAGCATAAGGCAGACAAACTGTGTCATGCTCATGGGCTTATATCCGATGATAAAAAACGGCAATGTGACAACACAGGAAAAGAGTGAAAAACAAAGGACGATAACCGGTCCCTTCACTCCCATTTTCCCCAATTTACGCACATAGGTATAAGCAATTCCTGCCCCCAGTCCGCCCAATGCTCCAATTAATCCGTAAACAAACTGTATGTCAAAGGATGGCTTAATGACAAGCAAGGCTCCGGTAAATGCCAGCACGACTGCTCCCCATTCTACTTTATTTGCCTTTTCCTTTAAAATAAAGGTTGACATAATAATTGCAAAGAAAGGCGATAACTTATTTAACATATTGGCATCTGCAATATTCAGCCGGTCAATGGCATAGAAATTACAGACTAATCCTACCGTTCCGCAGAAGCTTCGCATGAACAGTCCGCCCCAGCTTTTCTTTGGTGCATAGAATGGCTCTTTTGCCCGGATGAGCAGAAAAGCTGCCACAACGGCAGCTACTGCATTTCGGAAAAAAGCCTTTTCCATCGTAGGCAGGTCTCCTGACAGCCGGACAAAAAATGTCATCAGTGCAAAAAAGAACCCTGCTCCTATAATAAATAAAATTCCCTGTCTTTTTTCCTGTTTCATATGATTCTTTCTATTCTGCAAGCAGTTTTTCTACGCTTGCAAGTTTGACGCAAAGTACAAAAATTTTAGTTGCTGTCTCAAGTTCTTCCATAGTCGGGAAGCTTGGTGCAATACGGATAACAGAATCCTCCGGGTCTTTTCCATAAGGGAAAGGTGCTCCTGCCGGTGTCATAACAACGCCTGCTTCTTTTGCTTTGGCAACAACACTCTTTGCACATCCCGGCAAAGTATTAAAGCAGATGAAGTATCCACCCTTCGGGCTAATCCAGGAACCGATTCCAAGCCCGCCTAATTCATCCTGTAATGTTTTTTCTACCATTTCAAACTTCGGACGCATAATTGCAGCCTGTTTCATCATATGTGCATTGATTCCGTCAATATTTTTGAAATAACGTACATGACGAAGCTGATTAATCTTATCATGTCCGATAGTCTGCATCGTAAACTGTTTTTCAATGAAATCAAGGTTTGCCTTGGAAGTTACGATTGCGGCAATACCGCTTCCCGGGAAGCTTACCTTTGATGTAGAGCAGAATTCATATACCATATCCGGGTTGCCGGCTTTCTCACATTCGCTGATGATGTCTAAAAGGCTGTCCTGCTCATCTTCATAGAGATGATGAATTACATAGGCATTGTCCCAGTAAATACGGAAGTCTTCTGCTGCCGGCTTTAATGCTGCCATACGGCGGACAGTTTCATCGGAATAAGTAATTCCCTGCGGATTGGAATATTTTGGTACACACCAGATTCCTTTGATGGAATCATCACTGCTTACCAGACGCTCTACCATATCCATATCCGGTCCTTCAGAAGTCATCGGTACATTTACCATTTCTACGCCAAAGAATTCTGTTACACCGAAATGACGGTCATAACCCGGTACCGGACATAAGAATTTTACTTTATCCAGTTTGCACCATGGTGTACTTCCCATGACACCGTGGGTAAAGGAGCGGGATACGGTATCGTACATAACATTTAAACTGGAATTACCGTATACAAAGACATGGTCCGGTGTGCTTCCTACCATATCTGCAATTAATTTTCTTGCTTCCGGAATTCCTTTTAATTCTCCATAATTTCTACAGTCTGTACCATCTTCTGCAATTAATTTACTGCTGCTGTTTAATACATCCAGCATCGGCATAGCAAGGTCGAGCTGGGTTGCTGCCGGCTTTCCTCTTGCCATATTTAAAGAAAGACCCATTCCCTTGTATTTTGCATATTCTTTTTCAAGGCCTTCCTTTACCTTATACAATTCTTCTTTTGACATTTCCTGATAAGACTGCATCTTATTCCTTCCTCCTGTATCATTCATCATTTTCTTTTAACCAGTGAAGCCACTGGGCGATTTCTTTTTCTTTTCCATTGTCGGTCGGCTCGTAAAATACCGAATCCGTCAGCCCGTCCGGAAGATACTGCTGTCTGACATAGTGGTGCGGGTAATCATGGGAATAAAGATAACCCAGACCATGTCCTAATTTTCCAGCGGATTTGTAATGTGCATCCTTTAAGTGATTTGGTATCGGTGCCGTTTTGGTATGTTCTACCACATCCATCGCTCGATTCAGTCCCATATAGGATGCATTACTCTTTGGGGCACTTGCCACATAGGCAACTGCTTCTGCAAGAATAATCTGTGCCTCCGGCATACCGATACGTTCTACTGCCTGTGCTGCAGAAACCGCTACATTCAATGCCATCGGGTCTGCTGTACCAACATCCTCTGCCGCGCTGATCATGATTCTTCTTGCGATGAAACGGATATCTTCTCCTGCATATAACATTCTTGCGAGGTAATAAAGGGCTGCATCCGGGTCTGTTCCACGGATACTTTTGATAAATGCAGAAATCGTATCATAATGATTATCGCCTGCCTTATCATATTTCACTACACGCTTCTGGATACATTCCTGTGCCACATCGATTGTAATATGGATAAGTCCGTCTTCGCTTCGTGGTGTGGTTAAGATTCCAAGTTCAATGGCGGTAAGGGCTGCTCTTGCATCTCCATTGGCAACATCTGCCATGAATTCCAGTGCATCCTCGTCGATGACTGCCTGATATGCACCCATTCCCTTTTCCTTATCGGTAACTGCCCGCACCAAAAGCTTCTTAATATCTTCTTTTTCCAGTGCATGCAGTTCGAAAATAATGGAACGGGATAGTAAAGCTCCATTGACTTCAAAATATGGATTTTCCGTTGTGGCACCAATCAGGATAATCGTTCCGTCTTCTACAAAAGGCAGAAGGTAGTCCTGCTGTCCTTTATTAAAACGATGAATCTCGTCGATGAAAAGAATCGTTTTCTTTCCATACATTCCCTGATTGTTCTTTGCCTGCTGCACCACTTCCTCCATGTCCTTCTTTCCTGCAGATGTAGCATTCATCTGAAGGAATTCAGCACTGGTGGTATTGGCAATCACTTTTGCCAACGTGGTCTTTCCGGTTCCCGGCGGTCCATAGAAAAGAATAGAACTTAACTTATCTGCTTTAATGGCACGATATAACAGCTTGTCCTTTCCGATAATATGTTCCTGCCCGACTACTTCGTCTAAGGTCGTGGGACGAAGTCTTGCCGCAAGGGGAGACTCTTTTTCCATATTCTGTTCCCGCATGTAATCAAATAAATCCATTTTTGCTCCTTGCATAATTTCAAAACGAATCTTGCATTTTTACTCTTATTTTTCTTCATTTTTATACTTTTTTGGTTTCAAAATGACATTTGAGCTTTAAAATAATTCATTTCATCCTAAGATACCATACCTTAATTTTTGTCTTTTGACAAGTCTATTCTGGTATTTTTTCTCGATTTTCCAGTGAAAACACACCAAAAATCCATTGAAACATTCTTTTTTCTCAAGGTAACTCAAATATCAGCTTATCTACCGTTACAAATTCATAACCCTGTGCCTGCAGCCGGTCAATAATCTCAAAGGCTGCCAGCATACTGCTGTCATAACCGTCATGTAATAAAATAATATCACCATCTTTGACATCCGTCATTACTTTATTGACGACTTTTTCCTTATTCTGCACCTCCCAGTCCCTTGGGTCTACATCCCAGAGCACCTCTATCATATTCATCTGACAGTCCAGATTCTTCTGGGTGCTTCCGAAAGGAGAACGCAAAAACTGCGGATATTCCCCGGTAATCTGATAAATGGCATCATTGGTCTTTCGAATCTGCTCACAGGCATCTTTCTTCGATAAGATGCCAAGGTTCACATGGGTATAGGAATGATTTCCTATGATATGCCCATCATCCTGAATTTTCTTTATCAAATCCGGATATGCCTCTGCTTTCTCTCCGATCACAAAAAAGGTTGCTTTGACATTGCGCTCCTTCAGCCCTTCCAGTAAATCTTTCGTACATTCCGGGCTTGGTCCATCGTCAAATGTCAATGCAACCTCTTTTATTCCACTTGTTTTCTTTGTATTCATACTCTCTGCATTTACCAGATGATTGACACGGATCCGACAGGCTCCGGCGGCAATTACCAATACCGCCAGTGCCAGATTCATCCATATCAATGCTTTTCGGATTCGACTCATTTTACACCGTTACTTTTCTGCTCTCCTGACAATATATGCAGCAACTGCATTTCTTATTATGTCAGACTTGAACCATTTCAGGCGGTCGCCGGTTTTGCGCTGGCAGTCAGTTCTCCATCGGTAAGGTCGATAAGAATGGTATCTCCCTCTCTGACTTTATCTGCAAGAATCAATTTTGCTGCCAATGTCTCCACATATTTCTGCAGGAAACGTTTCAGCGGTCTTGCACCATATACCGGGTCATAACCTTTCTCGGTAATATAATCCTCAGCAGCCTTAGTCAGTTCCACTTTCAGTTCACGGTCTGCAAGACGTTTATTCAGATCTTCCATCAGTAACTTGATAATGTTGCCGATGTTGTCTTTGGTCAGCGGCTTGAACATAATGATTTCATCCAGACGGTTTAAAAATTCCGGCCGGAAGTTACCCTTCAGTTCTTCCATAACAGCTTCTTCTGCTTCCGGACGAATCTCGCCATTTTCGTCAATGCCCTCCAACAGATGCATGGAGCCTAAGTTAGAAGTCATGATAATAATGGTATTCTTAAAGTCTACGGTACGTCCCTGGGAATCGGTAATTCGTCCGTCATCCAGTACCTGAAGCAGTACATTAAAGACATCCGGATGTGCTTTTTCCACCTCATCAAAGAGGACTACGGAATACGGTTTCCGGCGGACTGCCTCCGTCAGCTGACCACCTTCATCATAGCCTACATATCCAGGAGGTGCTCCAATCAGACGGGAGACGGAATATTTCTCCATATACTCGCTCATATCGAGACGGACCATATTGGATTCATCATCGAAAAGGCAGCTTGCTAATGCTTTGGCAAGCTCTGTCTTACCTACACCGGTTGGTCCTAAGAACAGGAAAGAACCGATTGGCTTGCTCGGGTCTTTGATTCCGGCTTTGGAACGGATGATTGCTTCTGTTACCTTGGTAACGCCCTCGTCCTGTCCAATGACACGTTTATGCAGTTCTTCATCAAGGTGCAGTGTCTTATTTCGTTCGCTCTCGGTCAGTTTGGCTACCGGGATTCCGGTCCAGCGGGAGATAATCTTTGCGATTTCTTCTTCGCTGACACTTTCATGTACCAGTGATAAATCTTCACCTTTGACTTTCTCTTCTTCAATTTCCAACTGCTGCTGTAACTGAGGCAGCTTACCATATTTTAATTCTGCCGCTTTATTTAAATCATAGCTCTGCTCTGCCTGCTGGATTTCATTTTTCAGGCTTTCCAAATCCTCACGCAGCTTCTGGACTTTCTCTACGGATTTCTTTTCATTGTCCCACTGTGCCTTCTTATTCTGGAACTCACTCCGAAGCTCTGCTAACTCTTTCTGTAAGTCTGCCAGACGCTCCTGGCTCAGACGGTCATCCTCTTTTTTCAATGCAGTCTCTTCAATCTCTAACTGCATGACACGACGGTTCAGTTCATCTAACTCAGTCGGCATGGAATCAAGCTCTGTCTTAATCAGTGCACAGGCTTCATCCACCAGGTCAATTGCCTTATCCGGTAAGAACCGGTCTGAGATATAACGGTTTGAAAGCACTGCTGCGGAAACCAGTGCACTGTCGGTAATCTTTACTCCATGGAATACTTCATACCTCTCCTTTAATCCACGCAGGATAGAAATAGTATCTTCTACCGTTGGTTCGTCTACCATAACCGGCTGGAATCTTCGTTCCAATGCGGCATCCTTTTCAATGTATTCCCGGTACTCATCCAATGTGGTAGCACCGATACAATGCAGTTCTCCACGGGCAAGCATTGGTTTTAAAAGCTGTCCGGCATCCATGGCTCCATCGGTTTTTCCTGCACCGACAATGGTATGCAGCTCATCGATAAAGAGGATAATCTGTCCTTCAGATTTCTTTACTTCATCCAATACTGCTTTCAGACGTTCCTCAAATTCACCACGGTATTTTGCTCCGGCTACCAATGCACCCATATCCAGTGCAAAGAGCTTCTTATCCTTTAATCCTTCCGGAACATCACCACGTACAATCCGTTGTGCCAGTCCCTCTACAACTGCGGTTTTACCTACACCGGGTTCGCCAATCAGTACCGGATTGTTTTTCGTCTTACGGGACAAAATTCGCACTACATTCCGGATTTCTGCATCACGTCCGATGACCGGATCCAGCTTCTGGTCTCTCGCCCTCTCTACCATATCATAACCATATTTATTTAAGGTATCATAAGTAGCTTCCGGATTATCGGAGGTCACACGCTGGTTGCCACGCACCGTAGACAGTGCCTGCAGGAAACGGTCTCTTGTAATACCATATTCCTTAAAAATTTCCTTTAATGCAGGGTTCGGATATTTTAACAAGGATAAAAACAGATGCTCTACGGAGACATAATCATCTCCCATCTGCTTTGCCTCATCCTCTGCACTAATCAATACCTTATTCAATGCCTGGCCGACATAAACCTGGCCGCCGGACACCTTGGTTCTTGCTTCCAGATGGCGGATTGCATTGTCTACAAAATGCTCCTTCTGGATTTCCATTTTCTCGATCAGTTTTAAAATCAGTCCATCTTCCTGCTGCAGTAATGCCACTAAAAGATGTTCCTGCTCGATTTCCTGATTGCCATATTCATATGCTAATTTTTCGCAATCCTGGATTGCTTCCATTGACTTCTGTGTAAATTTCTGAATGTTCATATCTTTCACCTCATTTCCCACTGTGCTATGAACGAATTCTTGTTATTTCTGTTTCCAAGCATAAATATAGCACGCATTATTAGCACTGTCAAGAGGTGAGTGCTAAAATTTTCAGACAATTTTTGTTAATTACTATTTTTCTTATATTTAAAAGGAATTCAGCAGTCCTTTCAGCCCTTCCTCTTTATAAACTCCCTTATAATATGCAACTTCATCTTTTATCATCTCATCAATCACCTGCATTCCAAGAAGTTCCACCGGTGCCTTATCATCTGTAAGAATATAATCGCCCTTTTCATAGGAAACGGTATCTGCCAATACCTCTGTCATCATTCCCTTTAACTCCTGATTTTCAAGCTTGGAAATGTTGTTAGAAAGATTCTTTAAAATTTCTCCATTGTCGGATGCAAACAGTTCCCGGTTTGTAGAGCCTGCCACATCCACAGTATATTCTGTTCCAAATACACTTCCTATGGTGTCGGAAAGATACTGGTTAATATTTCCTTCTTTCTGCCCACGCATGTTCATATTCACCACCATTACGCCATTTTCATTTAAATGCTCTTTTACCAGCGTAAAAAATTCAACGGAAGACATCTGAAACGGAATCGTAATATCCTGATAAGCATCTACCATAATGACATCGTATTTCTTATCGGATGCATTTAAAAATGCTCTTCCATCATAAGTCGTTACCGGCACATCCTCCGAAAGTGAAAAATACTGTCTGGAAAGCTTTGTAATCTTCTCATCAATTTCAACACCTTCCACATTCATATCTCCAAAATATTTCCGGCACTGGGTTGCATAAGTACCGGTTCCCATTCCAAGAATCAGCACATCCATGTCTGATATTTCTTTGTCTTTTAACATAAGCGGTGCCGCCATGGCATAATCATAATACATGCCGGTCAGTTCATCCTGCTTCATATACACAGACTGCACACCGAATAACACATTGGTGGATAAGGACACCTTGTCCTGATTTTCGTATACCTGAAGATAGTTATATACGGATTCCCCCTCATAGGTCAGATTATTTTCCCAGAATGCAAATGAGTCGGAATATCCAAACCCGCAGCACAGTGCAAATATCAGAATAGATGCAACTATTTTCTTCTTTCCGGTATGCGCATTGATAAAATATACGATGGATAATGCCAGTAAAATTCCCGCAAAGATAAGAAATGTAACGGATGTTCCTACTGCCGGAATTGTCACAAAGGTTGGGATAAAGGTTCCAATGATGCTTCCGATGGTGTTACCGTTCCCAACAGAAACAGCGGAAATACGAAAATTACCATGCAGGCTGCAAAAGCTGCAATAATCAGGAAATTATTATTTACCGCAAAGATTAAAAGGGCTGATATTCCTATGATAATATATTTTCCCACTACCGGAATTAATGCAATCCAGATTGCGGCAATGATAATTCTTCCATACAGTTTATCCGGGTTCGGTGATTTGTCTGCCGTCCTTCCGCCATAAATATTTCCCAATGCCATGGCAATCATAATGGTTCCGATAATGATTGTCCAGACTATCTGGGAAGAACTAAAATATGGTGCAAGTAATCTGCTTGCGCCTAACTCTACTGCCATCACTGACATTCCTGCAAAAAATTCCGTCAAATACAAAAATAACTTTTTCATATACACCTCTTTTATTTTCCTTCAATATCAATCATAAGATACTCCGACTTACATCCCGTTTTAAACTTAATCGCCCAGTCGGAAATTCCTGATGTTACAATAAAATTCGTATTTTCTCTCTGCTCATATCCATAGACACGGTCATCCGGTGTCATTTTCGTAAGATTCTCAATGGTCATCAGCGGGAATAGCTGTCCACCGTGGGTATGTCCGGAAAGAACCAGATCCACATTGACATTCTGCTGCGCTGCATAATCCTGTGGCTGATGGTCTAATACAATGGAGAATTTATCCGGATCAAGGTTTGCCGTCAGTTCTTCCATTGTGGCTCTTTTTTTCTGCATATTCTTCGGATTTATCCTGTCTTCCTATTATATAGAATTTATCCGCAATCAGTTCTACCTCATCCTGCAGAACATGTACCTGATTTTTTTCTAATTCCACTATCAAATCATTTCCATCATAGCCCCGGTATTCCGGCGGATAATATCCTTTATCATGATTTCCAAAGACATAATATACACCATAAGTCGTATCAAGCTCTCCTAATGCTTTGCAGCAGGCTATCATATCTTCTTTTGTCGTATCATCATCCACAAAGTCTCCCACAATCAGAACCACATCCGGGTGCTGCTCCTCTATGGTTTTCATATGCTCGGCAAAGCCTTCCCCATGAAAAGTTGTCCCTACATGGGAATCTGCAAATACTGCCACCCGAAGGCTTCCTACTTCCTTATCCGTCTGAATCTGATAGTCCGTCTCCCATACATGATGTGCCAGATACCAGCCGCTTCCAAGATATCCTATGGTAAATACAAGTGCCACAGCTCCGGCATAATATCTTTTCAAAGATTTCTTCCGGCGTTTTTTTATCAGTGCAAAAATTCCGTCACTGATAAGCCAGAATATAATCAGATGCAGAATGCATACTATAGCATTCATCGAACCCCACGCTACCCAGAGTATTACGGTGATTCCACATACCAAAACCGCACTAATTAGGATGCGCAGCCACTTTTTTCCTTTTGTTATTTTATTCAGGAAACCAAATTTTCCAATCCGGTTTATCAGATAGATGATTCCTGCAAACGCACTGAAAAACAGTACTATCATTAGTATTGCCCACATCTTTTAAATCCTCATTCCATCCTTTTTATTCATTATCTGTTTATCCGTCTATCATTCATCTACTCATTTATCTGTTTAATCAATTTTATCAGCTCATCTACGTCTTCCATTGTCGTTGCCCAGCTGGTTGCAAAACGAATTACCGTATGCGTCTCATCCTTTTTCTCCCAGAAGCTGAATTCAACTTTTTGCGCAAGCTTTTCCATAAATGCATTGTCTACCGCGCAAAATACCTGATTGGTGGGAGCATCCAGATAAAGCTCAATTCCATTTTCCTTTAAGCCTTCCCGAATCTTATCTGCCGCTGCAATTGCCGGCTCTCCGATATGCTCATACAAATCATTTTCAAATAAGACATCAAACTGGATGCCAAGTATCCGTCCCTTAGCAAGCAGTGCTCCATGCTGTTTTATGATGGTAAAGAAATGCGGAATAAGTCCTGGCTTCGGAAATACCACTGCCTCTCCAAACAATGCACCGCATTTTGTTCCTCCGATATAAAAGGCATCGCAGCATGCTGCAATATCTTCTAATGTCACATCATTCGCCGGGCATGCCAGTGCATAAGCCAGTCTTGCTCCATCTAAATAAAGTGGAATACCATTGCTGCGGCATACTTTACTTAATGCTTCTAATTCCTGCCGGTTATATAAGGTTCCATATTCTGTCGGCTGGGAAATGTATACCATTCCCGGCATCACCATATGAGCACGGTTGCCATCCTCTTTAAATGTATTTAAGACTTCTTCCACCTTTTCTGCGCTGATTTTTCCATCTGTCTGTGGAATCGTCAATACTTTATGTCCACCTGCTTCAATAGCTCCTGCTTCATGGGAGCTGACATGTCCGGTCTCTGCCGCAATCACTCCCTGATAAGATGCCAACAGGGCATCAATTACCGTGGCATTGGTCTGTGTTCCTCCCACCAGAAAATGCACCTCTGCCTCCGGTGCATTGCAGGCTTTTCGTATCTTTTCCCTTGCAGCCTCCGAATATTCATCCAGTCCGTATCCGGCACTTTTTATCAGATTTGTCTCCGCTAACTTTTTTAGAATTGCCGGATGTGCTCCTTCCATATAATCACTTGCAAACGCTAACTGTGTTGCCATTTTTCTACTTCCTCTCTCTATTCTATACTGACATAGATTCTTCTTCTATGATTTTTCCTACTTCCTCCGGTTTAATTTCCACAATCTCTGCTATCTGTTCTAAGGTATAGCCCTTCCTGTGCATATTGGTAATTACTTTTTTATTTGTTTCTCTTAATGTCTTTTCTGCTGCTCTTTCTTCTATTCCTTCACTCAGATTACACATCAGGTTCACTTCCTCTCTCAATTCTTCACTTACCGGAATCTGATATTCCAGTTCTATCATATTTAATTTTTCTTCTGCTTCTATTTCATTTGACAAAAGTGTGCTTATCAGCCGATGCAGCTCATAGCGTTCCTCTCTTTTGGGAACTTCATTTGTTACACCAAGCAATACAATATTCAAAAGGTCTATATTTCCTTCCCAGTCATATTCATTTACGATATCTTCTTTCATCAGATGAATATAACTCATCGAATTCATATCCATATTCATGCAAATCCAGATACTAAATACCCGTTTTATGTCATCATAATCCGAATGCCAAAAATCACGTTCCTTTTGGGATGAAATAAGCCTGCTTACA
>OHBM01002200.1_pt1 | contig 13316 bp, 11 predicted proteins | sample 1577251 | NCBI WGS metagenome assembly OHBM01 (sample SAMEA3541557, study PRJEB24748) | human gut metagenome | biome: human gut; feature: human-associated habitat; material: faeces | place: China | collected 2012
TTTTCGTATCTAATCAGAATCCATACGGTCACTTTTCTACCGTTTAGAGCGTATAGCATTGATAATCAACTAATAATAGATACTTTCAATGTTCTTGTCTAACTAGCATCAATATTCCAAATAGTGTTACTTGTATTGAAAAAGGTGCTTTTGGGGGATGTGGATCACTCGTTAACATCATTATTCCCAATAGTGTGACAACAATTGAGAGTGGTGCTTTTGGTGGATGCAATAACATTCCATCCCAAATCAAATCCGATATAATCCAACGTTTTGGCGAAGAAGTATTTGAATCATGATTGTAATAGAATTCAGGCGCCGAAAGCGCGAAAACACGCTGAAGAATATGCAGAGAAGCCGTTGCTATCATATCCGAAAAATGCTATCTTTGCAGCGTCAATAGATACATTTACTTAAACCATACAACATGAAGTGTCGGCGTGAACCGGATTGAGACCGAGTTAGGACTGAGCTTGCGCTGGCAGATACGCCTCTGCGGCTGGGAGATAGGCTGGCAGATACCGCTTTCGGGAGCGTATCTGCCAGCCTTTATTGTACTTATGCTGTGCAGGTTACGGCGATGCTGGGAGATATGGAGGATTTTTTCACGTACAGGGGTGTTATAGAACTATCAATCCTTAATATCATCAAATGACAAAGAATTGAATTTATCAAAATTAGATTTGAATAATTTGTCTTGTATCACACGGTACTTCTCAAACTCTGACTCTGCAAAGCTCTTGGCATATTCAGCAGAAACCTTTCCTGCATCATGTAATACGGCATCACCTCCAGCTTCAAGAATAATATCAATACGTTTAGCCCAATCTTCCATAGTCATTGGTATATGTCGATTTGCCATACGTTCAGCTAAATCAAGTACAGAGTTGACAAGTTTTCCCATATCTTCAAGTTCCACTTGTTTTAGATAGTTTTTGGCAATACTTAAATCTGGCTTGACGATTTTACCATCAGGTGCATTCTCCCAAGTAGTCAGTCCCATGTGTTCTTTCTCTGCATTGGCTCTTTCAACAATAAGTTCTGCTGCGGTATGCCCATGCACTGCATAATGCATCTTATTCTGAACTTTTTTATAAAACAGACGTGTGGTAGGTGCATCCTTATTGTAGTCAACAGCTGTAGCATATATATCCGTGAGCTTTTGGTAGAATCTTCGTTCACTCAATCTAATCTCACGTATCTCTGCCAGCAAATGCTCAAAATAGTCCTCACCGATAAATGAGCCGTTCTCCATTCGCTTCTTGTCTATGATATAGCCCCGGAGCGAGAACTGCCGGATAACATAGGTACACCATTGGCGGAATTGAGTGGCACGGATAGAGTTGACACGATAGCCCACAGAGATGATTGCGTCAAGATTATAGAACTTTGTCATGTAGTTCTTGCCATCTGCAGCAGTTGCCGAGTTTTTCTCGGTAACTGAATCTTCAACAAGTTCTCCGCTCTGGAAGATGTTCTTCAGATGCAATCCGATATTGTCTATTGAACAATCAAAAAGCTGTGCCATAGCCTTTTGTTTAGCCCGCACTGTTTCATAACGCCAACTATACTTTCATAGATAAATTCTATCGTTGCGATATTCTTCATTATTGAGAGATTTGTTTTTCACGTACTAAGGTGTTACAGGAAGAGATGATGATATTAGGATTTCAATTCTTATAATTCACTTTAAATAGCCAATCAGTCGTTACACCATAAAATTAACTTTTAATAAATAATAACAGATAAACATTTTCATTTTTTATTATTACTTTTGCCAACAAATAAAAACAACAAAAAAAGAAGAACACTTTTTACACGCTAATAGAGTTTTAAAGACATTATGAAGATAGGATTGTTTATTCCATGTTACGTCGATGCATTGTATCCGGAAGTGGGAGTGGCCACGTACAAGCTCCTGACAAGCCTCGGACTCGACGTCACCTACCCTCTCAAGCAGACTTGCTGCGGACAACCTATGGCAAACGCCGGCTTTGAGAAGATGGCTACGGACATCTCACGCCACTTCGACGACCTCTTCAAGGAGTTCGACTACGTGGTTGCACCGTCGGCATCGTGCGCGGCTTTTGTCAAACTTTATCATCCACGACTTGCCAAGGGCAATCACGAATGCCTCACGTCAAAGAAGACGATGGACGTGGTGGAGTTTCTGCACGACGTCGTGAAACCAACAAGCCTCAAGGCTCACTTCCCGCACATAGTCAGTGTACATAACTCGTGTCACGGCGTACGCGAACTGGGACTGTCATCGCCCTCAGAAAGACAGGTGCCACAGTTCAACAAGATTATCGACCTGCTTAAACTCGTGGACGGCATCACCATCCGTGAGCCGGAGAGAAAAGACGAGTGCTGCGGATTCGGAGGAATGTTCTCCGTAGAAGAGCCTGACGTGTCGAAACGCATGGGAGAGGACAAGATAGAACGTCACATGGCTACGGGAGCGGAATACATCACTGGTCCCGACTCGTCATGTCTTATGCACATGCAGGGCATTGCAAAGAAGGAGAACAAGCCTATAAAATTCATACACGTGGTAGAGATATTAGCAGCAGGACTATGAGCACAATACATTCAGAAGCGGCACGACGCTTCAACGACAACAGAGCAAAGACCACATGGCACGACGCCACCTTCTGGTCGTTAAGACAAAAACGCGACAACATGGCGTCAGGGTTGCCAGAATGGGAGGAGCTGCGCGAACATGCCAGCCAGATAAAGCAGCACACCGTAACGCACTTGGCTGACTATCTGGAGGAGTTCAGCACGCAACTGGAGAGCCGTGGCGTCATTGTACATTGGGCTAAAGACGCCAACGACTTTAACAACATCGTGCTCGACACACTGCAGAGTCATGGCGTAAAGAAGATGGTGAAAAGCAAGTCGATGCTTACCGAGGAGTGTGCCATGAACCCGTTCCTTGAGAGTCACGGCATCGATGTCGTGGAGACCGATCTTGGCGAACGAATCCTGCAACTGCTACATCAGAAACCGAGCCACATCGTAATGCCTGCCATACACCTGAAGCGAGAAGAGGTGGGACAGATGTTCGAGGAGAAAGGCATCAGCACAGAGAAAGGCAATTACGACCCGACATACCTTACGCAATGCGCACGCAAGCATCTGCGCAACCAGTTTATGGAAGCAGGAGCAGGAATGACAGGATGCAATTTCGGTGTGGCAAAGACCGGCGACATCGTGGTTTGCACCAACGAGGGCAACGCCGACATGTCAACATCAATGCCAAAGCTACATCTCGTGGCAATGGGAATAGAGAAGATTGTGCCCGACTACAAGTCGCTCGCCGTATTCCAGCGACTGCTCTGCCGCTCTGCTACCGGACAGCCCACAACGGCCTACACCTCACACTTCCGTCAGGCAAGACCGGGAGCTGAGATGCACGTCATCCTCGTGGACAACGGACGAAGCGACATCCTTGCCAACGACGAGCATTGGGAAACGCTGAAGTGCATTCGCTGCGGAGCCTGCATGAACACCTGCCCCGTATACCGCCGCTCGGGTGGCTACTCATACACCTACTTCATCCCCGGGCCTATTGGCATCAACCTTGGTATGCTGCACGATGCGTCACGCTACAGCGACAATGTCAGCGCTTGCACGCTCTGCCTCTCATGCGACAATGTATGCCCGGCTAAGGTGAACCCCGGTTCGCAGGTCTATATGTGGAGACAGAAGCTCGACTCGCTGCACAAGGCGGACACGATGAAGAAGTGCATGTCAAAGGGAATGGAAGAGCTCTTCAACCATCCCCTACTCTATTCTTCAGCCTTGCGACTGGCTCCTCTTGCCAACCTCATACCTGACAACCTTACGCACATACGCTCACTCAATCCGTGGGGCGTGGGACACGCAATGCCGAAATTTGCGAATGAGTCGTTCCAGACGATGTGGAAGAAAGGAAAACTGAACCAAAACGAACAGAAAGAACAATGACATACAAAGACGAACTATTGGAGAAGTTGCGACGCAACACACACGAACAGTATTCGATGCCCGACACACCGATAGACGGCATATCGTACGACGACACGGTAAAGCAGTTTGTGGATATGAGCATGTCGGTGGGCAGCAAAGTGGTGATGGCTAAGCCGAACGAAAAGCTCGACGACATCGTAAGAAACGCCTATCCTGAGGCAAAGACCATCGCCTCTAACATAGCAGAACTCACCATCGCCACCATCAATCCCGACACCGTGGCAGAGGCGCAAGACCTTAACGGCACCGACGTAGGAGTGGTGTACGGACAGATTGGAGTGGCGGAGAATGGTTGCGTCTGGATTCCGCAGGACATGAAGGAGAAAGCAGTATGCTTCATCAGCGAATATCTGGTCATCGTCCTCCCGAAGAGCGGCATCGTGAACAACATGCACGAGGCATACGACCGCATCTGCATGCCAGAAACCGGACTCGGCACATTCATCTCTGGACCATCAAAGACTGCCGACATAGAGCAGGCGCTGGTAATGGGAGCGCAGGCTGCACGCGGCGTGACAGTGGTAATAAGGGAAGAATAATGGGTAAGCAAGCATTTAAGTTGTGAAACATTCAATTTAAATAATAGTCTTACATAAACGCTATTTATATAAGGACTGTTTGCCGTTCTTTTTGACAACAAACAGCCCTTATAAATTTAAAAACTCCACAACACAATTATTTTCCTTGTTTTCTTTTTCCATTCTTGTTTAGTTTTCCTATCTTTGTAGTCAAAAGACGACAATTCTATCAAGAATAAGTCTATTGGTTTTAATCTAACCTCTGAACAACATTGGAAGATACTACCAACATGTCTCCAAAGGCAGACGCTTCATTGTATAATGGGCAGCCATCCGACACTGGTTCATCGTGTCCAAGTGCTGGACTTACCTCCCGCACGCCCTCCACTTCTGATAATCTCAGGAGTGGGGTGTCGGTAGAGAATGTGCCTGACGGAAACAAGCAATGGTTCGTACTAAGGGTTTCGTATGGACGCATTGACAAAGCAAAGACCTTTGTAGAAGCAAAAGGACTCGAATATTACATTCCTCTACGATACAAAGAGATAAAGAAGCAAGGCAAGAAGCGTATCGTCACCGAAAAACTTCTTCCCTCATTCATCTTCGCCCATGCGACAGCAGAACAAGTAGAAGCCTTGCTCCATGACAACAAAGCAATCTCAAATGAAAGCAGAGCCTTGCTCAGCTACTACTTCGACCACACCATCCATCGTCAAGACAACAAAAACCTTAATCCACCACTCACAATTCGTGACGAAGCAATGGCTAACTTCATCTGCCTCACCTCCATCAAGAACCCTCACATAATTCCAGTTACTTCTAATAATATCCAGTTCAAACTGGGTGATAATGTCGTTGTAACGGAAGGGGAATTCAAGGGCATTCATGGCAGAGTAGCAAGAATTGCAGGGCAGCAGCGTGTGATTGTTGAACTGTTCGATGGCTGTTTGGTGGCTACGGCATATGTGCCGAAAGAGGCGATGAGGATATATAAAACATTATAAAAACAACTTCAATAAAGTTTTATTAAACAATTAAGCATGGCAACTTGGAAACATACAGAAATAAACATTAATGGTAGACTTATCAAAGCACAAGCACCTACCATCATATCAGCAAGTAGAAGCACAGACATACCAGCTTTCTATGCTGATTGGTTTTTCAAGCGTCTTGAAATTGGCTATTCTGCATGGACTAATCCATTCAATGGTGTGAAATCTTACGTTTCTTACGACAAAACACATTTTATCGTATTTTGGTCAAAGAACCCAAGACCACTCCTTGACTATCTTCATATACTTGAAGAACGAAACATCAAGTGCTATATCCAATACACGCTAAACGATTATGAAGCAGAGACATTGGAGAAAGTTCCATTGTTAGAAAAACGTATTGAGACTTTCAAACTTTTAGTAGACAGATTAGGACTTGGTTCTGTAGTTTGGAGATTTGACCCGTTGATTCTCACAAATGACATTTCCATTGATGATTTGTTGTATAAGATTAGGAATATTGGTGACCAACTGAAAGGTTATACCGAAAAACTTGTGTTCAGCTATGCTGATATAGCTCTATATAAAAAGGTAAAATACAACTTGAAAAAGAACGGTATTCCCTATCACGAATGGACAGAAGAGCAAATGGAAGAGTTTGCAGAGAAACTATCAATCATGAACAAAGAAAGAGGATGGAATTATTCACTTGCCACTTGTGGAGAAAAAATAGATATCAGGAAATATGGCATTGAACACAATCGCTGTATTGATGGCGACCTCATAACCCGTATTGCTTGGAAAGACCAAGAACTTATGAAGTTCATGAAGGTAAAAATAGAAGAAATTCCGATTCCATCCTTGTTTGGCAATGCAGAAATACCACAAAACGCTATTTTGCTTCCAAACAACAAATATTTTATAAGTGTTCACAAAAAAGACCCAGGGCAGCGAGAACTATGTGGATGTATGGCAGCAAAAGATGTCGGCGAGTATAACACTTGCCCACATCTTTGTGAATACTGCTATGCTAACACATCAAAAGAAACAGCTCTTGTAAATTGGAAACACCATACAAACTACCCTTTTGCTGAAACAATAACGGGAAAATGATATGAATTATTCTGAGCTTATTAAAGAGTGTCACAATATCAATGACATAATAGATGTTTGTCACGAGGCTATTCCACAAGAATACAAAGCTATACCTTGGAAACATCCAGAACTAAATCATGGTATAGACTTGTTGTCATCCGAAGAAGCTCTCAATTGTTATATGTCAGCGTATGGAGACATGCATGTTACCAAGTGTCATGCAGCTATGATGAATTTCCCTTTTCAGCAACTTCAAGGAAATATTGAGATTGTAGATTGGGGATGTGGACAAGGCATTGGCTCTGCTACTATAATTGATATTCTTAAACAGCGTGATTTGCTCCGTTGGTTACGAAAAGTCACATTGATAGAACCATCAGAAAAAGCCTTAAGTCGTGCTAATCTAAATATAAAACGATTAACTCACGATAATGTTGAGATAGATATTAAAAACCTATATCTTCCATCAAAAGGATTTGATGAGGATTACATGTTATCCTCTATTGGTTATAAATTCGCAAATGTCATCCATGTCTTTTCAAACATTTTAGATGTAACAACTATTGATTTGGGAGCTGTTGCTCGTATGGTTGCTTCTTCACATGGCAAACATTTTATTTTATGCATTGGGCCTAAAAATAGTGCCGCATATAGAATTGAAAGATTTTGTTCTGTATTTGGAGACCAAGAATATTTTAGCCAAATAGATAGTGCCTGTTTTGCCAGGACTAAGAGGACTGCACATTCTTTCACCTGTATGACAAGATGCTTTAGCTATAATGGAGCATCTATCGATTTGAAACGCTTATCATTAATACCAGAAAATCAAGAAGAAGCCTATAATGAGTATGATCTTAGACTACAAATTCAGAATAAAGTGCTTTCTAAACAAAAGGCAAGAGTTGCATGGAGATTAGAAAAAACATTATCCATTGATGATATAATGTATATTGATGCTGTAGTCAATGAAGTAGCGGTTGATTTTATCATAATACGTCCCAATAGAGGAATTCTTCTAATTAATATATTTGAAGAAAATTTGGATAATTGCACGCTTTCCGCAGACAAGAAAGGGATTAGAAAAGCTAATTGCAACTATCAGCATCCAATAGACCTAATAAGTATTTGTCAAACGAGCATCAAGGATGGCATTGAGGAATTGTTGATAGGTACAATAGAGAATAAACGTAACTTTAGTATTATAAAAAAGATGATTATATTCTCAGAAAACTCTATTGAGCAGGTAAAAACATTCTTTTGTTATGATACAACCTTTATCAATTATACATATATTTTCGGAAAGGAATTTATTGAGAATAGGAATATATCAGTAGACCTCTTCAGAACAATTGGATTTACCTTTACTAACAAAATTTTTGACGATGTAGTCAAACGAAAATTGGCAAAAATAATTTCTCCCTCTTGGCACTCCTACCAAGAAGGACGTATAGGAATACATCCTATTGGAGTACAAAGAAAATTATCGGAAAGTAGCATGACGCAACAAAAGATCAGTGGTGTCGCTGGTTCTGGTAAGACCCAAGTACTTGCATTCAGGGCAATAAATGCTATGAAACGCACAGGCGGGAATGTTCTTATACTAACCTATAACATAACGTTAGCAAACTATCTTAAGTATAGACTATCCGAAATTAGAGAGGATTTTTCTTGGGAAAAAATAGACATCTACCCTTATCACCAATTCTTTAGAATACGTGCTTCAGAATGTCATTTATACGTTGGCTTTAATTCATATGAAGATATTGATTTCTTTATTAATGCAAGTGACCATAAAAAATATTCTGCTATTTTCATTGATGAGGTACAAGATTATACAATAGAATGGCTTCGCATTATTATACAGAACTTTCTCCTTGAACAGAATGGAGAATTGGTTGTATTTGGAGATCCCAAACAGAATCTCTATAATCGTCCTTTAGGCAAAAATGGGGATATACTATTAGGTGTTATTGGAGGTCAATGGAATCGCCAGTTAACAACAAGTCGCCGATTTGTAAATCCACGTTTAGCTCATCTGGCTACGGCATTCCAAGCCCAATTTATGAAAAATCTGCCTATAGATGAAATCTCCACAGATAAGACACTTGAAAATACTCTTAATTTTCAGGTCTTTAAATATGTAGATATGAGGCCTAAATACTCAATTGATACCTTGATTAGCAATATAATCAACATTATTTCTAATGACAACAATAAACCTAAAGACTTCGTTATACTTGCGTCATCAACGAAACTGCTACGAAACATAGACTATTATTATCGTCATCTAACAAATGAAAGAACAGAAATAACTTTTGTATCTACAGAGATTCTTGACAAATTGAAAAAGACACACAATGTAATAGAAGGGGAAACAGCCAACTGGAAGTTTCATAGAGATTTTGAAGCATTAGAACGAACGAGAAAACAACTGTTCACTACAGATAAACGTTGCTTGAAAATATCCACCATACAAAGTTTTAAAGGTTGGGAGTCACCTTCTGTTATTGTTATTTTAGAAAATGACACCATATCAGATGATACTAATTATCACCCAATGTCACCTCAAGCTATATATACAGCAATAACCCGTGCAAGAGAAAATATGTATATTGTTAATATAGGTAATAATTCATATCATAAATTTTTCTATAATCAGTCATTATGAATAATTTCACAAAAATAGAGAAGTATGCCATAATCAATATTTTATTATGTATAATGAAAGCAGATGGCATTATTCATCCTAAAGAAGAGGAATTTATGAATCAAATATATAGCAACTTTGCTATTACTATAAGTGAATTGGAAGAAATTACGAGCATTGATGATATACAGGCAAATCACATAGTTCGCAGTATGACCAATAAGAAAAAAGATCAAGCAATGTCACTATTCGTCGGAATGGCTAAAACTGATAGTTTTATACACCCCAAAGAAATAGAAATTATAAATCACATTTTTACTTGAAGTGTTAACATACTCCACAAAGTGAATGAAGAACAAAAGTCAGAAAAATATGAACATAGCAGATCAAATACGTTTAAAACTCCAACTGAAGGAGAACTCCGAAGTGGAATTTAAATCAGCTGCGGGTGGTTTCCCTAAAGCTGAATTTTGGCGTTCTTTTTCAGCCTTGGCCAATACCAATGGTGGAACGATTGTGCTGGGAGTGAAAGAGAAAAATCATAAGTTCACACCAGATGGTCTTTCTGAAGAACTTGTAGCAAAATACAGAAAACAGTTTTGGGATGATGCACACAATAAGTCGTGTGTGAACATTCCGTTGTTGGTAGAGAGTGACATCGAAGAAATAAAGACTGAAGGAGGGCAATATCTACTTGCCTTTAGAATTCCTCGTGCACAATATGACTTGCGCCCCATCCACCTTACACTTACCCCGTTTGGACATACTTATAAGCGTAGGGATGAGGGTGACTACCTCTGCAGTGATGATGAAATAAAGCAAATGTACTCGGATGCCAATAACATGAGGGCGTCAGCAGACTCCCGAATTTTAAGAGGCTATTCCTTTGATGACATTGACATACCTACTCTGCACCAATATCGTCGTGCGTACGATATTAAGCATGAAAACCATCCTTGGACAGAGCTTGATGACAAAAAGTTTTTGGAAATCATAGGTGCCTATCGTAAAGATAGAGCCACATCAACGGAAGGATTCACAGTTGCTGGTATGCTGATGTTTGGCAAGACCAATAGTATTACCGACCCTGAGTGCTGCCAAGAGTTTTTCCCAGACTATCGTGAGCATTTGAGTGACGACCTTCAGGTACGTTGGACAAACCGTATATATCCCGATGGGACATGGGAAGCCAACCTTTACCAGTTTTTCACTCGTGTCTTGCCCTTATTACAACATGCTTTGCCTGTACCATTCAGTCTTGACAATAATCAGATAAGAAATAATACCACTACGGCTCATGTTGCCTTGCGAGAGGCTTTAGCCAACAGTTTGATTCATGCAGCATATACGGTAAGGGGCAATATTGTGATTGACAGATACTTCGACCGTATTGTTTTGTCAAATCCTGGTACAATGCTTATCAGCATGGAAGAATACTATGAAGGAGGACATAGTGTATGCAGAAACCCTGTAATCCAAAAGATGTTTGTATTCTTGGGAATTGGTGAGAAAGGAGGAACTGGCGCTGATGTTATTGCAAAAGGATGGAAGGATAATGGTTGGAGCATACCAACAGTTGAAGAAAAGAGTAATCCTGATAGAATAGAAACTTGCCTAAAACTGGATGGAAATATTAATGGAACTACGGGAACATCCTCTGTAACTACGGAAATTCCTGCTGATACTACGGAAACAACTACGAAAACTCCCTCTACAACTACGGAAATCCCCTCTGCAACTACGGAAACTTCTGCCGATACTACGGAAACTATTCTTAAAATAATCAGTAATAATTCTAAAGTCACGGCAAAAGAGATAGCATCTGTATGCGGCATAACTGAAGACGGAGTTGCTTATCATATAAAGAAATTGAAGCAACGTGGTCGGATTATTCGTATTGGGGGATCACGTAATGGAGGAGAATGGAAGGTTGTGGAATAATCTGGCTCACGGATTTTGGTCAAACTCGATAATGACAAGGAAATATGTTATTAGGAAACAAGATAAGGGCTCTTAGAGACGAGCAAGGAGTATTGCAGCGCCAGTTAGCTGCATACTTAGAAATAGATACTCCCATGTTCAGTAAGATTGAGCGTGGAGACAGACGAGCAAAGCGTAGTCAGGTGATAATGTTGGCAAAATACTTTCATGTGGATGAAAAGGAAATGCTAACATTGTGGCTTGCTGACAAGATATTGGATGCGCTTGAAGGTGAAGAAGAATTGGGACTTTGTGCCATTGAAACCGCAAAATCAAAGATGGCGGATACCTTCACTAAGGAACCGCGATAAAAAATTGTCCACACATTGTCCACACACATGCAAAATGTTAGCATTTTATTTTGCAGTTTCGTGCATTTGTACTAATTTTGCAATAGGAAATCGCTTGAAATGGGGATGATAATCAAGGATTTATGTCCACACATTGTCCACACGATGGGGCTTCTTAGTACGCAAAGCACTGAATTTCAGTGTGGTGCGACATCTCGGGGTTGACTGGATTTGACAGCGGGATGAAATGGTATGTAAGCATGCGGAGCCTCGATGGCTAGCTCCTTAATCTGAGTGATCAAAAATTTAATTGGCGAAAACAACTACGCTCTCGCTGCTTAATCGAAGTATAGTAGATTAGCTTTATTCCGCCACAAGGTTTGGCGGAACGAGACATCGCTCCAAGGATGTTGTTCCGAATCTGAGGACAAAGCGGTGCAGGTAAATCGGAAATAGCCAGTGTGTGCCTCGCCGCACGGGTGAAGTTTTAGAGGATAAGGGCGCGATTGGTGGTCTGGGTCTTGTTGCGTCACGAAAACCGAAGGCCAGAATAAGCATGTAGAAAGCGTATGGTTTCCCTGTTTGGACGTGGGTTCGAATCCCACCAGCTCCACAAAGAGGCAATTATTTGATATTCAAATGATTGCCTCTTTTTTTATGCTTATACTTTCTCTATTTTTGTACAACTTTTGTACCACAACACGTTTAAATCGGCGTCCAAGTAGATTTGATTGCAGAGAATACAGAAGAAAACACAAAAGCTCTACATTTTTCCATATTGCAACACATTTTTCTAACAAAAGGTTATACATATTAACTTTTTTATGTAATTTAGCAATCTATATTAGATATCGGCTCAAAAGAACAAGAGAGAAGAGAAAGAATAAGCAGATTTCAACTCATACAATACACCGAGTTTAACTCATACAATGCACCGAGTTTCAACTCACAACAGCATACTGAATTTCAACTTATACATTATTAATATATATGCTTATGAAAATCGACACCAGACAAATGATGCGCAAGTCGGTAGCCCTGGCACTGCTACTCGCAGCCACCTACGGCGGACAGGCTCTCGCGCAGGACGACACCGTGATATACGGTAGTGTAGTGTCTTCAATGAACTGGGGCGCAGGTGGCGGACCGGGTATCTACTCGTTCGGCACAACGTCTGCCTCTGGATTCACACCCGTGAAGATCGACCAGCGACTAACCGCTCAAGGCGGTGGCGCGTATGCCAACGGCAAGTACTACTCTATCAATGTAGACAAGATGCTGCTGAGCGTGTACGACGCCGACACGTGGGAACTGCTCTCAGAGAAGACGATGGCACACGCCGCTCTCGACCTTGCCTACGACGCCACTACCGACAAGATTTACGCTTGCTACGTTGACGGCGGCATTTGTCTCGGCACGCTGAACGTAGAGAAGGGCGACTTCGACCGCATCGCCAACTTCGACACTACGTTCTCTGCGCTCTTCTTCGACAACAGCGGACAGCTCTACGGCATAAGCATGGAAAATCTTGTGAAGATCGACAAGAACACGGCGGAATTTACGGTTGTGGGAAGCACTGGCATCATGCCGATGTACGCGCAGTCGGCTACCGTCGACCCCACCACCGGCAAGTGCTACTGGGCTTCGATGAAGTCTGACTTCACGTCGGCGCTCTACGAGGTGAACATGCAGAGCGGAGCGCTCACGCTTTGCCGACAGTTCACGCTTCCATTATATTTTTTATCTGCTAAAAAAAACAATTGTTGAAACAATTGCATAT
>OHBM01002201.1_pt1 | contig 13304 bp, 18 predicted proteins | sample 1577251 | NCBI WGS metagenome assembly OHBM01 (sample SAMEA3541557, study PRJEB24748) | human gut metagenome | biome: human gut; feature: human-associated habitat; material: faeces | place: China | collected 2012
TTATCCGGGTCAAATCCCGGGGCTTCAACAAGCTGGATGTCATTGATCTGAGCGACGTTCCATCGGTTAGCCCTCCCCGCCGGTCGTTGTCGGTACATAGACCGACTTAAACCATCCGGATTTAACGCTGGCCGTGGTGTTTGCCGTCGTGCGTGCAAACACATTGCCGTTTTCCAGCGGGCTGGCGGTGATGTTGCTGGTTTGGGTCTGCGGCGTTTTAGATTCCGCGTTGGTCGACCCGCCGATGCCGGGGCGCGTACCCATGCAGTTGTACAGGCAATAATACTGCCCATCTTTGTCGCCGTCGATTTGGTACAGCAGCGCAAACGCTTTCGGTTCGGTCTGCACATTTTCGACGATGACGTGGTCGGTTTCCCCTTCTGTCATACCCCAGACATCCTTCAACATCTGATCGGGATATTTCGCCATTTCCAACGCCCCCGAGTAGCCGTTGTTGGCAAGCGACTGATAATAGGCGATGCCGTCCGCGTAAAACGGCGACACATCACCCTGCGGGTCCATCGTCAGACTGACCGCACCGGGCACATGCACAGGCGTTCCGTATTCCGGCGTTTCGCCCTCCGTCAGGATGGCATAGTGGACATTTTTAAGGTTAAATTGCACTTTGTTTTCCGTGTTTCTCATACTCACACCTCAAATTCATAATTGATTTGATAGCATCTCTCGCTATCGATGTATGTTTCGGTTTTGCTCCACACGACATCGGCCATCGCTTTTTCCAGTTTGTCCTCCGTCGCCTGGTCCTTGTATTTGGTATACAACTCGACACTGATTTGCTTTGCCGCGTAGTACACTCCACCGTCAGCGGCAAAATTGTCGTTTCCGTCTGCCATCCAGCAGACAAAGGGCAGCGGCGGCGCTGCGGCGTCTGGAAAGGATCGGTAAGCGATTGGCAATCCGGCACTTTCCAGCATTTTTTTGATTTGTTCAAGCGTCATCTTTTCCAATCACCACTTTCACTTTTTTCGCCAGCTTTTCCGCCGCGTGCTGTTCCGCCGGCGCGATGTGCGGGATCGCTGCTACACGACCCCCGCCAACCTTTGCGTGGCCGTTTTCCAGCAGATGGGTAAGGCCGGGAAATTTGGCGTTATACACGCGGATAAGGATGCGTCCTTTTCCCTCGTACTCCACCTTTTTCCGCCAGCCTTTTTTGTATTGTCCGGTTTTCACCGGGCTTTTGGCTTTGATCTCCCGCAGACACTCCTCCGCCACGGTGTTGACCGCTGCTTTGACATCCTCGGTTATGTCCTCGGTGTAGATTTTCAGCTCGGCGGCAATCTCGTCTGCCATCTCGGTTATGTTGTATTTTTTGCTCATACACCGGCGCGCCTTTCCAAGTACAGCTCGATCTCCTCGTTTTTTGCGCGGTATGTGCGATACACGCTATACCGCACGCCATCCACGATGGCGATCTGCTCGTCGTGATAATCCGGTGCGTACATCGTGACTTTAAGTGCCGCCTGCATCCCAGCTCGACCAGCTTCAAACCACTCGGACGCCGACACGCTGGCAATTGCACAAAAAACCGTGCTGTTGGTTTCGATCTGTCGGCGCTGACCTATGGCGTCGTCGGCGTAGGTCACAGCGACAAGCTGTATCACACTCGATCTGTCCATCTGTCATCCCCCCGCCGACTGGTTTGTATCCCCGCTTAGTGCCAGCGCACACTTAAGATGCTCGTATGCTTTTGCAAATTTGTCGTTGTCATCGCCAAATCCAAATTGTGCCTTGCAGTATAATTTCACCGCTTGCTGCACCAGCGGGTTGCCCCACTCGGGGGCAACCACGCCGGCGTTTTGCAAATCAAGCAGTGCCGCATCCACCGTTTGTCCGATCTCGTCGTCCATTGCATCGGTGGTGATCCGCAGCCACAACTTTGCGGCGGCGATCTGATCAGCGGTCATTGGTCAACACCTGATCAAGATGCTTTCGGCGTCCACTGCGCAAACGCCGCATCATCAATCAGGCTGCCCTCGCCGCGGGCGTACCCTGCATAGGTGTACACATGTTTGGTGATGTCCTTGGTGTTTTCCACCATGATGTCTTGTACCATGTTGTACACATATTTTTTCGGATCGCCGACCAGAATCACGCCATCCGCCACTGCGTCTTCAAACTTGATCGTCGCACCCAGCAAAGTGCCGGCAGCGCCATCCTGCAAGGACGGCTGGAAGATCGGTCGGCCGCTTGTGTCGACCATCGATACCAGCTGGTTGTACAGGGTGCCCCGCTGCATATACGCCACGCAGCTACCCACGCGTTTCAGCAGCCCCAGCAGTTTGGTCAGCTCGGCGTACGAGATCGTGGTGGCCGCGCCGGTGATTTTGTTGCCTGACGCCATACCGGTACCGATGGTGGTGACCACATCCTCGGCCATTGCCTCGCCGATGCTTGTGCTGATCTCGTTGATCAGATAGCTTTCCAGAGCTGCAATGCTCATCTTCGCCTCGGCGTAGCTGATGTTGACGTGCTTGCTAAAATCATGGCCGCTCAGCGTGACCTTAACCATGGTGTTTTGCTCGTCGTCGTTCGCCGCGTTTTCGTTGACTTTTTTTGCCTTACCCTGTGCGATGGCGGTATGTTTGACGATCTCCAAGATCGTGCCGGTGCGATAGATAGTGATGTCGCCCAGGATGCTGTGCTGACCGCTGACCAAATCCCAGATCTGATCCAGCATGGTGGTCGGCAGCGGCGCGGCGGTGGTGGTGGTCGTATGCGTAAACGCCGCATTTTCCAGTGCGGTCATCTCGTCATCTTTCCCAAGCAGATGCTTAAAAAAGGCATCGTGGTAGGCTTTGCTGTCCGCGCCGATGTTCTTCATGTCGACATCTTTCAGATCAAGCATACCCTCGCCGGTCGCACCATCGGGCATACGACCGTGGTCGCTCATCGCGTTCAGTGCATCGCGCATTTTCTTTTCCTCCTCAAACTGCGCATCCAGTTTTCTGACTTCTTCGGCTTTGGCTTCCGCCTCTTTCAGCTTGCCATCGTCGATCAGTTTTTGCGCTGCATCCAGCAGTGCGGTTCGTTTTTCGCTGTAGGCTTTCAGTTTCATTTGTTTTTTGCTCCTCTCAACTTCAAAATTTCAATCTCGGCTTGCGCTTTTCGCGCCGCCGGAGATTTTACGGTATCGCGGATGTGCTGCAATGTTTCTGCGCTAAGCATCATCCCCAGTGCAGCGACCATCTTCGTCGGCTGGTCGGCAGCATCTTCTATGCCATCCGCCAGTTTTCGTTCGACGGCATCTTTTGCTGTCAGCCATGTTTCGTGATCCATCATGTCCAAGGCTTCCACCTCGGTCATTCCGGTTTTGGCGACATAGGCCGCCGCGATAGCGTTGTTCGCTTTGCGCAGCATTTCCGACGCCTTGTCCATGTCGTGGTAATCGCCACCAGCCACCGTCGACACATTGTGCACCATCATCATGGCTGTTGGGCTCATGGTGCAATGACCTGCGCAAGCAATCACGCTGGCCGCACTGGCAGCCAATCCCACAACATGCAGATTAACGTTGCCTTTGTAGCTGCGCAGTGCCGCATAAATTTCCGATCCGGCATAGATGTCGCCACCGTAGGAATTGATGTACACATCCACCGGTTGCCCCGCTGCTTCGTCCAGCGCCGCTTGCACTTTTGCCGGGCTGCAACAATCCATCTCCAGATAGTCGTATATCCATGCGTCATCATTTGGCACAATGTCGCCATTGACGTTAATTCTCATTTGTCTCAACTCCTTCCGTCACGGCTGCCGTGTCCAGACGGCGGATCGGATTATCTCCGCCCGGGACGGGAGCCAAATTCATTGACAAGCGCCATTCATTTGGTGTCAGTGCGCCACGGTCAACCATTTGCATCAAGCTAAGTTTAGTCGCAAAACTTGCGCCATCCCAACTGCTCGCTTCAAAAACAATCCTGTTGCCAAATCCCCGCTCGCGCAGCGAAAACAACTTGCGGGTGTACTCGCCGCCGAGCTGCCGCAGTACCGGTTCCACCTCCGCATCAAAGTACGCGTTCCACTCGTTCTCGCTGCGGGAGCTATCGACAATCCGTGCGTTGGTGTTAAATAGCGCATAGATGCGCGCCGTTGTCCGATCCATCTGCGCAGCGTTCGGTACATAATCTTTCGGGTCGATTTGCTGCGCCGATGCTTTGCTGTCAACCGCCGCCACACCTGTTCCGGCGTTGGTCGATAAAAAGTTTTCGGCAAAATCCTTTGCTTGCTTTTTCAAATCCTCCGGCCGCAATGCGTTGCTAAATGTCAGTAGCCACCGCACAACGCTGCTGTTTTTGATGGCATTGACAATCCCCTGATCTGTGGTGGTTACCACATCCAGCAGCGGTGCCAGCACGTTACCGATCGGCGTGCCAAAGATGTCGTCGCCGTTAAAGTCCTGTCGCAGATGGATAACATCCGAATACGCAAAACAAAAAATCCTGCTGTTTGGCATCTGCACCCGAAGCGTCAGGGTTCCGTCCGCACTGTACAGTGCTTCCGCTGTTTGCGGCAATATCGGATAGATGGCTGTCGGCAATCCCATATCATCTCGGATGATCAGCGCGAACGCGTTGTTGTTAAGGCACAGTTGCGTTGCCAACTTTTCCTGCATCACTTGCCCGGTCATGTACGGGTTTGGTTCTTCCAGCAATCGCCGTATGCTCGGCGACGGATTGACGGCAATACTGCGCCGCCCGTTGTCGTCGATGGTTTCGCGGATGTGTTTGGCTACCAGTTTCCCGACGGCTTTGGCTTTCGGACGGATACAGGCGCGGACGATATCTGCATCATACAATCCGCCGTGCCACGCCATGTACCGCGTGCCGTTTTCCTGCATCAGCTGCACCGTGGATATTTTGCGCGCACCAAAAGCGTTGCGCACTCTACTGATAATTCCCATAGGCTCATCCTTTCATATCAAACTCATGTACTCGTCGCGCTTGTCGCACAGCACGACATACGCATCCAGCAGCGCCGCCGTACCGTCGATGCGGTGCGTCGTGCATTGTCCTTTATCCGGCTGCACATTTCCATTGATGTCGGTTTTGGCGCAAGTGTTTGCAAGGCAATACTTGTCGATCGGGTTGTTGTTGTATATCACCCGGTGCCCTTCAAAATCCGCTTTCAAATCTTTCATCGGCTGCGACAAGGTTGCCATGCCTTGCCGCACCGGCACCATCACATTACTGCCAAGTTCTTGTTCAAACTTTTGCAGCAGGCTGTCATCCATGTGCCACGGGTCATATCCGATATACAGCGGATACAGATCATGCTGATCGCGCAGTTCCAAAAACCAATCCAAGCACACCCGCTTGTTGACTTTGTTGCCCGGCACCACCCGCAGCAATCCTTTGGCTGCCCAAATGTCATACGGCGCGTCATCCGGATGCCGTCGGTCTTTGGTTTCTTCCAACTTTCGTTCAGGGATCCAGTACATCGACAACACATACAACTTCGGATCGTCCGGACGCATCGCCACCATCTTGGCAGCCGTCAAGTCGACGCTGTCTGCGGCGTCAATGCCACCGATGCCGTAAGACAATCCGGACGGGTCAAAGGTTTCCGTATTGTTCAGCGCATCCCATGTCAGCCACGCGCTGGTGCTGTTCTCTTTCAGGTTAAAATCTTTGACCAGTACGGTCGGCAAAAACTGTTCGTCGTTTTTCGCCTTTCGCACGCAGTCCGCCAAAAACTGTTCATTCTTGATGGTACCAAGTCCCGGGTTAGCTTTTACCCAACACTTTGGTTGCGTCCATTCTTTTCGATCGTCCAATTCGTAGATGATCGGCAAAAATCGGTCATCATGGATACGCCCATCAATCACGCCGGCGGCGTAGTCGTATTGGGCATCAAAAATGCCCCCCCGGACAAAGCCGTTTGTGGTGATGCACCACAACATCGGCTGTGATCGGGCGGACATCGATTGTTTCATCAAATCGTATAGGTCGCGGTTCTTGATAGCGGCCAACTCGTCGATTATGATGCAATGGCCGTTCAAACCATCGAGGCTGTTTGTGTTGCTGGCCAGCGGTTTGATGTACCCCATGTTTTCTTCACAATACAGATCGCTGACTCGCTTTCGGACGTGTTTGCTGATAAGCGGACTTTGCCGACGCATGTTGCAGCATTCGGTGTATCCTTTCATCGCCTGATCTCGCGCCGTGGCAATAAAATAGACTTCCGGCGCACCTTCGCCATCGCCCAGCAGCATATATTGCGCGATCCCGCTAAGCGCTGTGGTCTTTCCGTTTTTTCGTCCGACCATGTCCAACACTTCCTGGTATTGGCGCAAATCCAGATCATCGACAAATCCATACGCCGCCTCCAGCATCGCCCGCTGGAAAAGTTCCAGTTTCAACGGGCTGCCGATTTTCCCTTGGCTTTGTTTGCAAAATGTTTCGATAAATCGGATGGGCTTTTGCGCGCGGTCAACATCAAAATGCCACTGCCCCGGACACGCCATAGCCGTCAGCAATTTTTCATATTGCCGTTTGATCTTTTCCCCGGCTATGATTTTCCCGTCAAGCACTGCCGTGCCGTATTCTTCCAGCGCGGTTGTCACGGATCAGCGCCCCGCATAAACAGTGTAAGCTCGTCGGTTTCGACATTGTCCGGTGCCAGATCAGCCAGCTGTTTGATGGTGGCGATGTAGTTTTTGTACATGGTGGTGTAGATGTCGGCGGCGGCACTTTTCTTCATGCCGTGCTGGTTTTCACCGTTGCGATATTCTTCCACGCAGCCCCGCTCGTTCAACTCCACCTGCAGGTCTTGCAGGTGGATCGCCATGAAAGCCGCGTTCTCGATCAGACCTTTCGCTGCCATGATCTTCGGTGTCGGCTCCGGTCCATTTTTCTTCTTTGTCGCTTTCAAAATCCGGTTAAGTCGCGACAGTTCCGACTTGATTCTTTGATCTCTTGTTTTGTCCGTTACCCCCACCCCCTTCAAAATCTATCCTCGCAAAAATCTACCTACCCTCGCCGGTCCCCTTATAAAAGGCACAGGCCTATTTGAGGGGGGGCATTGGGTTGCCATCAGCGTCAAATTGTACGCGAGATTGTCCACTTTTACCGCAATATCCGTGCTCCACGTCGTGGCAATGCTTGCAAACATACTGCAGATTATCCCAGTCAAGTGTTACACGCTGGTCGTTGATTGTCCTTGGCGTGATATGCTGCTTGTGGTGTACAATGTACCCCGGCATCTCGTGACATATCTCGCACATGCCTCCATCAATACCCCGACGATATGCGATGTACCCTGCGCGACACTTGCTCCACGCCTTTCCTTTGTAAAACGCTTTGGCAAACTCTTTCATTTCAATCCGCCCGTTAAACTTATGTATCCCCTAACCCACCCGCGGGGATTCACATTTGCCCCGCTCACCATTTCTTTTTTGCGCAAAAACTAGGACGTCGCAGCACCGCCAAGCCGCGACGTCCATTGCAAAAAAGGAAGCTCGAAGTATCAAACTCCGATGCTATTATGATACAGCCAGGCAACCGAACAAAACGAACAACTTTACTTTAGATATCTTTTGGCCGCCATACGCACACTGTCTGGCGTGTTATCGCCTCCGATGTGCATAGCAACTTGTACCCATGTCATCCCGCTGATATATCGCAATGACATGATCTGCCGAATCAAGCTATCGTCAATGCTGGCAATATAGCGATTTAGTCTGTTGTATTCCACCACGCACAAATCCGTTTTGGCTTTTATTATGGCCCTTGATTCCGCCATTTCTGCCGCGATGGCCGTTTTATCAGATATCCCCGACATATGCGGCAGGCCGGTTATTTTTGCCGATGTGTTTGTTGCAGCAGCTTCCAGCTCGGCGAGCCGTCTCTTTTCTTGCTCAATCTCTTTGTTGAGCCAGTACAGCTGTGATAATTCACGAGATGTCATTCTTCGCTCCTTTTTTTCCATTCCGCCAACCAATCCTCAAAATCAGCATCACCCTTGTGAGACTGTGCCAGCTCGCACGCCGCTGCCGCCTCGATCTCCGTGTGGTATATGCCAAGATACACCGTTTTGCCGCCGACATATATGTTTGCTGTCCATTTGCCGTTGTTGCGGTATACGCCTTTGTGCCTAACGGTATTTGTCCTCTGCCCCGCTTGTCGTTTCATTTGACGTATCATTTTTTGCAGTTGCTCGCGATTACTTCTGGTTTTTTCCATCTTGTCGCGCTCGTGCTGATACGGGCATTGTCCTCCCGGCCATGTGCACTTGCTGTAGATGCTGTTTGTCCATGCGCATCTCTCCCGCGGACAATACTCAGTCATTTGTCATCACCCCACCTTTTGATCAACGCAACAACGGCCGCCTGCAGGTTCGCCGCTACGTCCGGGTGACTATCCTGCACCTTTTCCAAGGCTCTTTGCATCTTGTTCCAATCCTCTTGGATTTGTTCAAACGTCGCCTTAAACACCGCCACATCCGGGCTTGCCATCTTGACCTGTTTTTCCATATCATCTAGCTTCCGTGCTGCTTCTTCTGCTTCGCGCCTGGCGTCGGCAGCGGCCCGTTCGGCAGCGGCTTTTTCTTTTTCCATTTCCGCCAGCGTCTCTTTTGCTTTGGCGTCCGCTGCTGCTTTCGCTGTCTCTTCTGCTTCTCTCCGGAAACGGTCCAACACCTCTGGCGGCACTTCCGGGTTATTCTGCAGTTCTTTTAACTTGGCTTTCGCTTTTTTCGCCGCTTCGCTTTTTTTGGCCAGATCAGCAGCCATATCTTCTAGCTGCTTTGCCATTTCAGCCGCTTTTTGGGCGTCTATTGTTGCTGACTGCTCCGCCGCCTCAACTCTATCTTGCAGCTCTCTTCGCGCCCGCTCGGCAGCTTCTGCCTTTTCTTCTGCCTGCTTTTGCGCTTTCACGGCATCCTCCCGCTGGCGAATGGCTTTTTCCAACTCGCGAGTAGACATGTTATCCACATCGTGCTGCGCTACAAACTCCACCCGCTCGTCCTCCGGCAGTGCCAGCAATTTTAGTGCTTGCGTGTAACTAAGATTTGCAAACGCTTGTGGATTTGACCCCATCCCAAACAGTGTTACCTGCTGATCTCCGTACTCCTTGGCTACCCGCATCATATTGTTGGCCGTTGAGGTCGAAAACTCCACTTTTTCTTTTAGATAATTCCCCCATTCGCCATATGGCACCAGCGCCTTGGCTTCTGTTAGGCGGCGGCCAATTTCGATAGCTGCTGCCAAAATGATCCTTTGCGCTTGATCTTTAATTGTGCATATCTCCGTTGTGATTGTGTTGATATCCCGCTCGCCGGTTTGCTCAACCTGTTTGACCATATCATTCATGCCGCATTCTCCTTTTCTCTTTTGGTTTTTGGCTTTTGGTTTTTGGCTTTCCGTTGCTGATCCTCGTACCACGGCAGCAGCACCTCGCGCTTCCAGCGGTCGCAAAAATCTCGCACCGCTTTCGGTATACGGTGTACATGCTGTTTGCACTCTCCGTGTCGCTCATTGCCATATCCATGTAACTGTACCTCTTTGGGCCGTGCTGTCATGTTGATATCCAACGTGTAATAACTGCGCTCCGGCCGGCGATAATGCCGCACAAAAAAGATGGTGTCTCTCCCGCTTATGTGGCTTTTGCCATATCCGCCAACGCAATGCCTCAGCACCGCCCCCTCATCTATCAGCTCGCCGTTGCTTCGCGGCAAGCGGATACACAAATTGCCATCCGTCCATTCCAGCGCGCTGTATTTATCCACGACCGCGCGAAAGCCATCTGCATAGCGCAACCTTGTTGCAGCGTCTTCTGCCGCTTTGCGTTGCTCATCCAACCTGTCGTGCATTGCCACCAGATCATGCGGCCACAACTGCTCGTCCGTCAGCTCGCGCCCCGCTGCCATATCTGTCGCCATGCGGCGCACATCCCTCAAATATTCCAGTGCTTGCTTCTTCGACATTTTTTGCTTTTGCAAATATCGCATCACCTTGTCGATATCCCAGCCCCGCTCGCCTTGCATTGCGCGTTTGCTTATCATTTCCACCGCATCCACTCCCAGCTCCAAATAACACTTGCGGAACTGTTCCACCGTTCCACCGAATGCGTGGCGATAATCCGTCCATGCCAGTGCTTCTTGGTTATTCCAAACCCACGTTGTAGCGGTCGCAAACTCGCGCTTGTCCATGCCTAACATTCGATTTGGTTTAACTTCCTTCCAATTGACCCACGGTATATCGCAAGGTTTATTCCATTTGTACCGGCTGCTATACCGTGTTTTCATTATCCGAACGTTGATTGCATCATCGACAGCATTTCCCCATCCCGCTTTCATCAAATTCTCAATATTTTTGTGCTTGCGCCATGTAAGGAGATATACCATCGGCGACGTGCCTTTCACTCCAAAATATTCAGCGATACCCGTCTTTTCTCCCGTCCCTGCCATATCCGGTATATTGTCCCAGCAGACGCTCCCCACCTTGTTGCTGCCATTGCTTGCCCAATCATAATACATGGCTTGCGATGGATCGTTGAGGGTCTTTCGGTGCACCCACGCATGATGGTTGACGTCACGCCCCATTGCTCTGTCTATGGCCGAAAACCTCACTAGTTTTCCGTTGTCATCAATCACAATTGCCTCTCGCGGATATATTCCGTTGTGCCAAACTCCGCTCTCATCAATTTGGCGGCTCACCATCCAATACACAACTGCCGTGTATCCCTCGACGTTTTCCAGTGACGCCACCTGCAGTTGATATGTGCGACCATGGCGCAAGCTGGATGTGTGTATCAACTCCACTGGCGAGCAGCAGAGCGGGCAATCAAACACTTCGCCGTCAGCGATTTCGACCTTTGCAAAGCCATCGTGATCTCGGCTACTATCGTCCCGATATCCATCATACAACGCTCCATCATCACCCTGTGCCAATCGTATGCCTCGCATGCCCGCTTGCTTATACGATACATACCCCGCCACAAAATCCTCGTTGCAGGCGGAGCATGTACACATAGCACCCCATCGCTTGTGCTTGCTTCGCTCGATCTCCTCCCGGTCATGTGGTGTCATTAATTCCGTTATTTGCTCTGTATATACGGTGATGGATTCGCGGTGATACACCACACAATCGCCGCCTAACTCATCTATGTTGTTATACAGCATATCCATCAGCAGTCCCGCTCGTGGCTCCATCGGCAGTGCTAATCTGATCCTTTCAATGTCCATCCCGATCACCCCAAAAAATCCGCAAGATCAAGGATGTTGTCGTTCTTTGGCTGCGATGGCACCGCGCCCCGCTCTGGCAACCCATAAAACTCCCGTAGGATATCTTCCGCCACATTCGGCGGTACACACGCAAAGTTCTTCGTCCGGTGATTGTCCGCGTATTCTTTTATTTTTTTCTCGGCATCAGACAAGCTCATGCCCTCTACATCCAAATCCTTATCCAGGATATCGGCGGCAGCTGGCTCTCTTTGGCAAATATCTTTCAGTTGCTCTCCTACCATCCACACAGCTGTATTCTCCTTGCCTCGCTGCTGATCTTCGATCTTTTCAAATATCGTCATCGTTACCATCCTTTCGCTCGTTAAACAGTGCTGTTTTGCATTGCGACGCAAGTACCGTAAGCTGATCTACAAGCTTCTCGTTGATGATGCGAGCCGGCATGATAATAGCTTGCAACGCCAGTCCAGACTTTGCAGCAAAATACATATGCCCTCTATTGTCGTATCTTTCAAACATTTGTAATCCGTTTTCCACATCTTTAAGCGGCTTAAGATATTCGTCGTCCACAAATTTGATACCTAGTTGCGTAACATACGGGATATACCGCTGCCGGTTCACTTCGATCGCCAAATTCTGTGCGGCAGCGGCCTCTTGTTCAGCGTCACACACATCATGCGTATCGATCCCCTCTGGCAACTGGCTTGCAAATGCAATAGACATTAGGTCGCGTTTGCGCTTGTCGATGTCAAACGCCGCGCAAAAACTCGTCTCTGTAAATAACGGCATATCAAACAGTGGGTACATACTACTGCCATCGCCTAACCACTGGAACCCGTCTTTGTCCATGTACACACGCACAATGCCTTCCCGCTTGCATCGATCTACTACACTCTTGATTTTCATACGTTATCGCTCCTTTTTATGTTTAGATAGTTTTCTATAGCTTCCTTTGCTGCCTGCCAGCCATAGCACACTGCAGCAACGTAGCCTTGTTCCGCCAGCTTGTCCAGCCACTCTTTTTGATGTGCTGTCGGCTTGTTTTGCCCCGCTTTCAGCTCGATGTATAGTCCGTGAAACCCGCCTCGCGGCACCGGCAGACACAGATCAGGAACCCCCGCTCTCACACCCTGGCGTTTCAGGTGCGCCGCCTCCTTGGCATCGCGCCTGCCCCCGTTGGGTATGTGATACAGCAAATCCACATCCGGGCAATATCCCCGGTAATACGCCACCCATCGGAACAGCGCCTCCTGCTCGATGGCTTCTTTTTGCTCCGGCATCCGCCGGATTACTCGCTTGTCCATAGTCCTGCCTCCCACTTTGGTGTTATGTCGTTGTCGGTCTTATACATCACGACGGATATATACCAATGCCCGTTAAACGGATTCAGCCGGGCGTTGCAGCCCAAAAAGCGATAGCCTTTATACCGGCGCTCCCAGTATTCCTTGTCGTCGTTGCGCTCGCGTGCCAATCGCTCCACCCCTTTGCGGGTGATTTTGTCATCCCTTGGCGGCGGCTCGCTGGGCTTGTCCATATTACGCGAGCAAACAAAACGCTTACGCCCCTGCGGGTCCTTCATCATGTACCGCGCCGCTGCCTCCGGACCGAAGCGTTCCGGCTGAAATCGATCGGCGTTGACGCGCACGCCCTTGTGCCAGATATCTTCCATGTCATCGCGCGACAGTCCGCCGGTGAAAAACGCGTGGAAGTGCCAGTTATCCTGCCCGGCGTATTCGCCCCGCTGGTATGTGACCTTTTCTATCGTGTACGCGTATTTCAGCGGCTTTTGCAGCAGCTTTTTTTGGTTTTGCAAGCGCTTGTTATTTGGCGATGCTTTCAGCAACGCTTCCACCAGTTTCAGTTCGGATCGTCGCTTTGTTTTCACGCGCCGAACACAATTATTAAAATCCCGCCGCGCTTCCGCTTCTGTTTTCGGTGCCTTGTCCGGCGTGTATGTAATGTGCAGCAGGTGATCGCCTGTGCCAAAATTTGCATTTATCATCCGCACAAACTTTTTGACCGCCTGTGTACGATTGTACTTTTCCTGTTCTTTTGTCGACCGTTTGGTTTTCGGTGGTCGATGCGGCATTCTCCGCCCATCCGCAAACACC
>OHBM01002206.1_pt1 | contig 13286 bp, 12 predicted proteins | sample 1577251 | NCBI WGS metagenome assembly OHBM01 (sample SAMEA3541557, study PRJEB24748) | human gut metagenome | biome: human gut; feature: human-associated habitat; material: faeces | place: China | collected 2012
ATCGCCCGCGTGATGCTCTGCCTGCCGCCCATGCTGATCCTGGACGAGGCGACCTCCTCCATCGATACCCGGACGGAAAAGCTCATTGAAAAGGGCATGGATTCCCTCATGGCCGGGCGGACGGTGTTTGTTATCGCCCACCGGCTCTCCACGGTGCGCAACGCCCAGGCCATCCTGGTGCTGGAGCAGGGACGGATCATCGAGCGGGGGGACCACGAGGAGCTGCTGGAGCAGAAGGGGCGGTATTATCAGCTGTATACGGGACAGAGCGAGCTGTCCTGACCCGGCGGAAAAGCCCGGGTCTGCTGTGGTAAGAATGATCGGATAATTTTTATATCTGTGGGCGCAAATTCTGCGGGGCTGTGTTATAATACAGCTGAGCGGAACGGAAAAATATTGAAGGAGGACAAGAGCATGACAGAACAGGATCTGATGCGTCTGGCCGTGGAGATGCTGGACAAGGCCTACGTGCCCTACTCCCACTTTCCCGTGGGCGCGGCCCTGGAGTGCGGGGACGGGACGGTGTATACCGGGTGCAACATCGAAAACGCCGCCTTCCCCTGTACCATCTGCGCCGAGCGGACGGCCATGTTCAAGGCCATCAGCGAGGGGCACAGAAGCTTCCACCGTATCGTGATCGCCGGAAAAAGCGAGGACTTCTGCGTGCCCTGCGGCTCCTGCCGCCAGGTGATGCGGGAGTTTGCCCCGGAGCTGGAGGTCATCTGCCTCAACGGCAAGGGCGAGGCCAAGCACTACACCCTGCGCCAGCTGCTGCCGGAGAGCTTCGGGCCGGAGTACCTGTAACGCCCGGGCCGGGCCGGACATAGAATGAGACAGTCCGTGACGGAGGAGGGCGTTACCCATGGAGAGCGATCTTTCCTGCCTGGGCAGCGGGCAGAGGGGCCTTATCACCGCCCTGCGCTTTTCCGGCGGGAAAAGGCGGCGGCTTATGGAGCTGGGGTTTATCCCCGGGGCCATGGTGACGGCCCTGCAGAGGGCGCCCTTCGGCGGGGCCGTGTCCTATGAGATTATGGGGACGGTCATCGCCCTGCGGAGCGCCGATGCCCGGCGGATCGGGATCGAAATAATCCAATAGCAAGCCGGTGCTTGGAGAAAATGGTAATGCCGCGCGCTTTTTCCAGCGCGTCGGTGTCCAGAAAGGCATCCTTATGGTCCACCCGGCCCAGCTTGCGGATGGTGCCGGTGCCGTAGAGCAGGGCCTCGGAAAGGGTGGTCTTGCCGCTGTCCACATGGGCCAGAATGCCGATGACCAACTGCTTGTGCTCTTGTTCCATGCCGCGGCCCCCTTACAGCACGCTGGCGATCAGCGCAGCAGCGACCAGCGGCAGGCCCAGCACCAGATTGGAGAGCAGACTGCAGTAGGTGCGCTCCTCGGGTTCCAGCTCCTCAAAGGAGACGATCTTCTCATCCGCATAGTCGATGATGGAGCGGGTGGAGTGGATCTTTTTCTGCCGCTTGCCCATCCCCTTGAATTCCTCCAGCAGATGGTGGATGGTCACGCCATCCAGCCGCAGGTAGTCCACCCAGGCCCAGATGAGCAGCACCACGCCGCACAGAAAGCCCGGGGCCTCCCAGATGGTAAACATGCCATCGCTGACATAGCGCTGCCACAGCAGCATCAGCACGGCCACAATGGAGGTGCGGGTCACGGTCTTATATAAAATGGGGTGGAACATGTAGCGTTTGTACATCGAGGTCAGTTTCTTCATGGTGCGCTCCTTATTGATACAGATACACTTTATTGTATCATGTTTTTGTGAAAAAAGATAGCTGTTTTGTGCGCACGGCGTGAACAGTTTCTCTCTTTTGCCTGTTCTTCACAGATATACAGTTCTTTCCATTTTATAGTAATTTTTTCCATATTCTTTTCCCACGAAAGTGTTTGTCACCGTTTTGTTTCCAATTCAGTGCTGCGGCGGATTGACTTCTTTCCAGTAAAGTGCTAAAATATACAGTGGTGCGACTTTTGTCTTTCCTGTGCACTTTTTGGAAAGGCAGACAGCCTCACTGCGTTTAGGAAAAGGAAAAACGCGCGGCTCTGTCCGCGCAAGATCTGGGAGGATCATCCAATGAGCTTCAATTTTGATCGCCGCACCTTCCTGAAGGGTGCAGGTGCTGTGGGTGCCGCCAGCCTGCTGGCAGCCTGCGGCGAAAAGTCCAACAACACCGGCAATGGCGCTGCCGCCAGCGGTGCTGCTGCCCCCAACTCCACCGGCGCTACCCCCCTGAAGGAGTTCATCTCCTTTGAGAGCGGCAACCGTGAGCTGGAAAGCTGGAACATGCTGTACAGCCAGAGGGCTGAGGATGCCAACGTGGTCACCAACCTGTGGGACGGCCTGCTGAGCTTTGACTGCTACGGCAAGGTGGTTCCCGCCATCGCTTCCAGCTGGGAGCACAATGAGGATGCCACCGTCTGGACCTTCCACCTGCGGGACGACGTGGACTGGGTGGATTGCAACGGTGAGGTGAAGGCTCACCTGACCAGCAAGGACTTCCTGGTTGGCTTTGAATGGGTGATGAACGCCATCAAGAACGAGGCCAACAACACCTCCATGCCCAACGACACCATTGTGGGTGCTTACGAGTACTACGAGCTGACCAAGGAAGCCGGTGACGCTGCCGCTGACATGACCTACGAGGACATGCTGGCTGCCGGTGTGGGCATTGAGGCTCCGGATGATTACACTCTGGTGTTCACCTGCCCCAGCGCCTGCCCCTACTTTGATACCGTTGCCGCCTACAACAGCTTCTACCCCGTGGCCCCTGCTCTGATCGAGGAGCTGGGTGTCGATGGCTTCCGGAGCTGCGACAACACCACCATGTGGTACAACGGACCCTATGTGGTGGAGGAGTACATCCAGGGCAACACCAAGAGCTACATCCCCAACCCCAACTACTACGATGCTGCCAACGTCAGCCGCTTTGAGCGCTTCACCGTCACCATGATCAGCGACGGTTCCATCAGCCTGCAGCTGTATCAGAACCGCGAGCTGGACGAGGTGGACCTGGGCGAGAGCAGCATCACCACCATTCAGTCCGATCCTTCCAACGAGTACAATCAGCAGCTGTGCGAGAAGCGTGCCAAGAAGTTCAGCTACTGCTTCATCTTCAACTACGACAAGAAGAACACCGATGGCACCCCCGATGAGAACTGGAACAAGGCCATTGCCAACAAGGCGTTCCGTCAGTGCTTCTCCAAGGGCATGGTGCTGAACAAGTTCTTTGCCCGTTATAACCCCATCAATCCCCTGAAGTGTGAGAACGACTTCTTCACCATGAAGGGCCTGTGCTACACCTCTGACGGCACCGACTACACCAACCTGGTGGCCAAGGAGATGGGTCTGGACGGCGAGGCTTACGATGGCAAGACCATGAAGCGTCTGCGCGCCAACAACGGCGACATCACTGAGCTGAAGAAGCAGGCCATGGAAGAGCTGAGCGCCATTGGTGTCACCTTCCCTGTCCACTGCTCCTACTACGTTCTGGCCGGCTCCACCTCCGCTCTGGACCACGCCACCGTCCTGAAGCAGTGCTTCACCGACAGCTTCGGCGATGACTTCATCGTGCTGGATGTCAACACCTTCGTGTCCTCCACCATGAAGGAAGTCGTGGCTCCCAAGCTGCAGAGCTTCACCCACATGGGCTGGGGCGCTGACTTCGGCGATCCCATCAACTTCCTGACCCAGATCATCATTCACGATGAAAACGCTTACTACAGCTGCAACATGACCAACATTGCAGGCATTGTGAACAATGGTCCCGCCAGCTACCAGACCGAGCTGGTGGCTGCCTATGAGAAGTTCACCGATCTGGTGAACGAGGCCCGTGCCATTGTTGACGACACCGATGCACGCTATGCCGCATTTGCCAAGGCCGAGGCTTACTTCCTGGACGAGAACCTGATCTTCCCCACCGTCTACGATATCACCTGGTGCCTGACCCACGTCAACGAGTACAGCAAGATCAACGCAATGTATGGTCCCTGCAACTACAAGGCTGTGAACTGGGAGACCAGTGAGGAAGCCTACACCACCGAACAGTACGATGAGTTTGCCGCTGCATTTGACGCAGCCGCTCAGGCCTGATCCAGTGAACCAATAACCAATCGCAAAAGCAGAACCGGACGTTTTTGAAGCGTCCGGTTCTGTTTTTTGCTCCCTGACAGCACAAAACCCCGCCGCGCGGGAAAGCTCCCAGCGCGGCGGGGTCATTGTGTTAAAATACAGGAAAGCGGTTCAGCTTACAGCTGGCTTTCATACTCCTTGCGGTAGCCTTCCAGCTCACGCTGGTTGCCATACACGAAGTGGCCGTTTGCGATCTCTTCCCAGACCGGCTTATCCACGCTGTAATCGTGGATCGAGGGGTCATAGACCAGCAGCTTCTTGTGCTTTTCCAGGCTGGGGTCAGGGATGGGAACCGCGCTCAGCAGGGCTTTGGTGTAGGGATGCAGCGGATGGAGGAACAGCTCCTCCGCCTCAGCCAGCTCCACGATGCGGCCCTTGCTGATAACGGCGATTCGATCCGAGATGAACCGGACCACCGACAGGTCATGTGCAATGAACAGGTAGGTCAGGCCGCGGCTCTTCTTCATCTCGTTCAGCAGGTTCAGCACCTGTGCACGGATGGAGACATCCAGTGCGGAGATGGGCTCATCGGCCACGATGAACTCCGGCTCCATGATCAGAGCACGGGCAATGCCGATGCGCTGGCGCTGGCCGCCCGAGAACTCGTGGGGGAAGCGGGAGGCAAACTCCGGCAGCAGGCCGACCTCATGCAGGGCGTTCATCACCTTTTCATGCAGGTCTTCCTGATCCTTGTAGAGATGATGGTTCAGCAGGCCCTCAGCAATGATATACTCCACCTTGGCGCGCTCATTCAGCGAAGCCATGGGGTCCTGGAAGATCATCTGGATCTTACGGATGACCTCTTTGTCCAGTTCCTTGGAGATCTTGCCGTTGATCTTCTGGCCCTTGAAGAAGATGTCGCCGCCGGAGGTCGGGTTGATGCGGCAGATGGCACGGCCAATGGTGGTCTTGCCGGAGCCGGACTCGCCGACCAGCGAGAAGGTCTCGCCCTTATAGATGTCAAAGTTGACATGATCGACAGCAACAAATTTCTTCTTACCGGAGCCAAAGGTGATCTGAAGGTCTTTCAGCTCAATCAGCTTTTCGCGTTCAGCCATTTAAGTTGGCGCCTCCCATCTTTCCCATTTTCTCACGCAGGTTCTGGATGGAGTGCGGTCGCTCGATCTTGGGAGCGCGCGGGTCCAGATACCAGGTCTTTGCGGCGTGGGTCTCGGACACCTGGAAGAACGGAGGCTCTTGCACAAAGTCGATTGCCAGCGCATGCTTGTTGCGGGGCGCAAATGCGTCACCCTTGATCTCATTGAACAGGTTCGGGGGAGTACCATCCACGCTGGGCAGGGCCTCACCCTTGGTGCCCAGCTGCGGCAGAGCCTGCAGCAGAGCCCAGGTGTAGGGGTGCCATGCGTCGTAGAAGATCTCCTCCACGGTGCCGTATTCCACGATCTGGCCGGCATACATCACGGCCACACGGTCTGCCACGTTTGCCACAACGCCCAGGTCATGGGTGATGTAGATAACGGACATGCCCAGTTCCTTCTGCAGGTCGCGGATCAGCTGCAGGATCTGTGCCTGAATGGTCACGTCCAGTGCAGTGGTGGGCTCGTCGCAGATCAGGATCTGCGGGCGGCAGGCCGCTGCAATGGCAATGACGACACGCTGACGCATACCGCCGGAGAACTCGTGGGGGTACTGCTCGTACCGACGCTCGGGGTCGGGGATACCCACCTTGCCCAGCATCTCGATGGCAGCCTTTTTGGCTTCCTCACCCTTCAGACCCTGGTGATGCTCAATGCTCTCCTGGATCTGCTTGCCGATCTTCTTCAGCGGGTTCAGGCTGGTCATAGGATCCTGCATGACCATGGCGATCTTCTTGCCGCGGACACCCAGCCAATCCTTCTCGGTGAACTTGGTCATATCACGGCCTTCAAACATGATGGAGCCGCCGGTGATCTTACCGTTGGCATCCAGCATACCCACAAAGGTCTTGGTGAATACGGACTTGCCCGAACCGGACTCGCCCACGATGGCAAGGGTCTCGCCTTCGTACAGGTCCAGCGAGCACTTGCGGATGGCGTTCAGCTTGCGGCCGCGCAGGCTGAAAGTGATCTCCACGTCTTTGGCAGAGATAATCGGTTGTCTATCCATTTACGTCTCTCTCTCCAATCTATCAAACGTGGTTGCGCGGATCAGCCGCATCCGACAAAGCGTTGCCCATGATATAGAAAGAAATGGAAATGATGGACACGATGGATGCAGGGAAAACCAGCAGGTACGGATAATCCAGGAAGAAGCCGCGCACCTTACTCAGGATCAGGCCCAGAGAAGGCGTGTCGATGCCCAGGCCCAGGCCCAGGTAGGACAGCGTGGATTCCAGATTGATGGTGCCCGGAATGGACAGTGCCATACGCAGGATGATGACGGAGACCAGGTAGGGCAGGATGTTCTTGGTCAGCACGCGCCACAGCGGGGTGCCCAGGCAGCGGGACGCGAGGTTGTACTCGCGGTCACGGAACATGAACACCATGTTGCGGACACGGCGCGCCATGGAAAGCCAGTTGATGGCGATCATGGAGATGGCCATGATCCAGAAGCTCTGGCCCACCATCAGGGCGATCAGGGTCATATAGATGATATAGGGCACGTTGTCGATCAGGTTGTACAGCTCCGTGAAGAAGCGGTCCAGGCTGCGCACATAGCCCCAGATCAGGCCGAAGATCACGCCCACGATGCTCTCGCCCACGGCGACCACCAGAGCCAGACGGATGGACACCTGGGTGGCGTACCACACCTGGCACCAGTAGTCACGGCCCAGGTTGTCGGTACCGAACCAGTACTCACTGTTGGGCCTGATGAAAGCCTTGCTGGAATCAGAGACCAGGCTGGTGAAGTGATACTTGCCAACGCTCAGCGCAATGAAGGAGAACACCGTCAGCGCCAGGAACAGGATCAGGCAGAAGACAGCGACCTTCTGCTTGAAGAAGTTCTGGATGACAGAACCCCAGTAGGAATAGTTGGAGTAGCCGATGCGTTCAGCTTCTTCCGGGGAATAATCCACAAAGTAGAACAGTTCTTCGGGCTTCTTGCCCTCAAAATCCGATGCCTTAGCCATCAGCGAGCCTCCTCCTTTCCGGTCAGAGTAATACGGGGGTCAACCACCATCATCAGCACATCGCCCAGGAACACGCCCACGATGCCCAGCACAGCGTAGAGGATGACCAGGGTCTGAACGACATTCAGGTCATAGCGCTGGATGGCATCCGTCAGCAGGGGGCCCATGCCGGGAACGGAGAAGAACCGTTCCATCAGCAGGGAGCCGCCCACCGTCAGCAGAATGGACTGGGGGATATACTGCACCATGGGAACCATGGCGTTGCGCAGAACATGCTTGAACATGATCTCGCGGGAACTCAGGCCCTTGACACGGGCCAGCTTGATATAGTCGCGGGTCAGCTCATCCACCATGTAGCGGCGGGTCCACAGGGCATAGCCTGCAATGGATGCCAGCGAAAGGCAGGTGATGGGCAGCACGCTGGAAGCACTCACATTGCGGGTGGAATACAGCGTGGGGAATCCCAGGTACTTGGAACCAAAGACCAGCACCAGAGAATACGACACCAGCGACGGGACCGCGTTGACGAACACGGTGTAGGCCGTGCCGATCCAGTCGAATACCTTGTCCTTGAATGCCGCCTGCAGGATGCCCATCAGCACACCGATCACCAGAGAGATGCCGGAGGCGGTGAGGCCCAGACGCATGGAGACACCAAACTTTTTACCAATGACTTTGACCACCGGGGCACCGTTCTGGATGCGGCGGGAAGTGCCGAAGTCCAGATGCAGCAGGTTGTTATAGAACTTGACCAGCTGGGTGGGGATGGGATCGGTCAGGCCAGCTGCTTCCAGAGCGGCGGTCTTCTGCTGATCGGTAAACTTCATGAGCTGTTCCTCAGTGAAGTAGTAGTCCGTCGGCAGGCAGCGCATCATCAGGAAAACTGCTGTTGCGATCAGAAAGATTGTGACAAGCGACTGGAGCAGCCGCTTAACCGTGTATTTTAACATGTTATCGAACCCTTAACTTTTATTTCTACCCTTTCGGGCGGGGAAACGGGGAACTTAAGCCTTGGTAGCTGCATCGAATGCAGCGGCGAACTCCTCGTACTGTGCGGTGGTGTAAGCCTCTTCGCTGGTCTCCCAGTTGACAGCCTTGTAGTTGCAGGGACCATACATGGCGTTGATCTTGCTGTACTCGTTGGCGTGGGTCAGAGTCCAGGAAACTTCGAAGTAGCAGGGGCAGGCCAGAACGTTGTTCAGCATGCTGGCCTCAGCCTTTGCGAAGGCAGCGTAGCGGGCATCGGTATCATCGACGATGGCCTTTGCGGTGTTGACCAGATCGGTGAACTCCTCGTAGCAGGCCACCAGATCCTTCTGCCAGTCAGCGGGGCCGGCCTCGACGACCTTGGCGATGTTGGAGTAGTACCAGCTATAGTAAGCGTTGTCGTCGTGCAGGATCTCCTGACCAACGAAGTTGACGGGATCGCCGTAGTCAGCGCCCCAGCCGTTGATGACGAAGCTCTGCAGCTGAGGATTACGGACTTCCTGGGTGATGGAGGAGACGTAAGTCTTGATGTCCAGCACGATGAAGTCATCGCCGAAGCTGTCGGTGAAGCACTGCTTCAGGACAGTAGCGTTATCCAGAGCGGAGGTGGAACCGGCGATGATGTAGTAAGCAGCGTGGACAGGGAAGGTGACGCCGATGGCGCTCAGCTCGTCCATGGCCTGCTTCTTCAGGTCAGCGATGTCGCCGTTGTTGGCGCGCAGACGGATCATGGTCTTGCCATCGTATGCTTCCTTGTCGAAGCCCATCTCCTTGGCAACCAGGGTGGAGTACTCCTGGCCCTGGGTGTTGTAGCAGACACCGGGCATGGTGTAGTAGTCGTTCTCGCACTTCAGGGGGTTGATCTTGTTGGTACGTGCATACCAGTTGGTCATCTCCAGGCCCTTGTAGAAGCACTGACGGAAAGCAGTGTTGGCAATAGCCTTGTTCCAGTTGTCGTCGGGGGTGCCGTCCTCGTTGTTCTTCTGATAGTTGAAGTGCATCTGGTAGCTGAACTTCTTGGGGCGCTTCTCGCACAGCTGCTGATTGTACTCGCTGTTGGGATCAGCCTGGATGGTGGTCAGGGTGCTCTCGCCCACATCCATCTCGTCCAGCTCACGGTTCTGGTACAGCTGGAAAGTAACGGTGCCGTCGCTGATCATGGTAACGGTGAAGCGGTCGAAGCGGGACACATCGTTTGCACCAAAGTAGTTGGGGTTGGGGATGTAACTCTTGGTGTTCTGGCTGATGAACTCCTCCACCACATAGGGACCATTGTACCACATGTTGGTGTAATCGCAGGCACGGAAGCCCTCAACGCCCAGCTCGTTGATCAGATCCTCAGAGGCGGGGTAGAAGCTGGTGTAGGCAGCAACGGTATCGAAGTAGGGGCAGGGGTCCTTGCAGGTGAAGACCAGGGTGTAATCATCCGGAGCCTCAACGCCCACGCCTGCGTCCAGCATATCCTGGTAGGTCAGGTCGGCAGCAGCATCGCCCATATCGCTGGTCTTCTGATAGTAATCAGCAGCACCGGTCAGGGTCTCGTTGGGCATGGAGGTGTTGTTGGCCTGGTTCTTGGCTGCGTTCAGCACCCACTCCAGACCCACGAGGAAGTCCTTGCTGGTCAGGTGAGCCTTGACTTCGCCGTTGACATCCACCCAGTCCACATCGTCACGGAGGTTGAAGGTCCAAACGGAAGAGTCCTCATTGTGGCTCCACTCCTTGGCCACGGAAGGCACAGCCTTGCCGTAGCAGTCAAAGCTCAGCAGGCCTTCCCACAGGTTGGTGGTGACATTCATGTCGGAAGCCATCTGGCTGTACAGCATGTTCCAGCTCTCCAGCTCACGGTTGGTGCTCTCCCAGGAGATGAACTCCTTCAGCGGGGTAGCGCCAGTGGTGTTGGGAGCGCTGGTAGCACCAGAGGAAGCAGCCGTGGAGCTGCTGCCAGAGTTGCCGCCGCAGGCGGCCAGAATGCCGGCGGCACCAACGACACCGGAAGCCTTCAGAAAGCTGCGGCGGCTGATTGCATGAGACTCGTAGTTGTTGTTCATTGTGTTTTCCTCCCTATAATAATTCCGTGCTTCAGTGCATGGTGCAGGGCGGGATGTCCTGCTGTTTTCCCACTATTCTGCGGAGGTTTTTTGAATCCTGTATTGCCAGGGAATACAAAAGAGCGCAGAAACAGACCCCTCTGTCTGCACCTGTGCTCCTCCCGCAAAACCTTAACACGTCATATATTGTACCATTGAAATAAAAAGATGTCAATGGAGCACACACAGCTTTTTCTTCAAAAAGCAAAGTCTGCCGCGCAAAAACGATGAAATATATTTGCTTTTACATGGTAAAGCGTGCAGGAAATTTAACAAACAATGCCACAGACAAAACAACCGGAATTGTTCTCGTCAAAAAGACACTGTATTTTTGCTTTATATTCTAAAAGAGCAGGCGCTCCACGCTTTGCGAAGAGCCCCTGCTTTTGGAAAACCGAATTATTAAAACAAGTCACCGGGCCAGTGTGCTCTGGATCTTTGCAAAATCCTCCAGCGTCAGGGCCTCGGGACGGATGCGGGCATCGAAACCGGCGGCTTCAATGGCAGCGGTCACGGCATCCTTGGGCATCCCCAGGCCGCTGGCAATGGCATTGGCCGCAGTCTTGCGCCGCTGGCCAAAGGCCGCGCGGACAAGGGCAAAGTAGCCCTCCTCGTCCTCCACCTGCACGGCGGGGGTGGGGCGGATCTCCATCCGCACCACGGCGCTGGTCACCTTGGGGGCCGGGTAAAAGCTGCCCGGGGCGGCGGTGAACATCATCTTAGAGGTCGCGTAATAGCTCACCGCGCAGCTGATGGCGCTGGAGGCCCGGGTACCCGGGGCGGCGGCCAGACGATCGGCCGCTTCCTTCTGCACCATCACAGTCAGGCTCTCGATGGGCAGGCGGTCACCCAGCAGCTTCATCACAATAGGGCTTGTGATATAGTAGGGCAGGTTGGCGCAGACCGCCACCGGCATTCCGGGGAACTCCTGCGCGATCAGGGCTTTCAGATCCACCTTGAGCACATCCTGCAGCACCAGCTTGAAGTTGTCCACACCGGCCATGGTCTCGGCCAGCAGGGGCGGCAGGCGCTCGTCCACCTCAATGGAGACCACCTTTGCCGCCCGCTTTGCCAGCTCCCGGGTCAGCACGCCGATGCCGGGGCCGATCTCGAGCACGCCGTTCTGCTCGTTTGCGCGCGAGCTCTCGGCGATCTCATAGGGGATGGCGGGGTCGATCAAAAAGTTCTGCCCCATGGACTTGGAAAAATGAAAACCGTGGCGCTTTAAGAGCGCCTCGATGGCAGCTTTGTCATTGCGTTCCATAGCGTGGTTCCTTTCTGCGCGCTGGGCGTAAAAAATTGTAAAATGATTCTACCATATTTTGCGCAAAAGAGTAGTAAAAATTTTTCCCGTGTGATAAAATGCAGAAATCTCAGAAAAAGAGGGAGACTTTCATGGAGCTCACACCGCAAATTCTGATCGTTGTTCTGCCGCTCATCTTTCTTGGCGGCTTTGTCGACTCCGTCGCCGGCGGCGGCGGACTTATCACGCTTCCCGCCTATCTGATGGCCGGTATCCCCGCGCATCTTGCAATGGGGACAAACAAGGTCGTCAACGGCACCGGCACGGCGCTCGCCTCGTTCAAATACTTTCGCGGCGGCAAGGTTCTGCTGCGTCCCGCCATCGTCTCGGGGATCGGCGCGCTGCTCGGCGCGGCCATCGGCACAAAGATCGCTCTGCTCATCAACGAGGACATTCTGAAGATCATGATGCTCGTCGCGCTGCCCTGCGCGGCGATCCTGCTGATGCTCAAAAAGGACTTCGGCAAGGAAAATGACGCACCCGCGCGCGAGTACACGCCGCAGCAGGAGCTGACGCGCGCCGCGCTCATCGGTTTGGGTCTTGGCTGCTATGACGGGCTCATCGGCCCGGGCACGGGCACGTTTATGATCATGGCGTTTACGATGGCACTTTCGATGGACCTCCTCACGGCGTCGGGCTGCGCAAAGATCGCAAACCTCTGCTCCAATGTCGCCTCGGCGGTGCTGTTCATCATCAGCGGCAAGGTCTGGTGGCTGCTGGCGCTCCCCGCGGCGGCCTGCAATATGCTGGGCGCCTACTGCGGCGCGCGCTACGCCATGAAGGGTGGCAGCAAGCGCGTGCGCGGCATGATCTTTGTCGTGCTGGGGCTTCTCTTCATCAAGATGGGCTACGAGCTGCTGTTCTGAAAAGACGAATTCTATATAAAAAAGCGGACAGTCAAGGCTGTCCGCTTTTTTCAGTTCTTCAGGCTGTGCAGCGGCGCGGGAATTCTGCCGCCGCGCGCAATGAACTCCGCGCTCGAATAAGGGTGGACCGCCTGCACCGGTGCCGAGCCGAGAAGTCCGCCGAACTCCACCGTGTCGCCCACCTTACAGCCAGGCGCAGGGATGACGCGCACCGCAGTCGTCTTCATGTTGATCATGCCGATGGCCGCCTCATCGGCGATGATGGCAGCAATGGTCTCTGCGCTCGTGTCGCCCGGAAGCGCGATCATGTCAAGTCCTACGGAGCACACGCAGGTCATCGCCTCCAGCTTGTCGAGCGTCAGCGCGCCGGACGACGCCGCGGCGATCATGCCCTCGTCCTCGCTGACGGGGATAAATGCGCCGGATAAGCCGCCCACCGAGGAGGACGCCATCACGCCGCCTTTTTTCACCGCGTCGTTGAGCAGGGCGAGCGCGGCGGTCGTACCGTGCGTGCCGCAGACCTCAAGCCCCATTTCCTCCAGAATGCGGGCCACGCTGTCGCCGACGGCGGGCGTGGGCGCGAGGGAGAGATCGACGATGCCGAACGGCGTATTGAGCCGGCGGCTGGCCTCCTGCGCGACGAGCTGACCCATGCGCGTGATGCGGAAGGCAGTCTTTTTCACCGTCTCGGCGACCACATCAAAGGGCTGGCCCTTTACACTTTGCAGAGCATGGTATACCACGCCGGGACCGGAAACGCCGACGTTGATGACGCGCTCCGGCTCGCCGACGCCGTGGAACGCGCCGGCCATAAAGGGGGTGTCCTCC
>OHBM01002209.1_pt1 | contig 13283 bp, 10 predicted proteins | sample 1577251 | NCBI WGS metagenome assembly OHBM01 (sample SAMEA3541557, study PRJEB24748) | human gut metagenome | biome: human gut; feature: human-associated habitat; material: faeces | place: China | collected 2012
GACCCCTCCCGTGAAAATGCAATGCCGGAGCGTCCGCAGACGCTCCGGCATTGCTCTATTAAAAATAATTCTTCCTCTGATTATGGCCAGAGCGCAGCGGAGGCCATTCCAAACCGTCCCCGCTCCCGGCATTGCCGCTCCAGCGGCGCATCATTCCTCCGGCAGCTTTGCCACCAGCAGGGTAAAGACCACCAGCCCCACGCAGGGCACGATGTTGGAGGCCATACCGGCGGCAAGCCCCGCGCGCTCCGCCACGATGCCGATAACCCACGGCATCAGGATGGCACCGCTGGAGGCCACCGGCAGCATGATGCCCATGCTGGTCACACTGGTCATGCGGCCCGCGCTGGCCACGGCGGTGGGGTTCAGCCCGGACATGGAGATGGCAAAGGCAAACAGCAGCGCAATGGCTGCGCCCTGCGTGTGCGCCATGACCAGCAGCACATAGAACACGGTGCACAGCACGCTCATGCCCACCATGGCCTTGCGGGGATTTTTTAAGGGGAACACAAAGGCGATGAGCAGACGCCCCACCAGCGTAGCGCCCCACATCACGGTGACGGTGTAGGCCGCCAGCGTGCCCGCAATAATGCCGCTGCCCTTGAAGTAGGTCACCATCCAGCCGTTGACGCTCTGCTCGGCGGCGTTCTGGAAGAACAGCAGCCCGGTCAGCAGCCAGAAGCGGGCAGAGCGCAGAAAGCTCCAGTCGATGGCTTCTTTCTCTGCGTTGCTTTTACTCTTGCCGCCGCGCAGCGGGGTAAAGACGTACACCAGCCAGAGCACAAGGCCCACGGCTGCCAGCAGAAAGACGGCCAGCTCGGTGCTTACCCGGGCTGCCGCCGCAATGAGGAAGGGGCACAGCAGTGCGCCGCAGGCGTAGCAGCTGTGCATCAGGTTCATGCCCCGGGTGCGGTCGGCGGAGTGATCGCTGACCAGAATGGTACAGGTATTGATGACGCTGCCCTTGGCGATGCCCACCACAAAAAAGGCTACTGCCAGCAGCGCCACTGCGCCGGTCAGCCCCATGACGGCGTAGCCCGCCGCATAGCCGATGGTCAGCAGCAGCACACTGCGCTTCATGCCCAGCGCACTGGGCAGCATGCCCATCAGCAGCCCCGCCAGCAGGTTGCCGATGCTCATCAGGGAGAGCAGCGTACCGGTCATGCCGTAGGCAAAGCCATAGCGCTCCTGCAGCAGACTGACCACCACACCCGCGCTGATGGCGCAGATGCCGCTGAAGAAAAAGGTCGCAAAGCCCGCATTGCGCAGGCGCGTGTTCTGTTGTTCCATGGTGTTCCTCTCCTTGCGGAAATATCCTTTCTCTATTTAACCATTTTTTCGCATCTTTGCAACCGGATTTTCTTACAAAAAGCAGCAAAAAAACTGCCGCACAAAACGTGCAGCAGTTTTTTCTTTTATAATAAGTATTTCTCAGTCCAGATCTTCGGCTTCCAGCACCGCAACGCCTTCGTTTTCAAAGGTCTTGCGGAGGATATCAGCCAGACCCGGGTTGGGTGCCTTGTTGTGGATGCACAGGATGATCTTTCCGTTCAGGCTGGCAGCCTCCACACCCACGGATGCACCGTCCGGCGGCACCCAGACGCCAAAATCCGTGGTGTACTGTGCCAGCTCCGGGGTGGCAGGCATGAGCGGATTGCCCAGATAGCTGAGCCAGAAGTCCGAAATGGTGCCGCCGATGTACTCGCCCATCTGAAACACCCGCTGCTTGATGCGCAGGGGTGCCTTTTGCTGGTCCACCTTGTACACCCAGCCCATCTGCTCGGTCATGCGGCGGCGCTTGGACTGCGGCTGCAGATCCCGCTTGATATCTGCATCAATATCTCCCACAAAATCTGCAAGGCGGGTCTGAGCTTGCAGCTGCACCGTATGCCCGAAACTGCATACGCAGTTGTACAGCGCGTTCGGCACACCGGCCACATCGCGGGTATCGGAGGAGTAGGAATACTGGATCTTCTCCTTGCCCAGATACTCCCGCATGGCCATACACAGCAGACCCATCAGAGCGCTTACCGGCTTTGCGTTGTTCGCCAGCGCTTTTTCCACAAGGCTCTGCTTGCTCAGGCACACCCGGGTGCGGCGCAGCGCACCCTCGTAGGTCTGCACCACATCCCGCTGGATGACATCGCTCCCGTACTCCACAGGCGGGTACTCTGCCAGCATGGCCTCCATATCATAGGGCGGGTCGCACACGATCTGCGGCACCGCAAAGGCCGTGCCGTAACGCAGGTTGCAGTACTGCTCCAGAATGCTGGTGAGCAGGGGCGATACCCCGTGGCCGTCCAGCAGGAAGTGATGCCAGTCAAAGTAGACGGTATCCCCTTCGCAGCTGACGCAGAACAGGTAGCCGTTCGTCTGTTCCGGGATATTGCGCATGGTGCTGCCGGGGTACACAAGGCAGGGCTCCGTATTGGGCTCCAGCCACATCTCCCGCTTTTCCTGCACCAGACGCTGCGTATAATAGGGCGCACTTGCCAAGGCCGCTGTCAGTGCCCGCTGCAAAAGGGTGATATCCACCGCATCCCGCAGCGAGAACTGGTACCGGCACTGGATCTTTTCCCGACGGAAAAAGTACATGATTCCCTGAAAGTTATATTCCGTCGAGCGCTGCTGTGTTTCCATTGGTTTTTACCCCACGTTTGCTGCCAGATAATCCACCAGATCCCCCATGGTGACAAAGTTGCGCAGCTCCTTTTCCGGGATGCGCAGGCCAAAGGTCTCCTCAAGATCTGCCACAATGGTCAGGATCTCCATAGAGGACAGATCCAGATCGTCCATCAGGACGCTGCTTTCGGTCACATCCTCCGGCGATACCTCTGCGACATCCTCCAGAATAGCCGTGATCTGAGAAATGATTTCTGCACGTTCCATCGTATTATGCTTCCTTTCTGTTGCGTTTTACTTGCGCACCAGCTTGCCTGCGCCGTTGCGGGGCAGCGGCGTTTCGCTGAATTCCACCACGCCAATGCGCTTGTACAGCGGGACGGTGCGGTTCATCTGGGCAATAAAGTCCCGCACCGTCTGCTGGTGCTCCTTTTCACAGTATACCACAACACCTATCTTTTTGCCCAGTTCTTTTACGATACATTCCTGTACGGCAGGACATTTTTCTAACATGCCCTCCAGCTCTTCGGGGCTGACGTTCTCGCCGCTGTCCAGAATGATCAGGTTCTTCTTGCGGCCGGTAATGTAGTAGTAGCCGTCCTCGTCCACCCGGGCAAGGTCGCCGGTGTGGAACCAGCCGTCCTTGTCGATGACCGCAGCGGTGGCCTCGGGGTCCTTGTAGTAGCCCAGCATGATGCTGTCGCCCCGGATGCACAGCTCTCCGTCCGGCTCGAGCTTGTAGTCCAGATAATCGTTGCCCTGTCCCACAGCGCCGATGTGCTTTGCATCCTGCGCGTAGTTGATGATGCCATCGCCGCAGGTCTCGGTAGCGCCGTAGGTCTGCACCACGAACATCCCGTTGGTGGCCATATCCAGCATCACCTGCGGGTCAAACATGGCAGAGGAGCAGATGGGCACCCACAGCTCGCCCAAGCGCTCCTTGCGGCCGCGCATCACGTCCTTGTGCAGGGAGTTCATGATCACCGGCACCACCGCCATGACCTGACTGGGCATCCGCCGGATCTCCTTATAGAAATTGCGGATATCGCCGCTGATGTTCAGCGCCCAGCCCCCGTGTGCCCAAGAGAACAGGCAGATGAATGCGCCCAGATGGAACATGGGCAGCACCGTGTACTGGCTGACCACAAGCTCCGGGTCGTGCTTATACTCCATCATGCGCTCACCGATCTGCACATGGGCGCGCATCACGCTGAAGAAGTTACGCTCGCTCAGCATCACGCCCTTGCTGCGGCCGGTGGTGCCGGAGGTGAACATCAGGATCATCAGGTCATCGTGGCCGATGCAGCGGGGCATCTCTGCCACCGGCTCATAAGCGCGGAAGCCGTCCATGGGGCGCAGAATGCTGCCGTAGGCGGCCTGCAGCTGCTCTTTTGTGCCGTAGTCGTCGCCGTCGGTCAGGATGGCAGCGGGGTCCACCAGCCCCAGCTCGTAGGACAGCTCGTCCCAGCTCTTGTGCTGGTTGAGCAGTACCAGCACGCCGCCCGCCAGAATGATGCCGAAGGTGTTCACGGCATATTCGTAGCTGTTTTTATTCAGCAGGCAGATCTTTTTGCCCTTGATATCCGGGATAGTGCTCTGGAAGTAGCTGACCGCACGGCGGATGTCCCGCGCGTAGTCCTTATAATGGACTACGGTCACCTCGTCCGTTTCCTTATCATAAAAGCGGAGCGCCACACGCTCCGAAAAACGCTGTTCCATATTCAGGGTGACCAGATCATACACGTTGTCCAATACCTTGATCATTGTATTTTCCTCCTGCGTTGTTATTTCATCCTGCGGCAGTGTGCTACACTGTGCTCAGTATACAATATTTTCCAATGCAATGCAATACTTCTGCAACATTTAATTTCTCACTTTGACAACTTTCAATTGCGCATCTTGGGATACGCCCCGGCCAAATTCTACCTTTCGTTGCAATCCGCCGGTTTTCGTGCTACAATTTTTAGCGCAAAATACCAGTTCCGGTATGGTGCAGACTGCAAAACAAAATTGACAGTCTCTATAAAAAGCATTATACTAGCCATATATCATGGCAATGCTGTATAAAAACTGATCATTTGCGCCGTATCCGGCTTTTTCTCGAGGGGGTATTGGCCCGGCGCAGGGAAGGAATCTTTCATGGAAACAACCAAGCCCCGCACTGTCAACTCCATCGGGATGTTTGATATGCTCAAGGGCGCTGGGATGCTGGCCATCGTGCTGGGACACACTGCGGAGCTTTACCCACTCCAGCTGGAGGGCGGCCTGTCGCTGACGGCCTTTGTCGGCTTTATCTACCGCGAAACGCTGATGGCGGCCTTTTTTATTGCCAGCGGCTACGGCTTCCGCAAGCGCTCCATCAGCAAGTGCATCCACCAGCAGCTCAAAAGCCTGCTCAAGCCCTTTTGCTACACTGCGGTGTTCACCACGGTGCTGCACTTCATCATTCATTATAAAACCTTTCACTATCTGCCCGGCTCCATGACTGAGAGCATCAAGGTGGCAGGCGGCTTTCTGCTGGGTCTGCCCCATACTGCCACCTACTTCGGGCAGGAGTTCTTTTCCTGTGGGCCCATGTGGTATCTGCTGGCGCTGTTGATGGGCTGGATCTTACTGGACGTTATCCTGAACATCTTCCCGGAGCGGTACATCCCTTGGGCGGTGGGCGGTGCCGCCCTGCTGGGCTGGGGTGCCAGCCTTGTATGGGAGCTGCCCTTCTGCCTGATCCAGGGCGCGGTGATCACGCCGTACCTGTACCTTGGCTACCTTGCCAAACGGCAGCATTGGCTGGATCAGCCTTTGTCCCGCCGGATGTCCTGCATCCTGTGGGCAGCCGTACTGCTGATCCCGGCAGCCGCCCTTGCCACCCGCCGCACCGACTGTGTATCCATGGCCGAGTGGTCGCTGGGCCCCATCAGCATCCTGCTGGACGGCCTTGCCGGTCTGCTGTTTATCCGGCTGTTTTTGCGCTGGAGCCAGCGCCGCAACCCGCTGGTGCGCTTTTTCGAGGCCATCGGCCGCCGTTCTCTGTACATCTTCTGCGTACATACGGTGGAGCTGATCGCCATTCCGTGGTATCTGTTCGCCGCCAAATACGCCGACCGCCCTGTTTTGGGCATCAGCCTGCAATACATCCTTTCGCTGGGCTCCATCTGGCTGATCTGCGCCCTGCTGCAGCGGCGGCGGGATCTGATCATCAAGTTGTTCCCCGCCCGGCGGCGCACCCCTCAGGTACATTACGCCCCGCGGCACTGATTTTTCTGAATGTTTTGGCTGCGGCGGTGCAGCTGTTATAGGATAAAGGAAGAGGAGGATCCCGTTATGAACCACGATGCCCCCATGACCCCTGCTGCCATGCAGGCGCACATTGCCGAGCTGGAGCAGCAGCTCAAGCTTTCGGACGAGGGTGTTTCCCAGCTGGCGCAGCGGTGTCTGGAGCTGGAGCAGCAGCTGCTGGCTTGCCAGACCGAGCTTGCCAAGCACAGCGCCGAGGCTGAGAATATCACCCTTACCCTGCCGCAGCTGTTCTACGACACCGGCAGCGGCTTTTCGCCCCGGGAATGCCTGACTGCCACCGAGGATGTCTACAACGAACTGACCCACGAGGTCTCGGTCACCTTTGTCCTGCCGGAGGACGCACGCGCCATCCGTCTGGACCCCGGCGAGTTGGCCTGCTGCATCACCGACCTTGCCATCTCGGACGAGCGCATCAGCTTCCAGTCGGTCAACGGCCTTCTGCTGCAGGAGGACAGCCTGCTGTTTTTGGACGTAGACCCCAACCTTTCGCTGCACTGCACCACCGGCTTTGGTGCCGGCATGAAGTTTGCGGTGAACTATCACTACTACCCGCTGGGACGTTTTCTGCACGAGCAGCCCGGCAAGTCTCTGCTGCGGGCGCTGAACGACCTGAAGCTTGAGAACGCCGCTGCCGCGCAGGAGGCAGAGGAAGTATTGCAGGCCAGCCGCGCCGAGTGTATGCGGCTGAACCAGCAGCTGCTGACCTTGCAGGGCATCCAGCACGAATATCAGGTTTCGCTGGAAACGATGCGCGCCAGCAGCAGCTGGCGGCTGACCGCCCCGCTGCGCAGACTGCTGAACCTAGTGCGCGGTCACTGAGCCCGCCCGATATTCTGCCCGGAGGAGTTGGATCATGTACACCAGTTACAGTACCCTGCAGCGCAAGCAATTGTCCAAGCAGGTCTATACCGATACCCAGAGCACCTATCTTCTGGTCTATGCGCCGGGGCGTCACAAGGCGCTGCAAGCGGCGCTGCAAAACCAGCTGCACCGCAAGTTCCGTCTGGTGACCCGACTTGAGGACGAGCTGACCCCCGATGTAGCCGGGGTGCTGCTGGTAAGCGAGGATGTGGAGTGCACCCCCACCGCCCTGACCTATTTTGCCGCCGCCCTGCGGGAGGGCGCAGACCTTGCGGTCTGCGACGCCTCCTTTGGCTTTGACGGCTCCACCGCCCTGTACCTGAGCACCCGGCACCTGCCCGGCAGCAGCTGCGCACTGGTGTCCCGCGCATTGCTGGACAAGGTACGCGCCGCCGCCCGGGGCAAGGACAGCGTTACCGAGCTGCTGCGTCTGGCCCACGCCATGGCGCAGCACAGCCGCTGCATCCCGCAGGCGCTGCTGCACTTCCGCCGGGAGCTGTGTGCCGACGATGTATTCTCTGCCAAGGGCCGCCGTGCGCTGATTTTGAGCCATGAGCTGACCATGACCGGTGCGCCCATCGTGCTGGTAAGTGCCGTGCCGGTGCTGCGCAGCTTAGGCTTTGAGGTGGTGGTGCTGGGGCCCTCGGATGAAGGCTCGCTGCCGCTGTTTCTGGACGCTGGGGCCGCTGTGGTCACCCGCCCGGACTGCGTTACTTCCAGCGCCCTGTGGGGGCTGGCCACCAGCGCAGACTTTGTGCTGGCCAACACGGTGGTGGAAGCGCCGGTGGTGAACACCCTGAACGGCTCCTTTGTGCCGGTGCTGTGGTGGCTGCACGATGCCTTTGCGGGCTACCCCTTCATCTCCCACAGCATCCCCAAGGCGCTGGGCAAAAACGTGCACCTCTGCGCCGTAGGCTCCCACGCCACCGCCGCCATGCACTCCGTCCGGCCGGATTTTGAAATCGAGCAGCTGATCTACGGTCTGCCGGACTATGCAGCCGAGCAATTCCCCCGCTATGACATCAGCTTTGCCGGGGGGCGTCCCCTCTTTGTGACGGTAGGCTCGCTGGAACACCGCAAGGGTCCGGACATCTTCTGCAACGCCATCCGGCTGCTGCCCTCTGCAGTGCGGGAAAAAGCTGCCTTCCTTTTTGTGGGCAAAGCCGCCGACAAGGGGATGTACAACGCCGTGGACAGCTTGGTGCGGGACTATCCCCAGACCGTTTTCTACCGCAAGCGGCTGGAGCGCCCGGAGGTCAAATCCTTGATGGAGCAGTGCAACTGCGTGGTGTGCGCCTCCCGGGATGACCCCATGCCCACCTTCGTCACAGAGGGACTGATCTTCGGCAAGCCCTCCATCGTATCGGAGCACACCGGCACCGCCGGGCTGGTGACCGAAGGCGTGGACGGCTTCCTCTACAAGGACGACGACCCGCAGCAGCTGGCCGACAAGCTGGCCTGGGCCATCGAACACCCGGAGGCGCTGGCCGCCATGCACGGCAGCTGCCGCTGCCTGTACGAGCAGCAGTTCTCCAACGAATCCTATGTCGCCACCCTGACAAGGCTGGTAAAAGAGCTGACGGACGGGGAAGAATCATGAAAAAAACACTGCCGGACAGCTGCACGCTGCCCGGCATTGCTTTTTCACGGGAGAGTTCTCCCCATTTTATCAAATCCCCCAAATTGCCCAACAAAGTTCCGCTTCCGTTCACAAAGGGCGGCGGGAGATGTGCTATACTGGTTCCAGAATTTCCGGTTGTGAAAGGAGTTTTGTTTCCATGAGCCAAGCCGCCGCGCAGCAACCCTCCCGCAAAAAGACCGTGATCTCTCTGCTGGTGCTGCTGGCACTTACCTGCATCATCGTGTTCACTTTTAAGGACCACTGGGCCGAGATCACTGCGGCGCTGGCGCAGCTGTCGGTGTGGCAGGTGCTGGCGGTGCTGGCGGTCGGCCTCAGCTACCCCCTGTTGGAGGGGTGCGTGGCGTGGGTCATCGTGCGCAGCCGTCTGCCGCAGTTCAAGCTGTGGCAAGGGCTGGATGTGGGCTGGTGCGGCACCTTTGGCAATGTGGTCACGCTGGGTGCCGGTGCGGTGCCGGTGCAGCTGTACTACCTGCACCGGGCCGGGCTGCCGCTGGGCCCCGGCGCAGGGTTGATGACGCTGGAATACGTTTTCCACAAGAGCACGGTGCTCCTGTACGCCACCGTGATGCTGCTGCTGCAGCACCGCTGGCTTGCTGCCAACACCACCGGTGTCATGCGGTATCTGCCCATGGCATACGCTGTGGTAGCGGTGATTATCGTGGCGCTGGTGCTGCTGTGCGTCTCGCCGCTGGTGCAGAGCCTCGCCCGCTGGCTGCTGGGCTTTCTGCCCAAGACCGAAAAGTGGCAGCAGCGCCGCGCTGACTGGCTGGAACAGCTGGAGGTGCTGGGCACCGAGAGCCGCCGCCTGCTGGCAGATAAGCCCCGCTGCCTGAAGATTTTTGCCCTGCAGGCGCTCAAGCTGTTCGGGCTGTTCTGCCTGCCCTACCTGTGCATCCGTTTCATGGGGCTTTCCCCGCTGGGCTTCTGGCAGGTGCAGCTGCTCACCAGCCTGATGCTCTTCGTTTCCAATGCCCTGCCCAACGTAGCCGGGATGGGCTCGATCGAGACCGCCTTTCTGCTGGTGTTCGGCAGCTTTCTGGAGCGGGGCGAGGTGATGAGCGTGCTGATGCTCTACCGCATCGCCAGCTATTATGTGGTATTTGCCGCCAGCGCCGTGGGCTTTTTCATCGCCCAGCGGCATCTGGCGCAAACGGAGCCTCCAAAGGAGGGGTGAGCAGATGAAAAGCTTTCACATTCCCCGCACCGCTTTATTTTTTATCCTGTTTGCACTGGCAGCTTTTGCGGTGCTATACCGGCCTGTCAATGTCACATCTTTGATCCGTGCCAGTTCTCAGTGTACCATCCGAACGGAAGTCCTGACCTCTCCCGGTCACATGAGCGGCACAGAGCTTTCTGTTCTTTCCATGGACGATGAAAAATACCAGCAGGTAACGGAGGTGCTTTCCACCATTTCCTGCCGGAAAAAACTCAATCAGCTTTATTCTTCTTATCGCCACGATTACCCCACGCAGTCCGTCACGGCCAGCTTTTACGACGATGCCGAAAATCACAAGATGCTTATCACCGTCTATTCCGACGGCGTGTGCATCCTGAACAGCGCCTTTGTCAGCGTAAAATACCCCGGCGGCGGCGCAGCGCAGCTGTATGAACAGCTGGCGGGGATGGGGCAGTAAAAACAAAAAACGGGGTGTGCAGTTGGTCAAGCTGCACGTCCCGTTTTTGTTTTCTTTGCGTCGGCTGTGGTACCAAACACAGCCGGTGCCGCGCCGGAAGCAGCAGAGCAAACCGTGCTGCCGCTTCCCGTAGAAAAGAGAAAGGAATGGAGGAATGGAGCGGAGCGCTTGCAGACGCTCCTTTTTTCTGGTGCAACGTGGTTAGAATTAGCTAACTGCCGCTGCGAGAACAGGATACCACAGTCAGTTAGTCTTGTCAACCCTTAATTTGCAAATTTTTTCGCAAAGTTGCCGTGCCGCCGGGGTTTCTGCCGTTTTTCTACATTCTGCCCAAAGAATAGCCTTTCCGCTGGAAGAAAACCCACTTGTTTTCTATTGCTTTTTAAAACGGTTCTTGCTATTATAGTAACGCAAGATTTTGTGGGCAGGTTTTTATTTTTGTCTACACCTTGTAGTAAGGGCTGCCGCAGACGGCAGCGCAAGACCGTTTCGCCCCCAGAAAACCGCCCAGACAGAGCGGTTTTTCAAAGGCTCATTAGTTAGAAAATACTAACCGTGTAATGGAGCAAGGAGGTTCCAATGATCCAGTTTGAACAGTGGGAAGGCTTTGAAGGCCGCATCTGGAAGGAAGAGGTCAATGTGCGTGACTTCATCCAGAAAAACTACACCCCCTATGACGGTGACGAAAGCTTTCTGGCAGGCCCCACCGAGGCTACCGATAAGCTTTGGGGTGCTTTGCAGCAGCTGCAGAAGGCCGAGCGCGCCAAGGGCGGCGTGCTGGATATGGAGACCGAGGTGGTCAGCAGCCTGACCTCCTACGGCCCCGGCTATATTGACGAAAACCTGAAGGATCTGGAGCAGATCGTTGGCTTGCAGACCGACAAGCCCCTCAAGCGCGCCTTTATGCCCTACGGCGGCATCAAGATGGCAGAGCAGGCCTGCACCACCTACGGCTACCAGCCCTCTGCCGAGCTGCACAAGATCTTTACCGACTACACCCGCACCCACAATCAGGCCGTGTTCGATGCCTACACCCCCGAGATGAAGAAGGCACGCCACACCCACATCATCACCGGTCTGCCGGACACCTACGGCCGCGGCCGCATCGTGGGTGACTACCGCCGCGTTGCCCTGTACGGCATCGATGCCCTGATCCAGTTCAAGCAGGAGGATCTTGCTAACTGCGGCGACGGCACCATGACCGACGACGTCATCCGTCTGCGGGAGGAGATCGCCCGCCAGATCAGCGCCCTGAAGGGCATGAAGAAGATGGCCGAGACCTACGGCTACGACATCTCCCAGCCCGCAAAGGACGCCAAGGAGGCCTGCCAGTGGCTGTACTTCGGCTATCTGGCCGCCATCAAGACCCAGAACGGCGCCGCCATGAGCGTGGGCCGCATCTCCACCTTCCTCGACATTTATATCCAGCGCGATCTGGACAAGGGCATCCTGACCGAAAGTCAGGCACAGGAGCTCATCGACCACATGGTCATGAAGTTCCGCATGGTCAAGTTTGCCCGCATCCCCAGCTACAACCAGCTGTTCTCCGGCGACCCCGTGTGGGCAACGCTGGAAGTGGGCGGCATCGGCATGGATGGCCGCAGCATGGTCACCAAGAACTGCTACCGCTTCCTGCACACGCTGGAAAACATGGGCCCCGCACCGGAGCCCAACCTGACCGTGCTGTACTCCTCTGCCCTGCCGGAGGCCTTTAAGAAGTACGCTGCCAAGGTGTCCGTCAACACCAGCAGCGTCCAGTACGAGAACGATGACGTGATGAAGCCCGTCTGGGGCGACGATTACTCCATCTGCTGCTGCGTGTCTGCCACCCAGACCGGCAAGGAGATGCAGTTCTTCGGCGCACGCGCCAACCTTGCCAAGTGCCTGCTGTACGCCATCAACGGCGGTGTGGACGAGAAGAGCCACGAGCAGTGCGGCCCCAACTACGCCCCCATCACCAGCGAGTACCTGACCTATGACGAGGTGCTGCCCAAGTATGTGCAGATGCTGGACTGGCTGGCCGGGCTGTACGTCAACGTGCTGAACCTCATCCAGTATATGCACGACAAGTACTACTACGAGGAAGCCGAGATGGCACTCATCGACACCGATGTGCGCCGCACCTTTGCCACCGGCATTGCAGGCTTCTCCCACGTAATCGACTCCCTGAGCGCCATTAAGTACGCCAAGGTGAAGGTGGTGCGCGACGAGAGCGGCCTTGCCACCGGCTTTGAGACCGAGGGCGACTTCCCCAAGTACGGCAACGATGACGACCGCGCCGACGAGATCGGCGTGTGGCTGCTCAAGACCTTCCTTGAGATGATCAAGAAGCGCCACACCTACCGCAACTCCGAGGCTACCACCTCCATCCTGACCATCACCTCCAACGTGGTGTACGGCAAGTACACCGGCGCTCTGCCGGATGGCCGCGCCGCCTTCACCCCGTTTGCACCCGGCGCTACCCCCAGCTACGGCGCAGAGCAGAACGGCCTGCTGGCTTCGCTGAACTCCGTGGCAAAGCTGCCCTACCACTGGGCGCTGGACGGCATCTCCAACACCCAGACCATCAACCCCGAGGCACTGGGTCACAGCGAGGGCGAGCGCGTGGAGAATCTGGTGCAGGTGCTGGACGGCTACTTCGATCAGGGCGCACACCACCTGAACGTGAACGTCTTTGGCAAGGAGAAGCTGCTGGACGCCATGGAGCACCCCGAGAAGGAAGAATACGCCAACTTCACCATCCGCGTTTCCGGCTACGCCGTCAAGTTCATCGACCTGACCCGCGAGCAGCAGCTGGACGTGCTGGCCCGCACCTGCCATGGCGTCCTGTAAGGCCCTTGGGTACGTCCACTCGCTGGAATCCTTCGGCTCGGTGGACGGCCCCGGCGTGCGCTTTGTGGTGTTTTTGCAGGGGTGTGCCCTGCGGTGCAAGTACTGCCACAACCCCGAAACATGGGCAGAGGGCGGCGAAGCGTGGACGGCAGAGGCGCTGTTCCAGCGGGTATACCGCTACCGCAACTACTGGGGCAAAAAGGGCGGCATCACGGTCAGCGGCGGCGAGCCGCTGCGGCAGATGGATTTCCTGACTGAGTTCTTCACGCTGGCGCGTGCCAAGGGCGTGCACACGGCGCTGGACACCGCCGGGCAGCCCTTCCGCCCGGACGACCCGGCCTATCTGGCCGCATTTGACCGTCTGATGGCTAACACCAGTCTGGTGATCTTAGACC
>OHBM01002213.1_pt1 | contig 13273 bp, 8 predicted proteins | sample 1577251 | NCBI WGS metagenome assembly OHBM01 (sample SAMEA3541557, study PRJEB24748) | human gut metagenome | biome: human gut; feature: human-associated habitat; material: faeces | place: China | collected 2012
GGGAGGGTCAGGCCGATAACGGGCATAACGCCGATGCACATGCCGGTGTTGATCATCACCTGGAACATCAGCGCCGACGCGGCGCCGTAGCATACCAGACGGCGCATATAGTCCTGGCAGTGCATACCCACATAGATGCACCGGGCGATGATGGCCATTTCCATAATCATGATCGCAAGGCACCCCACGAAGCCCAGCTCCTCGCCCATGGACGAGAAAATATAGTCCGTGTGCTGGGCGAACAGGCTGCCGCTCTGGGTACGGTTGCCGTTGAACAGCCCCTGCCCCGTCAGGCCGCCGCCGGTGAGGGAACGCAGGTTCATCATGGAGTGATAGCGCTCGTTGATGCCCATGGGGTCGATGGTGTCGTCAACCAGAATCAGAAACCGGTTCTGCTGGTATTCGCCCAGGAACTGCCACAGGATCGGGAACGCCGCCACGATCAGGCCGATGGCCAGGACGAACCACCACAGGCTGACGCCGCCGCCGAAGGCCATGCCGATGAAGATAAACACGAAGATCAGGGAAACGCCCGCGTCGCCGGACAGCACCATGTTCAGTCCCACCAGCAGTCCCAGGTGAAGGCACATGTGCATAATAGACGGCAGGCTGGATATCCGGTTCTGGTGCGCCGACATAACCGACGCCATAATAACGACATAGGTGATCTTACAGATCTCGGCGGGCTGAACGCTGATGAAGCCCAGGTCGATCCAGCTTCGGTTGCCGGAGTCGTGGTCGGTTCCCAGAGGGCTTATCAGCATAAGAAGCAGCGCACAGTTGAAAGCCACCATCACCATCCGGTGTTCCGAGAGAAAGTCCAGATCGATGGAGGACACCAGCGCGTACATCATGACGCCCAGACCGGTAGCCGCCAGCTGAATGATAATATATTTGATATTGCCGCCAAACTTGTCGGCGGAAGTGGCGCTGGCAATAAAAACGCAGCCAAAACCGGACACGATCAGGCACAGGATCAGCAGAAATATGTCGCCTTTTTTCCAGAAGTCCTTTAATTCATCCAAAAATCGGCTCAAACAACCGCCTCCTTTCCGCTATGGTTTTTCATTATACCATTCTTCCGGGGAAAAGTAAATAGACGAAATGTGAACGCGCCTTTAACATTGTTCGGGGCATTTCCGTCCGCCGGGGGTGGGCAGGGGATAGCGTCGCAATAAAAGGGGCAAAATCCATAGAACCCAGAAAAAAATTCGTCCGGTTTTACTTGACAAAATGGGAAAATGGTATTATCCTAAAAGAGAATCTGCAAGAATTGGAAACGTTTCAATTTTCCGAAACTGCCGTTTTTCCACCGCCGCAGAGGTGTCTTCCCCCGGAGTTCCTCCGGAGAACCCACGCTCAGACGGATACCGGCAAAAAGTTTCCTGTTTGCCGTTTTCGGGGCGGTTTCAACTGGACATGCTGATCGGAATATGATATACTATCAAAAGTCTGTCTTGAAGGAACCGTATCAAAAAGCCACGGCGGCGCACCCGCTTTAAGAATGGAGAGCTAACATGAACAACAACTGTCTGAACATCCTGAAATGGACGGAGGCACAGCTCAAGTACACCTACGACGTTTCTTTGCAGGAGGCGACCCCTCAGGAGCTGCATGAAGCGCTGGGTCAGGCTGTTATGATGGCCATTTCCGACGATTGGAGCCATTCCAAGAAGACCCGTATGCCCAATCGCAAGGCCTACTACATCTCCGCCGAGTACCTGATCGGCCGTCTGGTGTATTCCAACCTGTTCAACCTGGGCATCCTGGACGAGATGAAGGAGCTGTTTGCCGAGCACGGGGTTGACCTGGCGGTTCTCGAGGACATCGAGGACGACGCTCTGGGCAACGGCGGCCTTGGCCGTCTGGCGGCCTGCTTCCTGGACAGCGCTGCTTCCACCGATATTCCCCTGTCCGGCTACGGCCTGCGCTACAAGTTCGGTCTGTTCAAGCAGAGCTTTGACGCCGACGGCAGTCAGGTGGAGAACGCCGACGACTGGACAAAGTTCGGCGACCCCTGGTCCTTCCGCCGCTATAACCACACCGTGAAGGTCAAGTTCCCCGACCATACCGTTCTGGCCGTTCCCTACGACGTTCCCGTCATCGGCTACGGCACCGAGAACGTGGGCACACTGCGCCTGTGGCAGTGCGAGGCCGAGGAGGAGCTGGACTTCAACGCCTTCAACAATCAGGACTATCTGCGGGCGCTGGACGCCAAGAACAAGGCCGAGGACATCACCCGCGTCCTGTACCCCAACGACTCCACATGGGAGGGCAAGCGCCTGCGCATCAAGCAGCAGTATGTGCTGTCGTCTGCGTCCCTGCAGGATATGCTGCGCACCTTCAAAATTGCCCATGGCGATGACCTGAGCCGCTTCGCCGAGTTCTACGCGGTGCAGCTCAACGACACCCATCCCGCCATGTCCATCCCCGAGCTGATCCGTCTGCTGATGCTGGAGGGCATGAGCTTTGACGACGCCTTCAACGTCGCCCAGAAGACCTTCTCCTACACCAACCACACCGTCATGGGCGAGGCGCTGGAAAAGTGGCCGCTGGATCTGATGCGCAGCGTGGTTCCCGAGATCGTGGACATCATCTGCCGCATTGACCAGAAGCTCAAGTGGGAGCATCCGGGTCTGTTCATCGTGAAGGACAACACCGCCCACATGGCGAACCTGTCCATTTACGTCGGCTCCTATATCAACGGCGTGGCGGAGATCCACACCCAGATTCTGAAGAACGACTGCTTCAAGGACTGGTACTACGCCTTCCCCGAGCGGTTCCAGAATAAGACCAACGGCATCACCCCCCGCCGCTGGCTGGGTCTGTGCAACCCCGAGCTGACCGCCATGCTGCGGGAAAAGGTGGGCGGCGACTTCCTGAAAAACCTCGACCTCATCGGCGAGCTGAAAAATCAGATTTACGACGAGACCGTGGTGGAATTCAACGACATCAAGCGTCTGAAGAAGGAGCAGCTGTGCGCCGTCATCGCCAAGCACGAGGGCGTGACGCTGAATCCCGACTTCATCTTCGACGTGCAGGTCAAGCGTCTGCACGAGTACAAGCGCCAGCTGATGAACATTCTGTCCATTGTGGACATCTACTTCCGTCTGAAGGAAGGCCGTCTGCCGGACTTCCATCCCACGGTTTACCTCTTCGGCGCCAAGTCCGCCCCCGGCTACGCCCGGGCAAAGGCCATTATCCGCTATATCAACCGGGTCGCCAGGATGATCAACAGCGACCCCGCCGTGGCCGACAAGCTGAAAGTGGTATTCGTTCAGAACTACAACTGCTCCTACGCCGAGCATATCATCCCCGCCGCCGATATTTCCGAGCAGATTTCCCCTGCCGGCACGGAGGCTTCCGGCACCGGCAACATGAAGCTGATGCTCAACGGCGCCGTAACGCTGGGTACGCTGGACGGCGCCAATGTGGAGATCGCGCAGGAGGCCGGCCGAGAGAACGAGTATATCTTCGGCCACACCGTGGATGAGATCAATGCCGTGAAGCCCACCTATCACGCCAGGGATATTTTCGACTCCAACGCCGACCTGCGCCGCGCCATCAACACCCTGGTGGACGGCACCGTCCCCACGGATGACGCCCAGAAGGAGCTGTTCCATTCTCTGCTGGACGGCACCGACTGGCATCAGGCCGACCATTACTTCCTGCTGCTGGACTACGCTTCCTACTTTGACACCAAGCTTCAGGCCAACCGGGACTACGCCGACCGCATTGCCTTCGGCCGCAAGTGCCTGATGAACGTGGCCTCCGCCGCCAAGTTCTCCTCCGACCGCACCATCCGTCAGTACGCCGAGGAGATCTGGCACATCAAGCCAACCGAGTATTAAGCCCCAAAACACGCCCGATTCTGCAAAGAGTCGGGCGTGTTCGTGTATCCAAAAAGGTCAGAGCCTTGCGCTGGGCGGCGAATTGTGGTATAGTATGTTCAGACGTGAATCCTGGAGGTGCAGACATGAAAGTTCAATTCATCGGCGCGACCCATGAGGTCACCGGCAGCTGTACGCTGCTGGAAGTGAACGGCCGGTACTATCTGGTGGACTGCGGTATGGAGCAGGGGGAGGACATTTTCCAGAATGTCCCGCTGCCCGTCCCGGCGAATGCCATCGAAGCGGTGTTCCTGACCCACGCCCATATCGACCATTCCGGTATGCTCCCCAAGCTGTGCAAGGACGGGTTCCGGGGGCAGATCTACGCCACGGAGGCCACCTGCAATCTTTGCCGCATCATGCTGATGGACTCGGCGCACATTCAGGAATCGGAAGCCCAGTGGCGCACCCGCAAGGCCGAGCGCGCCGGGGAACGGGCCGTGGAGCCGGTATACGACACCAACGACGCGGCGGCGGCTCTCCGGCTGCTCCGCCCCTGCCAGTATAACGCCGCCGTTCAGGCCGCGGAGGGCATTATCATCCGCATGACGGACATCGGCCATCTGCTGGGTTCCGCCGCCATCGAAATGTGGCTGACGGAGGGGCAGCAGACCCGGAAGATCGTGTTCAGCGGCGACGTGGGCAACGTCAATCAGCCCCTGCTCCGCGACCCCCAGCCTGTTGCGGAGACGGAATATCTGGTCATCGAATCCACCTACGGCGACCGCCTGCATCCCAAGGAGCGGGGCGACGTGGTGGGCGAGCTGGCCGCCTGCATCCAGCGGGCGCTGGACCGGGGCGGCAATCTGGTCATCCCCGCCTTTGCCGTGGGGCGGACGCAGGAAATGCTCTACGCCATCCGGGAGATCAAGCAGCGGGGTCTGGTGACGGGACACGACCATTTCCCGGTGTACGTGGACTCCCCGCTGGCCGTGGAAGCGACGGGAATTTTCCTGCAATGCGACCCCACGGACTTTGACAACGAGACGCAGGCCATTCTGAAACAGGGCGTCAACCCCATCTGGTTTGACGGATTGAAGCTGGCCGTTTCCTCCGACGAATCCAAGCTCATCAACACCGATCCCCAGCCCAAGGTCATACTCTCCGCCAGCGGCATGTGCGAGGCGGGCAGAATCCGCCACCATCTGAAACACAACCTGTGGCGCAAGGAAAGCGTCATTCTGTTTGTCGGCTATCAGGCGGAGGGGTCTCTCGGCTGGAAGCTGGAAAACGGCGCGAAGTCCGTAAAGCTCTTCGGCGAGGACATCGCGGTGAACGCGGAGATCGCCATGCTTCACGGAACCTCCGGCCACGCGGACAAAGAGGGACTGCTGAACTGGCTGGCAGGCTTCCGGGAAAAGCCCAAAATGGTGTTCGTGAACCACGGCGACGACAGCAGCTGCAAAGCCTTCTGCGCGACCCTGAAATCCATGGGCTACCGCGCCGACGCCCCCTACAGCGGCACGGAATACGACCTGATCACCGGCAAGCTCACCACCTACACCGAGGGCGTGAAGATCGACCGGGCGGCTGTCTTCAAGGGTACCCAGCGGGCGAAGCAGATTTACGAGGACATGGTCGCGGCGGCGGAAGCGCTCCTCGCGCTGGTCAAGACCCGCCGTGGAAATACCAACAAGGACAACGCCAAGCTCACGGGACAGATTGTCAGCCTGATCGAAAAGTGGAAGAAATAAGACAGCAAAACGCCCGACAGGAATCCATTTCCTGTCGGGCGCTTTTTCGTACTTATTTCAGGCTGTATTTCACGGCATACGTCTTATACTCGTCGTCAAAATTCTCGTTCTCCATCCGGGCGGAGCGGATGGCCTCGTGGGTGTTCATGTTGTGGTGGTGCAGGTCGATGATGCACCCGGCGATGTTGGAGCAGTGGTCGCCCACCCGTTCCAGCGCGGTCAGCAGATCCGACCAGACAAATCCGGACTCAATGCTGCAGCTGCCCTGCTGCATCCGCAGAATGTGATGGATGCGCATTTTCTCCTTCAGATCGTCAATGACCTGTTCCAGCGGCTCCACCCGGGAGGCCTTTTCCAGATCGTCGTCCCGGAACGCCCGGAAGGTCATGTCCACGATCTCCTCCACAGCCCGCAGCAGAACGTTCAGCTCATGACGGGCGGCGTCGGACAGCGCCAGATTCTTGCTTTTTAGTTCTTCGGCAGACTCTACCAGATTCAGAGCGTGGTCTCCGATGCGCTCAAAATCGCTGAGGGCTTTGAGCAGCATGGCGGCCTCGCTGCTGTCGTTTTCGCTGATCTTCAGGGCGCTGAGCTTGACAAGATAGGTGCCAAGGATATCCTCATAATGGTCGGTTTTGCTCTCCCCCTCCCGCACAGCCTGGGCAAGCTCCTGCGTGTAGTTCTGGAGGGCGGCGGCGGCATCCCGCAGGGTCGCGGCGGCCACGTCCGCCATTTCATTGGTGACCACACGGCACCGCTCCAGGGCGATGGAGGGGGTGGCCAGCAGACGCTCGTCCAGCTCGCAGACCGCCTCCGGCTGCTTCCCGTCGGGGACGATTCTGCACACCAGCTTTTCCAGCAGCCCGGCGGCGGGCAGCATCAGGGTGGTGCAGATAACGTTGAACACCGTGTGGCAGATGGCGATGCCCAGATAAGAAGCGCTTTCTCCCAGAATGGCAGGGGAGAACAGGGCGTCCGCCAGCACAAAGAGGGTCAGGCACACAACGGTGCCGATGATGTTGAACATCAGATGCACCACCGCCGCCCGCCGGGCGTTTTTGGTGGTGCCCACGCTGGACAGCAGCGCGGTGACGCAGGTGCCGATGTTCTGACCCATGATAATGGGAATGGCGGCGGCATAGGTCACGGAGCCGGTGGAGGACAGCGCCTGCAAAATGCCCACGGAGGCCGAGGAGGACTGGATGATTCCGGTGAGCACCGCGCCCACGAGAACGCCCAGAATGGGGTTCGTGAACATCAGGAACATCTGCTGGAATTCCGGCACATTTTTCAGGCTGCTGACCGCGCCGGACATGGTCTCCATGCCGAACATCAGGGTCGCAAACCCCAGAAAGATCATGCCGGTGTCCTTCTTCTTGCCGTCCTTCATGAACATGTAGTACACAATGCCCACCAGCGCAAGAATGGGGGTAAAAGAGCTGGGCTTCAGCAGCCGGACGAAGACGTTCCCGCTTTCAATGCCGCTAAGGCTCAATATCCATGCGGTGACGGTGGTGCCAACGTTCGCGCCCATAATGACGTTGATGGCCTGTCCCAGCGTCAGAAGCCCGGAGTTGACAAAGCCGACCACCATGACCGTGGTAGCAGAGGAGGACTGAATGACGCCCGTGACGGCCAGACCCGTCAGGAAGCCCAGCATCCGGTTGGTGGTGAGCTTCCCCAGAAGCGCCCGCAATGAGGAACCCGCCCGCCGTTCCAGCGCGTCTCCCATCAGGTTCATGCCGAACAGAAACAGGCACAGCCCGCCGATCATGGTCAGAACGTTGAAAATATCCATGGATTTCGACCTCTCACATCTTAAATTATTTCATATTTCAATTTTATCAGCACAAGGTCAAATCCATTATCAGAAAAATGTAAAATCTGCGTAAATCCGGCAGAAAATATGGGAGGGGCCGCGCCCCTCCCATTCATTCTACTTCTTCTCTATAGGAAACCGCACCGTGACGATCGTCCCCTTGCCGACGGTGCTGTCCAGCTCGATGGCCGCGCCCAGAATCAGCGCCGCGTGCTTGACGATGGACAGTCCCAGACCGGTGCCGCCAATCTCCTTGGAGTGGCTCTTGTCCACCCGGTAAAACCGCTCGAATACCCGCTCCTGATGCTCCGGGCTGATGCCGATGCCGGTGTCTGTCACCGTCAGAACGGCCTGCCCCTTTTCTTCCCCAAGCCGCACGATGACCAGCCCGCCGTCCTTGTTGTACTTGACGGCGTTGTCCATGAGGTTGAACACGATCCCGGAAACCAGCTGGGGAATCCCCTGAATCACGGTTTTCGTCCCTTCCAGCCGGATGCTGACGTTTTTCAGCTCCGCCGGGGCGGCCAGCTCCTGCATGGCGGACTTCGCCGTTTCATACAAGTCAATGGGCGCCCACTGCATGTCCGCCGCGCCCTCGTCCAGCCGGGACAGGCGCAGGGTGTCCTCCACCAGATCGATCATGCGCTGGGCTTCGCTGTAGATTTTCTCCGCAAAGTGCCGGGTGTCCTCCGGGGGAACCAGTCCGTCCTTCATCAGCTCGGCGTAGCCGGAAATGGCGTGGAGCGGGGTTTTCAGCTCATGGGAAACGTTGGCGGTGAATTCCCGGCGAAGGGCTTCCGCCTTCTGCTTCTGGGTCACGTCAAACAGCAGCAGCACCACGCCGAAAACCGTCCCGTCGGATTTGACCGGGCTGGCGGCGGCGAGATATTCCCCACCGGTCAGGGCGACATTTTCCTCCGCCTTTTCCCCGGTGAGAGCCTTCTCCACCAGGGCGGAAATGGCCGCGTTCCGGTTGGCAACGCCAAAATCCGCACCTAAGCAGTTGGGGGTGATTTCCAGCAGCCGCGTGGCAGCGGGGTTGATGCTCAGCACCGTGCCGCTGCTGTTCATCAGCACCAGACCCTCGCTTAAGGAACGGGTGACGGCGTTGAATTCCTTCTGCTTCTGCCGCAGCTCCTGAGACTGCGCCCGGAGCTGAACCTGCTGGGAGTCCAGCCGACGCAGAAGGGGCTGAATTTCGACGTACTCCCGGTTGGACATGGGGTCGTCCAGATTCAGCTCGTTCAGAGGCGCGACAATGTTTTTCGTCAGCTGCCCGGCAAGAAGCGCCGACAGGGCGACGGCGATTCCGATGACCAGAATGATCGTCTTCACCACCCCCAGCACCAGATGGGGCACCGTGTTCTGCGCCGTGGAAAGGCGAAGCACCGTGCCGTCGCTCAGGCGCTGCGCCGTGTAAATATACCGCTCCATCAGCGTGTCGGAATAGCGGAAGCTGGTGCCGGAACCGGTGGCCAGCGCGGCCTTTACCTCTTCCCGCTCCAGATGATTCTCCATCACGCCGGAATCGGAGCGGCTGTCATAAAGCACCGTGCCGTCGGCGGCGATCCATGTGATGCGCCGGTCAGAGGTATCCAGACTGTCAAAATAGGAAACCCCTTCCGTTTCCAGCGCGTGGGCGACCAGCGCCGTCTGCAATCGCAGCTGCTCTGCCTGAACGTCGGAAAAGTAGGTGTACAGCGCCCCCAGGATCAGCACCACCGCTGCCAGCAGCACCGCCAGCGACGCCAGAAAAATCGAGCGAAAAACCCGCTTCGTCATGGCCTACGCCTCCATCCGGTAGCCAACGCCCCGGACGGTGCGGATGTATTCGCCGCACTGCCCCAGCTTCGTGCGCAGGGTGCCGATGTGTACGTCCACCGTCCGGGTCTCCCCCACGTAGTCCGTGCTCCAGATCCGTTCCAGCAGCTGATCCCGGGTAAAGACCCGACCGGGATGCTCCAGAAAGAGCTTCAGTAACTCAAATTCCTTCAGCGTCAGCTCCACCCGGGTATCCCCGGCGTAGACTGTATGGGACGCGGAATCCATCCGCAGATTCCCCATTTGCAGCAGTCCGGGAGCAGCCGCAGGGGCAGCCCGGCGCAGAACCGCCCGGATGCGGGACACCATCTCCATCATGCCGAAGGGCTTGGCCAGATAATCGTCCGCGCCCAAGTCCAGCCCCACCACCTTGTCGTACTCCGTTCCCCGGGCGGACGCGATGATGACCGGGATGTGGGCGGTGGTGGGATTGCCCCGGAGGGCTTTGAGAATTTCAATGCCGTCCATTCCGGGCAGCATGATATCCAGCATAATGAGCTGGGGCTGGGCATGGCTCAGCGCGTCGAACAGTCCCACACTGTCCCGGAAGCCTTCCGCCTCGAAGCCGGACGCCCGCAGGGCATACAGCATCAGCTCCCGGATGCTGTCGTCGTCCTCTACGCAGTAAATCACTCGGATTCCCCCAATACTTATTCCATCTCACTATTGATGGTACGATAAAACCGTAAGAATTACAATAAGCACTTTGTAAAATCTATGTAAAGTGGGGTAATTTACCCCCAAAAAGCAAAATCTCCGGGGCGGAAATCCGCCCCGGAGTTGATGTCAAGCGTTAAAAACGTAGGTATCCAACCGCCGTAGAGCCTCCTGCACCCGGCTCAGGGGCAGCGCGAGGTTCATGCGGATGTGGGTCTGACCGTGGAACGCCCGTCCGTCCTGCCAGATAACGCCCACGTCCCATCCGGCGGCAAGCAGCTCGTCCATGGTCTTGCCATGAGCCGTCAGCCATTTTTCGCAGTCAAGGAACAGCATGTATGTTCCCTGAGGGCGGCTGACATCCACGCCGTTAAAGTGATTCGCGATGTAATCACAGGCAAAATCCACGTTGCCGGTGATGACCTGCCGCAGCTCCTCCACCCACTCGTAGCCCTCGGGCCTGTAGGCGCCCAGCAGGGCGTGCATGCTCATGACGTTCATGGCGTTGTAGTGACTGAGGGAACCCTCCTTGTCGCAGCGATCCCGGAGCCAGGAATTGTAGATAATATGGTAGCTGCCCACCAGTCCCGCCAGATTGAAGGTCTTGGAGGGGGCGTACAGCGCCACGGTGCGCATTTTCGCGTCCTCGCTGACGGACTGGGTGGGGATGTGGCAATATCCGGTCAGCAGAATGTCGCTCCAGATCTCGTCGGAAACCACCATGACGTCGTACTTTTTGTACAGCGCCATGGCCTGCTCGATCTCCCAACGCTCCCAGACCCGGCCGCAGGGGTTGTGTGGGGAACAGAAAATGGCGGCGTGGATGTGATTTTCCACGATCTTCTTTTCCATGTCGGCAAAGTCCATCCGCCAGACACCCTGCTCGTCCTTTGTCAGCGGAGAGTGGACAATGTGATAGCCATTGTCCGTCAGGCAGTGGGTAAAGCCGATGTAGGTGGGGCTGTGGAGCAGCACGTTGTCCCCTTTGGAGCACAGAACGTTCAGCGCGGAGATCACGCCGCCCAGCACGCCGTTTTCGTAGCCGATGTGTTCCGGTTTCAGGCCGGTGACGCCGTTGCGGCTTTCCTGCCAGCGGATGATGGAATCGTAATATTCCGCAGGGGGGTCAAAGTAGCCGAAGGCCGGATGCTCCACCCGTTCGATCATGGCCTGCTGAACGGTGGGAACCACGGGAAAATTCATATCTGCCACCCACATGGGAATCACGTCAAAGCCCTCCCGGGGCGCGGGATAGGGAGAACCGGGTGCGCCCACGGCGTCAATGGCGACGGCGTCCTTTCCCCGGCGATCCAGAATGGAAGTAAAGTCGTATTTCATTGTGTTTCTCCTTTGTATGCGCTTGCTCAGCCGGGAACGCCGGCTGAAAAAATACCACGAAAAACAGCGGCCGCACAGCCGCCGAACAGAATCATTATAACAGTCTTCCCTCCCTTTGTCAATCCGCGGCCGCCCGTGTCGAAGGGAATTCTGTGTTTTCCACAGCTGCGAGTTGGTAATATTGTCTAATTTTCCATCTTGAACAGCAGATATATTTATGCTATCTTATAAATACAAAGAGGTGATACCGATGTACAGGTAAATCCTTGGAGGCTCTGAATCAGAACGGAGCCAATGCAGGCGGGCAGGGAGGTCCCCGGCGATTCCGACTTATAAGCGCGTCTCGCGGAAGAGACAGACAGAGAATGGATAAGGTATCGGAACAGAAAAACGGATCGCATACGCCCGTCAATCCGCAGAAAGAGAGGTTAACCAACAGATGTTAGATAATAAGAGCGAACAGAAATGACCCTTGGCTGCAAGAAAACGTGCTGATCACAAGGCATGGCAGTCAAGGGTCATTTCATTTCTTTCCGCGCCTGGCCGGGGCGCTTTTTTGCTGCCCGGATTGACAATTTCGGCAGAAACGTGGTATCATATTTTTATCCGGAATGTCACACAGGAGTGCCTATGCAGATACAAACGAAAAAATTTGCCGGGCTGACCGGGAATCAACTGAAGCTTCTGGCCCTGATCGCCATGACCTGCGACCATGTGGGATTGCAGCTGCTGCCCCAATTTATCATTCTGCGGATCATCGGACGGCTGGCCGCGCCGCTTTTTGCTTACATGATCGCCGAGGGCTGCCGTTACACCTGTAAGCGGGGACGGTATCTGGGAAGACTTCTAGGCATGGCAGCGCTGTGCCAAAGTGCCTATTTTGTCGCCATGCGCTCACTCTACCAGTGCATTTTCGTGACCTTTTCCCTTTCCGTCTGCCTGATATACGCGCTGGACAACGCCCTTCGCCGCCGAAAACCTGCGTCGGTACTGATAGCTGCCGCCGCCCTTGCGGCCGTGGTTTTCATCACCGTGGGACTGCCGCGGATTTTGATTCACACGGACTTCGACGTGGATTACGGTCTTTGGGGCGTGATGTTGCCGGTGCTGGTGTATTTTGGCAGGGGAAAATGGGGAAAACTGGCGCTGTTCGCCGTCGGTGTCGGTCTGCTGGGTCTGCATTACGGCGGGACGCAGTGGTGGGGGCTTCTGAGCGTTCCCCTTCTGGCGCTGTACAACGGCAAAAAAGGCAGGCGGAACATTGGCCCGCTGTTTTACTGGTACTACCCCGCCCATCTGGTCGCCATCTATGGCCTGAGCCTGCTGTTGGAGCGTGCCGCCGGATAACGTATCGACCGGGGCGCCAACCCCGATATATAAGGAGGAAATGATATGCGTAAAGATTTTGGTTCCAAGCCCATGCTGTACCCCATGCCGGTGCTGATCATCGGCACTTACGGCGAGGACGGCACCCCCAATGCCATGAACGCCGCCTGGGGCGGCATCGTGGACACGAATCTCATCGGCATCTGTCTTGCGGACCACAAGACCACCCGGAACATCTTCGCCCGGAAAGCCTTCACCGTCTCCATGGCGGACGCGGAAAACATGGTCGCTGCGGACTATGTGGGCATTGTGTCCGGCGATAAGGTTCCCGATAAGGTCGCCCGGGCGGGCTGGCACACCAGCAAGAGCCGCCTGGTGGACGCCCCCATCATTGACGAGCTGCCCATGACGCTGGAGTGTACCTTCGTCAGCTACGACGATCATACCGGGCATACTGGGCTGCTCATTGGCCGGATCGAGAACGTCAGCGCCGAGGAAGCCATCCTCACCGACGGCAAGATCGACCTGAATAAGTTCCACCCCATCACTTTCGATCCCTGCGGCAACGGCTACTATCCCCTTGGCGAAAAGCTGGGCGACGCTTTTCAGGAAGGCAAAAAGCTGAAATAATGTCCAAAACCCGCGCAAGCGTCCCTTGCCTCTCCCTATGGGAGAGGTGGCCGAGCGCAGCGAGGACGGAGAGGGTATACAAGACCGCAATACCCTCT
>OHBM01002217.1_pt1 | contig 13252 bp, 5 predicted proteins | sample 1577251 | NCBI WGS metagenome assembly OHBM01 (sample SAMEA3541557, study PRJEB24748) | human gut metagenome | biome: human gut; feature: human-associated habitat; material: faeces | place: China | collected 2012
GGGCGTCGGATGCCGCGGCGCTCTGCTGCAGTGCGGCCTGCGCCAGCAGCTCCATGCCGTCGGCCGCCTGCGGATAGCGTGCGGCGAGCCCGAAGTGCGCAAACGCGGCGCATAGCTGTGCACTGTCAAGCACGACGCAGTCATTGCCGCGGGCAAGCTCCAGCTCGATGATCGAGCGCAGCACCTGCTCGCTGCACGCCTTTTCCGGCCGGACGCAGCCGAGCAGCGCCTGCACGGGCGCGTCGGGATAGCTGCAGTGCAGCCCGTAGCGACGCGCGGCGAGACCGTAGACATTGGCGGCGCGCACGCCGGGCGTACACAGTATGCTCACGCGCTGCCGCAGCGCACCGACCAGCTGCGGCATTGCTGCGTCCGCCGTGCTCAGCACCGGGACGCCGGTTGCCGCCGTGAGCTGAGCGCAGAAAATGCCCGCACTGTCCGGCACGGCGATGACCGTGCAGCCGGAGGCGGCCAGCACCTCCGCCGCTGCGCGCAGCTTCGGCAGGGGCGGCTGTGTGGACGCTCCGCACAGATACGGTTCGCAGTCCGGCACGGCCGCCGGGCTCAGCGGCAGCAGGACGGCGTGTTCTCCGCCCAGCGCCTGCACGCGGCGCAGGAACTGTGTGATGGCGGCCGGGTCTGCGCCGAGCACGCCGATGTGAGGCTGATCCTGTATCTGCATAATGGACATCTCCTGACGAAAAAAGTCTCCGCGAAGCGGGTATGACCCCATCTTAGCGGAGACTGTGATCCGTCCGGCAACGCTTTGGCATCGAAACGGCATCATTGTGCGTTGAAATACAAAGTATTTTCCACGCGCCATGCCGGCAGGGAAAAGGCCGTGTCGGCGTCCGGGTCATAAAACTGCAGGTAGTCGGTGATGCTGCTGTCCATGCCGTCGTTGTAACTGCCCTCGTTTCCGGCGTTGAGCAGCTGCAGGGGAACGGTGTTTCCACCGCTTGTGCGCAGACCGAGCATTTTTTTCGCCGCTTCCGGCATCGGGATCTGCACCTCGTCGTACGGCACGCCGAGCGCGGCCGCGACCGTGGCACCGACGCGGTTTTCAAACACGCACAGCAGGTAATCCCACAGGTCGTTCTGCCGGATCTGGAAGGCATAGCTGTCCGAAAACGTATAACTGAGCGCCAGCACGCAGCCGGTCGCGTCGTCGAGCAGGAAGGACGCCGTGTCGCCGCGCGGATTGCTCAGCGCGATGCCCCAGAGGACGAAGCCGCTGCCGTAGCTCGCGTACTGGACGGTCGCGCCCTCCCCCACGGAAAAGCCGCCGCCGCACAGCGCGCTGTCCTTTTCCAGCGCGCCCAGAAGCTCCTGCGCGTACTGCGTCATCTCGGCCAGCGTGTGCGCCGCGGCGCTCTCGTCGAGCTCGACGGGCTCTTCGGCGCCGTAAAACAGGTTCTGCATGCCGTCGGTCAGTTTCCGGCGCAGAACGGTGGCCGGCCCCTGCTCGTCGCCGGTGCTGAGGGAAAACGCCGTGTCCTGCTCCGCGCGGTCGAGCCGCGCGGCCACAAGGTTTGGCAGGAAAAATCCGCCCGCCGCGATCGCCAGCATGAGCGCGACCGCCAGCGCGGTGCGTATCCATGGCTTCATACACGGCCTCCCTTCAGCTCCACGGTCACGACCGTGCCGTTGCCGACGCGGCTCTCAAACTGCATCGTGCCGCCGTGCAGCTGCACGATCTCATTGCACAGCGACAGACCAAGGCCCGCGCCGCCCTGTGCGCGCGAGCGCGACTTGTCCACGCGGTAAAACGCCTCCGTCAGGTGCGTGAGCGCCTCCGGCGGGATGCCGCGGCCGTTATCGAGCACGCGCACGCGGCAGCCGTCGGGCAGCATCTCCTGCCAGACATAGATGTAGCCGCCGTTGTCGAGCGCCTTGCGGGCGTTGTCCATGAGGTTGACGAGCAGGGTTTTAAATAGGTCCGGCTCCAGAAAGCACATGCCCTCCGCCGTGCGGTACTGCAGGGCGATGCCCTTCTGGGCGTACACGCGCTTGAGGTGTTCGAGCAGCCCCGCCACCAGGTCGGCCGGGCTCGCGGGTACGAGCTGGAGTTTCGACTGGTCGAGCGAGAGCATGTCCAGCAGCTTCAGCCCCAGCGCTTCGAGCCGCTTGCCCTCGGAGAAGATATAGTTTGCCGCGTCCATCTGTTCGTCGGGCGTGAGCACCTGACTGCGCAGAAGGTCAGCATAGCCGATGATGGAGGTCATCGGTGTTTTCATCTCGTGCGAGAAGTCGGCCATGAACCGCTCCTGCAGCGCCATGCTCTCCTGAATGCGGTTGACGTTCTGCTCGAGCTGCCCGGCCATGCGGTTGAAGTCGGCGGCGAGCTGCCCCACCTCGTCGCGCGAGCGCACGGGCGCACGGTAGCTGAGGTTGCCGCGCGCCAGCTCCCGCGACGCGCGGGAAAGCGTGCCGAGCGGGCGCGTCAGCAGATAGGACGTGACCCACGACACGGCCGCGCCGATGGCGATGAGGATCACGAACGTCGTGTGGTAGGCGCGCTGCTGCGTCTGACGCACGGTGTAGGCCTCCGTCACGTCGAACGCGAGCTGGACGGTCGTGCCGTCGGCCGTGGCGCCGAGCATGAGGTAGTGCCGGCCGTTGCCGGTGCGCACGATGCGCGTGAGCCCGTCGCCGCCGTCGGACGGCTCCGGCGCGGCGTCGAGCAGCGCGGTGTCGCCCGTTGTGGTCATCTGTGCGCCGAATCGGATGCGCGCTGCCGTGCTCGACCCGCTGCTGCCGAGCTTGTGCAGCACGAGCGCGACGGTGTTGGCCGCCGTGCCGGGCGAGGCATTGTCGCCGAGCAGATCCAGCACGTCCACGACCATGCGGTAGGTCTGGACGGCGGCGTCGCGCTCGCGGTCGATGGAGCTGGAAAATGACTGCGCGATCATGAGGCTCCCGCCGATGCCGTAGGTCAGCGACAGCAGCAGTACCATGGCGATCGTGAGCTTTGCGCGAAATCTCATCCGCTCACACCTCCAGCCGGTAGCCGACCTTGTTCACGGCCAGCAGCCGGTTTTCCCAGCCGACCTTTTTGCGCAGCCGCTGGATGTGCAGATCCACGGTTTTGCTGCCGTAGCTGTACTCGCCGCCCCAGACGTGCTCATAGATCGTCTCGCGGTAGAGCGCGGTGCCGGGGTTGCGGGCGAAAAACAGCAGCAAGTCATATTCCTTGTGCGTGAGCGCGATCTCCTCCGCGCCGCGCCAGACCTGCATGGCGCGCGTGTCGATGCGCAGCCCGCCGATCTCGATGACGGCGTCGGTCTTGTTGTAGCGCCGCAGCACGACGTCTACGCGCGCAAGCAGCTCGAGCACCTCAAAGGGCTTGACGATGTAATCCTCCGCGCCCATGCGCAGGCCGCGCACCCGGTCGTCGACCGAGCCGCGCGCGGTCAGAAAAATGACCGGGATGCCCAGCGGGCGGATGTATTCCATGAGCTCAAAGCCGTCGGCGTTCGGCAGCATCACGTCGAGCAGGATGAGGTCAAAGACATTGCGCTCGAGAATGTCCGCCGCGGCCAGACCGTCGTACACGCACGTGCACCGGTAGCCCGCGCGGGTCAGGCTCATCTGGATCAGGTCGCAGATCGGCTTTTCGTCGTCCACGATCAGGATCTGGATCATGCTACCGCCTCCTTCGGGTCAAAATTACATCGTTCCGGCATCAAAACGGCATCGCCGCCGCGCGTCTGGACGATGCCGTGGTTTATTATAAGTGTATGCGCATCCGTGTGTCAAACCAAATCGGCAGGAGCGGCGGTGCGCGTGTTCTGGGCTATGCGGGGGGCTTGAGAGCGCCGGGCGCGGCGGAGGGACACCCGCATGCACAAACCGGTACAAAAACCGGATGTTTTGTCCGAAATGGGCTTGAAATATGGAAGACCTTGTGATCGATGACAGTGTTGAATTCTAACTCGTCTGGAAGCATGGAACTCCAGCGTCCAATGACAGGAATTTGCAATTATTTTTAAACGGAGGAAAAAAGCATGTCCAAGAAAAAAATCCTGACAGTCGTATTGACGCTTTTGGTGGCAGTCTGCCTGCTCGCCACGACTGCTCTTGCGGGCGTGGCCCCGTCCGCCCCGTCGATGCCGTCGGCACCGTCCGGCACGACCGCGCCGTCCACCCCGAGCAATCCGTCCCAGCCGAGTCAGCCGTCTCAGCCGTCTCAGCCGGTCGTTCCGTCTCAGCCGAGCCAGCCGTCCCAGCCGAGCCAGCCGTCTCAGCCGAGCCAGCCGAGCCAGCCCTCTCAGCCGAGCCAGCCGTCCCAGCCGTCCCAGCCGGTCGAGCCTGAAATGAAGTTCGACGATGTGGCAGAGGGCGCCTGGTACTATGACGCCGTGATGTGGGCCGTCAAGAACGGCGTGACCGCCGGCATGACCCCGACGACGTTTGTGCCCGACGGCTCCTGCACCCGCGCACAGATGGTCGAATTCCTGTGGAACGCCGCCGGCAAGCTGGCTGCGACCATCAAGTCCGTCCCGTTCACCGACGTTCCGGAGTCCGGCAGCGCCGGTTACTGGTACGAGGATGCGCTCCTGTGGGCCTATGAGGCGGGCATCGTTGCCGGCACGACCGACACCACGTTCAGCCCGGACAAGGTCTGCACCCGTGCCGAGATGGTCTGCTTCCTCGTGCGTCTGCTGTCGGACGGCGCAACGGACAATATGCCGTTTGTTGACGTTCCGGCCAGCGCATGGTACTACAATGAAGTGCAGTGGGCATGGGCCAACGGCCTGACTGTCGGCACCAGCGCCACCACGTTCAGCCCGGACAAGGTCTGCACCCGTGCCGAGGCTGTTGAGTTCCTGTACAACGCGTTCGCGAAGTAAGGAGCTCACTGAAAATTACATGTTTTTCTATCAGGACTTCGGTTGCTAATAGACAAATCATAGACCCCAAAGCACAAAGAAGAGATGGGAAAACCTCATCTCTTCTTTTTTCACACATCGAGCTGACAAATTTAGAGAGGAAACTACAGAAAAGGAGCTGATGTGAGTCGTGAAAGCGACCCGATTCGCGAACAGAGCGTGGGCTTTTGTGTTGGCCGTCCTGATGACGCTGACGCTCATTGCCCCGCAGGCGCTGGCTGCGAACACCGTAGACCCCGTTGAACCTGCCAGCGGTAAGATCCTTGTGAGTCAGACGGATTACACGCTGATCGACGGCGTGACGGAATCTAACATCTTCCTGAATACGAAGGAAGGCAATGCGCAGATCGCCGGTTTTATGACGACGATTGCACCGGGTGCGAAGGCGACATTCAAGGCCTCGTACAACGGTTACTATACAGAAGGCAGCACGCCCGCGTCCCGCAAGGACAAGGCGGCCAATCTGGCCTGGAGCATGGAAAAGACCACGCTGCAGGCTGCTAACTATACTAAGGCCACCGGCGGCAACGTCATCATGGCCATGAACGGCGACTACTACAACATGCAGACGCTGCAGCCGCTCGGTTACCTCATCATGGAGGGCAACCTCATTCAGAAGAATAACGGTGTTGCCAACGAGCCGTATTTTGCGGTTTTGAAGGACGGAACCTTTGCCATTCGCGACGCCGGTGTGGACTGCTCTGACGTTCTGGAAGCGATTTCCGGACCGTTTTATCTGATCAAGGATGGACAGCCCTGCTACAACGGGAATCCGGACCTCATGCCGCGCAACTGCATCGGCATCAAGGCGGACGGCACGGTCGTGACCTTTTTGGCCGACGGCCGCCAGAGCCCGTACTCGGTCGGCATGACGATCGATGAGGAGATTTCGTTCCTGTATGCGCAGGGCGTGGTGAATGCGATCTTCCTCGACGGCGGCGGCTCCGCCACCTGCGCCACCAAGCGCGAGGGCACCGCGGAGCTTCAGGTCCGCAACCGCCCGTCCGACGGTGTGGAGCGCACGGTCGCCAGCGCCCTGCTGCTGGTCTCCACGGCGGAGAGTGACGGCGTGTTCGACCATGCCTCCCTTTCCCCGAACAACACGGTCTACACGCCCGACAGCCAGATCCAGTTCTCGGCCATCGGCGTGGATAAAAACGGCGGCGAGGCCGCGCTCCCGGAGCATGTGACCTGGACGGTCGCGGACGCCAAGAGCGGCACGATCGATGCCAACGGTCTGTTCACGCCCGCGAAGAACTATAAGGGTGATGTGACGGCGCGTCTGCTTGTGGACGGCACCGTCAAGGGCACGACAACCGTGAAGATCGCGGACATCACGGACCTGTATTTCAGCAGCTCGTCCGTGTCGCTGGACTTTGGCGCGACATCCGATCTCGGCCTTGTTGCCAAGTGTGACGGTGTGGACATCGCCTATAAGCCCGGTGACTTCAAATGGACGATCAAGTCCAAGACGGCCGGTGTGCCGGATAAGGACGTCGGCCACATGGACGGCAACACGTTCGTGGCCGGTACCGGCAGCGGCACGATGAACGCGACCGTCACGGTCACTTACGCAAACGACCGCTCCAAGTCGGCGGAGGTCGGTGTGGAGATCGGCAAGCTGCCGGTGACGCTCATGGACTTTGAGCCCATCAACGGTCAGCGCCAGACCTGCGCGCACTACCACTGGGGCAAATCCACTTACGTGGATAACGGCATGAATCCCGACCACGGCTACATCGGCAATGTGTCGCCGATCACTGTCACGACCCATGGTACCTACTCGGACAACCCGACGACGGCGGAGCTCTCTGCGCCCTACCGCTTCACAGGCAACTGGGATAGTCCTGTTCCGGCTTCGGACATCTTCCGCGCCAACGGCTATAGCTATTACCTGTGGCCGAACGCCTCTATCACGCAATATCTCTGCGGCGACCTGAAGATGACGACGGCGGCCGAGGGCGGTCAGGTGCGCTTCGGCGACTATGCCATGGAGCTGAACTATGACTACGAGTCTTATGACGGGTCGAAAAACTCCAACTTCTATGTTCGCTACTGCGGCGACCAAATCAAGATCGAGGGCACGCCCACGGAGATCGGCGTCTGGATCTATGCACCGGAAAACACGCCGTGTTATTCGCTCTATGCCGACATTATGTTCTGGAAGGGCAGCGACTATGGAACTAAAAATTACCTTCTCTCGCATAAGGGCGCAAATGGCGAGCGCTCCACGATCATTGACTGGACCGGGTGGATGTACTGCTCGGCAAATATTCAGGACATTTGGCAATATCAGAATGATGAGCACCCGCTGAGCATCATCCCCGGCGCAGGTGTGTTCTGGCTGTCCTATCAGCCAGCAAAGGTCGACGATATGATGGGACATGCGGGCGCTGGGCGGCGCAACGGCACCATCTACTTCGATAACTATCGCGCCGTCTATGGCACAAACCTGGACGATCTGGACAACCCGGTCATCCACGACATGACGGTCAACGGCCAGACGCTTGCGGACGACGGCTCCACCGTCATTAACTCCAACTCGATCGAAGCGGTCGCCTCGTATGACGATGTGGACGGTCAGAACCGCTCCGGCATCAATGCCAAGGCAACGGTCATCAAGATCGACGGCGAGGAACTCCAGTCGGACAATTCCGACACGAATGCGACCGTGCGTCTGACGCTCCAGAACGGCAAGCACACCATGACGGTCTCCGTGTCCGATGCGTTCGGCAACACGGTCGAAAAGACCACGGCCTTTGTCGTTGCCGGCGATATGCTGGACACGGCCACGGTCAGCGTCAGCGGCTCGGACTTCGTCCCGCTCGGCAGCGACTATACGCTGACGGTCGCGGCGGACGGCAAGGTCAAGTCCGCAGACATCACGCTGCTCAACCTCAACGATGATATTGGCCAGCCGACGGTGAAGTTCGCCGACGGCGTGACCGGCAAATTGGAGTACACCAAGACCGGCTTTAAGAAAGCCATGCTGACGCTGCACCTTGAGTCGGCGGCACCGGTCGAGGGCGAGCTGGCCACACTGACCTTCCAGATCGACGCCGGTCTGGACACGACGGTCAACCAGTTCACGTACACGGTGTCCAACATCGCGCTCACCGCGGCGAACGGCGAGGCCTATACGGCGGCGCAGGCGGCGGTGCGTCTGCCGCTGTCGGCGTACTACAGCATCCAGCCCGGCCCGCAGGCGGTCGGCATGTCCAGCGTGATTGCAGTCTATGAAAAGGACGGCAGTCCCGCCGCCGGTGTGACCGTGTCGCTCGACGGCGCGGAGATCGGCAAGACCGATGCCAACGGCCTGCTCGAGACCGATGCCATGAAGACCAAGGACGCCGGCACGGTCTGCGTGCTCACGGCTGTCGGCACAAAGGGCGTTGGCGAGGCGACGAAGGTCACCGTTCTGGCAGACGCTGCCGGCACGGAGTATACCGCCGTCCATCTCAATGCAGTTCAGGGCAGCAGCACGAACCAGAATATCAGCTGGCTGTCCGGCCTCAGCACGGGCGGCAAGGCGGTCGTGCAGTACCGCGTCAAGGGCACGGATGCCTGGCAGACGGCCGATGGCACCTCTACGCTCACCGGTTTCTCCACCTCCAAGGATGCGGCTTATATCAACACCATTCAGCTCACGGGCCTGACGGCCGGAACGGACTATGAGTTCCGCGTCGGCGACGGCAGCACATGGTCCGAGCTGCACACCTTCCGCACGAACGCGGCGCAGCAGGACACCACGGCCTTCGTCGTCATGGGCGACACGCAGATGTCCGGTGACCGTGAGGCGGATGCCGAGAGCATCGCGATTCTCGACGCGCTCGGCGATCTTGTCAAGGACAAGCAGGTCGACTTCGGCCTCCAGACGGGCGACTATGTCGACAACGGCACCAACTACGCCATGTGGGCCGAGATGCAGGAGGCGTTTAACCACACGTTCCCGAACGTGGACTTCATCCACACGCTCGGCAACCATGAGTACTACGGCGACTTCAGCGGCAGCACTGCCAGCAATATCCTTCAGCTCCCGGGCAAGGACTACTACTCCATGGAGTACGGCGATGTCTATGTCGCCGTCATCAACAACGGCGCCGACCTGAGCGCAGCCTGCGAATGGCTCAAGCAGGACGCGGCGCAGAGCACCTGCATGTGGAAGGTCCTGTCCATTCACCAGCCGCCGTATTACACGAACGCCAAGGGCGGCAGCGAGCGGTTCCATGAGCAGATCCCGGCCGCGGCAGAGGCTGCCGGCATCGACGTGGTCTTCTCCGGCCATGACCACTCTTATGCGCGCATCATGGCCAAGGACGGCGCGGCCGTTACCGAAAACGGCGTGACCTATTTCATTTGCGGCGATCTGGGCGAGAAGTCCAAAAACGTCAACTATGCGATGACTTCCGATTTCTCGTTTGCCTACAAGGAGCAGGCTTACGCGGGCCTGATCCTGTACGTCACGGCCAACGGCGAGGAAATGACGATCACCGCTTACGACAGCAAGGACGGCCGTGTGGTCGATTCCACGACGCTGCAGTCCCGCTGCTCGAAGGGCCACCAGCTGACGACCTACCAGAATGGCAAGTCTGCCTGTGCGGTCTGCGGCAAGCTGATCGACGTCAAGGACGCGCAGTACACCGGCTGGATGACCGTTGAGGGCACCGAGCAGCAGATGTACTTCCTGGCCGGCGACTATGTCACCGGCTGGCAGCAGATCGGCGAGAAGATGCATCACTTCGGCGATGACGGCATTGCCCACGTGACGGAGACGGTCGATACCCGTACCTGCACGAAGTATGGTTGGCTGGAGACCACCTGCAAGACCTGCGGCGCCGTTCATCACAGTGCATCTCTCTGGCCGGAGGGCCATAAGTGGGATGACAACCATGTCTGCACGAAGTGCGGCTTCGTGGGCAGGGACATCTCCAAGGCAACGGTCAAGACGTGGCCGGCCACCTATAAGGGCGGCAGCACACCGTGCTATGTGGAGGCCACCTACGAGGGACAGAAGCTGACAGTCAAGACCAGCGACGCGGGTGTTGACGGCTATGTTTCCTATTCCAACAACACCAAGGTCGGCTATGGCGTCGTGACGATCCGCGGCATGGGCGATTACTATGGCATCGTGTCCGCACAGTATGAGATCGTTCCGCCGGTCGTCTCCGGTGTTGCGGTGACGGATGTCGGTCAGAAGCGTCTGACCGTCGGCTGGAATCCGGCTCCCGGTGCTGAGAACTACCGCGTGGAGATCAGCAGCGACGGCGGAAACACCTGGGAGGTCTTGGAAGTGACCTCGCAGACCAGCTGCGTTGCCACGGGCCTGAACCCGTCGACGGCGTACAGCTTCCGCGTATACGGCTGCACGAAGGTCGGCGACACATGGTTCAATTCTCAGCATTATTCCAATGTCGTCAGCGCAACGACACTCAACGCCGACCAGTTCGCGCCGTCCGAACAGTTCAAGGACATCTGTGCGACGGTCGACGGACAGACGATCTCCGGCCTGCAGTCCGGTGCGGATCAGTATCTGTTCCTGCCGGCCAGTGCGAAGCTGAGCAAGCTCGCCCTGACGGTCACGACGCACAGCAGCGACGCACTCAAGATCGAGCTGCGGGGCACGAAGGGCACGCAGACGCTCGACGGCGCTGCCGTGAACGTCACCAAGCTGGCGGATGCGCAGGACGGCCTGTATGATCTTGCGGTTCTCGTCAACGGCCAGAAGGCTGCGGTCGTGCACATTGCACAGTCGGCCAATATCAACGCGCTCTACATCACGAGTGACGATCCGGCCACACAGGGCAGAGACTTTGTCGATGCCAGCAAGTCCAACATCGCGACCGGCAAGCTGCTCGTCGTAGACAAGGACGGCAAGACCGTGTATGACGGTGCGCTCACGCAGCTCAAGGCGCGCGGCAACACCACCTTCACCAACGCCGAGAAGAAGTCCTACCAGATCAAACTCGACGGCAAGTCCGACCTGATCGCCTGCGGCGAGAAGATCAAGACCTGGACCCTGCTCGCCGGCTCCCACGACGCAACGCTCATGCGCGACAAGATGTTCAAGGATCTTGCCAAGTCGCTCGGCATGCCGTACACGGCCAGCACCGACTGGGTGGATCTGTACTACGACGGCGTGTATCGCGGCACATACATCGTCAGTGAGAAAAACTCCGTCAACAAGACGGGCGTCAACATCACTGACATGGAAAAAGCCTACGAGGCGTGCAACCCCGGCTACGGTGAGAACGCTTCCACGGCACTGGCCGAGAACAAGTACGGCCAGACTTACCAGTACACCACCGGCCTGACCGAGCCGGAGAACATCACCGGCGGCTACCTGCTGGAGCTCAACGGCACGAAGCTCGACGACAGCTACAACCCGAAGTATGACGAGGCCAGCGGCTTCATCACCGGCAAGGGCTCCGCGATGAATGTCAAGAGCCCCGAGTGGTGCGGCAAGGACGCTATGGCCTACATCAGCGAGTACTATCAGGAGTTTGAAGACGCCGTCTACGCGCAGGATGCCGACGGCAACTATACCGGCTACAACGCGCAGACCGGCAAGTACTACTATGAGTACTGCGATCTGAACTCGCTGGTTCAGGCTTACCTGATCCAGTACCTCTCCGGCAACTCCGACGCGTTCTACTCCTCGTTCTTCTTCTATAAGGACGTGGACGGCCTCATGTACGCCGGCCCTGTCTGGGACATGGAGCTGACCGGCGGCGGCGGCTGGTCCGGCGTGATCACGTCGGACAACACCTTCATCAACGGCCGCTATCTTGTCCAGGCACTCACCCAGATCCCCGGCTTCCGCGCTGCGGTGAACAACTACTATCACAACACCTTCCTTGCACAGGCGCAGGCGCTTGTCGGCGACAACGGTAAGGTTCAGGGGTATTACGATCACATCTCGGCCAGCGCCGCGATGAACTACCGCCAGTGGCCGCTGGTCCGCGTCGGCAAGCCGAGCTCGGACAATCACTTCTGGCCCGACGGAACGACCTACGGCGACACCGTCAAGGATCTTAACACGTGGCTGAGCGCGCGCATCGCAAAGATGAGCGCAGAGTTCAACGATACGTGGGACGATGGCGTCGTGACCAAGGAGCCGACCTGCACCGAGAACGGCGTGCGTACCTACACCTGTGAAAACGGCAACATCATGTACGAGAGCATCCCGGCGCTCGGCCACAAGGAAGTGATCGACCCGGCGAAGGATGCGACCTGCACGCAGACCGGCCTGACGGAAGGCAAGCACTGCTCCGTCTGCGGCGAGACGCTCGTTGCGCAGACAGAGGTTCCGATGAAGCCGCATACGCCGAAGGCGACGGAGATCGTTCCGGCGACCTGCACGGAGGATGGCACGGCGGGCGGCATCGTCTGCGCTGTGTGCGGCACGACGCTGGAAGGCTCAAAGCGCATCCCGGCAAGGCATCACTATGTCGGCGGCTACTGCACGGTCTGTGAGCGGCAGGATCCGCTGCGCATCCCGTGCTCCGGCGATCAGCATTGCCCGGGCCACATCTTCAGCGACATGCCGTCGACCGACTACTGGTCACACGGCGCGATCGACTATGTCGTTGCGCACAAGCTCTTCTTCGGCACGAGCGCGACGACCTTTGAGCCCATGACCAAGCTGTCCCGCGCAATGATCGTCAAGATCCTTTATACGCTCGAGGGTGAGCCCGCCGTCACCGGGGAGAATCCGTTCCGTGACGTTGCGGACAACAGATGGTACACCAACGCGGTGATCTGGGCGGCGGAGAACAAGATCGTGGCCGGCATCGGCGACGGCAAGTTTGACCCGGACGGCGATGCAACGCGCGAGCAGGTCGCAAAGATCCTGTATGAGTACGCAGCGTTCAAGGGCTGTGACATGAATGTGTATGGTGATCTGTCGGCCTTTGCAGACATGGGCAAGGTTTCCAATTTCGCGAAGGAGCCCATGACATGGGCGGTCGCCGAGGGCCTGATCTCCGGTGTCGCAGTCGGCCGCGAGGCGCTGCTCGATCCGCAGGGCGCGGCGACGCGCGAGCAGTTTGCGATGATGATGGCGGAGTACATGATGCAGGTGCTCCCGCTGACGCCGGACGAGCCGGATGAGCCGGATGCACCGGATGTACCGAGTGCGCCGAGCGCTCCGGTCGAGCCCAGTGCCTCACCCGAGGAGCCCAGCGCTTCGCCCGAGGAACCCAGCGCTTCCCCTGCGCCCAGCGCGCAGCCGGCTGAAACGGTGAAGCCAGAAACGGTGCAAACGCCCGCAGAAGGCGAAACGCCGTAATCACGGCGCGGCGTAAAACACACTGCCGCCGCAACCTTTATAGCTTTCCAGCGTAATGGCTTGCTTGGTCATT
>OHBM01002231.1_pt1 | contig 13206 bp, 12 predicted proteins | sample 1577251 | NCBI WGS metagenome assembly OHBM01 (sample SAMEA3541557, study PRJEB24748) | human gut metagenome | biome: human gut; feature: human-associated habitat; material: faeces | place: China | collected 2012
CATCCAGCATCGGAATGCGGATGCCGGGCGCAAGCGCGCGAAAGCCGCCCAGAAGCGCGTCATACACGCTCTGCAGCGGCCGGGAAAGCTGTCCGTAATAATATCGCATAGAACCTCAAAACTGCAGCTGCGCGGGCTGCAGATCATCCAGTCCGGACAGCGTCCGCACCGGGACTGCACCGCGCGCGATCAAAGCCTGCGCGCCCTCGGAGCCGTCGTCGCTTACAAACACCGGGCTCCAGCCGCGCCTTAAATTCTCCGTCGTCCCGTCCCATGTGCCGCCTGCTCCGGCGCGGCACTGCGCGACGAGCGTTTTTTCGCCCATGGCGTGGATAAAATGGTTCCGCGACAGCGCCCGCTGTGCGGAAAACGGCAGATCATAGCCCTGCTCGGCCAGATATAAAACGTGCGCCTGCGCCGGGCAGTCCAGAAGCCGCCCGGCCGGGAAAACCACGGCGGAGCCGCCCGCCGTCAAACAGGCCTCCTGCGCCGCGCGGTCCGCACCCATCGCTCCGCCGGAACAGAGTGCGTACCCAGAACGCGCAATGAGCCGCCCGGCGGCCTCCGCGAACGCGCGTCCGCCCTCCGTCAGCTCCCGCGAGCCGACGACGGAAATGCAGCGCATGGAAAGCGGCGTTTCATCCCCCTTCGCGAACAGCACCGCCGGGCACCGCTGGCCGAGCGTCTGCCGCAGGCGTGCGGGGTAGCGCGGCGACAAGCGCGTGATGGGCACGATCCCGTTCCGCTCTGCCGCGCGCAGATAGCGCTCCAGCTGTGTTTCGCGCGACAACAGCCGCACGATGCGCCCGCACTGCTCCTGCGAATAGCCGAGCCGTTCCAGATCGCGCTCCGTCAGCTCCCGCAGCGGGTCTTCCCCGCCGGGGCCGAGGGCGCGCGCCCGCTTGGCAAGTTCCTGAAACTGCGCCATGGTCAGCGGCCTGTCCTCCGCCTCCGGCAGCGCACAGCACAGAAGCAGCAGGCCGGTTTCTGCCGCCGTCAACGGAAGCGGCGGCGCGGCGGCGCCTTTTTGGGCTTCGGCGGCTCCTCCTCGACGAGGGAGCCGTCCTCCGCGAATTTCACGGGCTGTATGGCGTAGTGGGAATATTTCGCGATCTCCGCCAGCTTCGCCTGCTCCGGGAACGTGCCGAGGATGGACACGGCGATGCCCTTTTTCCGGGCACGGCCCGTGCGGCCGATGCGGTGGATATAATACTCGTTCTCCTCCGGCACGTCGTAGTTGATGACGCAGTCCACATCGTCGACGTCGATGCCGCGCGAGGCGACGTCCGTTGCAATCAGAATGGGCAGCTTGCCGTCTTTAAACGTGCGCATGGTCTTCTCGCGCTTCTGCTGCGGGATATCGCCGTGGATGCAGTCAGCGTCGAGGCCCATGCGGACCAGATCGTCGCGCAGGCGCTGGCACATGACCTTCGTGTTGCAGAAGACGATGGTGCGCTCCAGCCGGAGCGTGCGGATGAGCCTGCTCGTCATTTCGATCTTTTCGAGCGGCGGGCAGGTGATGGAATACTGCGTGATGTCCGGGCGGTTGTCCGTATCGGCGGGGACGGTGATCTCCACCTCGTCGCGCTGGTACATCCACGAGACGGTCATGACCTCCTGCGAGATGGTCGCGGAGAACAGGCCGAGATTGCGGCGGTTCTTGACCTTCTCGATGATCTTCGTCACGTCGTCGAAGAAGCCCATGTCGAGCATCCGGTCGGCCTCGTCGAGCACGACGGTCTGCACCTTGTCAAACGAGAGCGTATGGCGCTTATAGTGGTCCATCAGCCGTCCCGGCGTGGCCACGACGATCTGCGGATGATTCTTCAGCTGCTTGATCTGCCCTTCGATCTTCGCGCCGCCGTAGACCACGGCCACGCGGATATTCTTATAATAGGTAAGCAGCCCGCGCAGCTCGTCGCAGATCTGGATGGCAAGCTCACGCGTCGGGGCGAGGATCAGACCCTGTAAGTCCTCGCTTTCCGCGTCGATATGCTCGATCATGGGGATGCCGAAGGCAAAGGTCTTTCCGGTGCCGGTGGGCGCCTTGGCAATGACGTCCCGCCATTGCAGAAAATATGGGATGGCCTCCGCCTGAATGGTGGTGGGATAGCCGTAGCCCTTCTCTTCAAGCGCTTTCAGCATGGCCTCGCTGAGGCCGAGACTTTCAAATGTGACTTCCATGTTTCTCTTTCCCTTTTCCATCGAAATTTTCTTTATTGTATCACTTTTCCCCCATGTTTGCAACTTTTTTTGTTTTCCGATAGACGATTCGAGAAAACTCGGTTTCAATCTCACGCAAAGGTGGACAAACGGGGAAAAATATGCTATATTGTAGGCTATGATAATATGTCCTTGATGTAAGGAGAATACAAATGGGCAAACTAATCGTCATTGAAGGCACGGATGGCTCCGGCAAGTCCACCCAGTTTCGTCTGCTGACCCAGCGTCTGGAAAACGAAAACATTGCCTTTCAGAAAATTGTCTTTCCCCAGTACTCCGAACCCAGCTCCGCGCTGATCCGGATGTATCTCGGGGGCGAGTTCGGCACGAATCCGTCGGACGTCAACGCCTACGCCGCTTCCTCCTTTTACGCCATCGACCGCTACGCCTCCTACAAAAAGATCTGGGGGCAGTGGTACGAACAGGGCGGTCTGGTAATCTGCGACCGCTATACCACCTCCAACGCCGTCCATCAGGCGTCCAAGGAGCCGGAGGAAACCCGACAGGCGTTTCTCAAGTGGCTGTACGACTTTGAATATGACCGTCTGGGACTTCCCCGCCCCGACCTGACGCTGTATCTGGACGTCCCCACGGACTTTACGGAGCAGCTGCTGCGCCACCGGGAGCAGGACACCCACACCACCGCGGACATCCACGAGCGGAACAGCGCCTATCTTGCCTCCTGCCGCCGCACCGGACGCGCCGCCGCTGAATACTACGGCTGGACAATCATTTCCTGCACGGAAAATGGGAAAATGCGGAGTATTGAGGACATTCACGAAGAAATCTACCGCCATGTGGCGGCATGTCTGGAGGACTGAATATGGTTTACATGTTGCTTGGAACCGGCTTCGAGGAAACGGAAGCCGTCGCCCCTATTGATCTGCTGCGCCGCGCGGGCGTGTCCGTCGCCACCGTGGGCATTGGCGGAAAGGTCATCGTCGGAAGCCACGGCATCCCCGTGACCGCCGATATGGAGCTTGGCCAAATGGACTTGACCCAGCTGGATATGATCGTTCTCCCCGGCGGAATGAAGGGCGTCGCGTCCATCAAGGGCTGCCCGGAGGCGCTGGAAGCCGTGCAGTTCGCATGGGAAAACGGCCGGTTCGTCGCCGCCATCTGCGCCGCACCCACCATTCTTGCCATGCTTGGCATCACCGATGGCAGACGCGCCACCTGCTACCCCGGCTGTGAAGGCCAGATGGGAAGCGCCCACATGGTCTGCGCCCCCGCCGTCACCGACGGAAAGCTCATCACCGGCACGTCCGCGGGCTGCGCCGTTCCCTTTGGTCTGGCGCTGATCGCCGCCCTGAAGGGTCAGGCCGCCGCGCAGGCCGTCGCAGAACAGATCGTCATTCGCTGACCTTGGAGGAACACAATATGGACAACAAACAGTTTCCCGAACGGGACGAGGAGGAAATCATTCCCGAAGAGCTGACCTTCTTTCCCGCCGACGAGGAATCGGAGGACGCCGGGGATGTCCCCGTCTCCGAAGACGTGATTGGGGAAGAACCCGCTTCCCAGCCAGAGGAAATCCCCGCAGAGGTGGAAGAACCCGTTGCGGAGGAAACTCCCGTGGCGGAAGACGTTCCCGCATTTGAGGACGATTCCGCCCAAGATGACATCCCCATTTTTGAGGACGTCCCCCCCATTGCGGACGCCCCCGCCCCGGAGGAAATTCCCGCGCCCGATGACACCTCCGAAAAAGGCCGTTCTTTCATGGATCGCATTCCGGACGTGGATGACGGCATGGAAGAATCCTACGATAGCCGGCTCACCGAGCCGGAGATCGGCAGCGAGATCATCCCCGACGAAAGCGCCATGGATTCCCACGGTATGCTGGAACACGGCGAGGAAGAACCGCCCTTTGACCCCAGCATTCTGGACGACCCGGATTTGCAGGAGCTGCCGGAGGAACCGGCGGAGCCGTCAAAGGACGAGATCGCGGAACAGGAATACCGGGACAGCGACGGTGATTTTGACGCCGCAGAGGATGCCCCCGCCCCGGAAAGAAAAGCGTCCGGTCGTCAGCGCCCCGTCAAAAAGGGACGTCCTAAGAAAACCCGTGGAGAGGGTCTGCTGGGCATCCCCCACATTCTGGTCACCATCGTGTGGCTGGCGCTGATCGTGGTCATCGGCGTCACGCTGGGACGGATGATTTGGGTCTGCGCCGCCGATGTGCTGGCTTTCGGGCGGGAAAACAAGCCCGTCACCATCACCGTTTACGAGTCCGACACCATGGACAGCATCACCGACAAGCTCTACGATGCCGGTCTGATCCGCTACAAGAGCCTGTTCAACTTCTATGCCGACATCTCCCACGCCGAGAAGAAGATCGACCCCGGCATCTACGACCTGAACACCCGGTACGACTATCACGCGCTGGTCAACATGATGTCCGCCAGCTCCACCCGTGAGGTCGTGGAAGATCTGCTGATCCCCGAGGGCTACACCTGCCGCCAGATTTTCGCCCTGCTGGAGGAAAACCGCATCTGCACCGCGCAGGATCTCAGCGCCTACGCCGCCAACGGCGCGCTGAAGGACTACTGGTTCCTTGAAAACGTGACCCGGGGCGACAAATACTGCCTTGAGGGCTTCCTTTTTCCGGATACCTACGACTTCTATAAGAATTCCTCTCCCCGTGAGGTTCTGGAAAAGATGCTGGACAACTTCGACTACCGGTTCAGCGAGGAAATGCGCGCCCAGATCGACACCCTGAACGCCACCGTCACCGACGGCAGCTTCACCGTCCGGGAAGTGACCATTGTCGCGTCCCTCATTGAGAAGGAAACCGCCTCCGCGTCGGAAAGCCCCCGGATCGCCGGTGTTATTTATAACCGTCTGTTCCACTGGGACTACCCCGCCCTGCTGAACATCGACGCCGCCATCATCTACGCGCAGGACGGCGTGTCCGACCACATCGACACCAGTCTGGACAGCCCCTACAACACCTACCTTCACGTGGGTCTGACGCCCACGCCCATTGCGAACCCGGGTCTTGCCAGCCTGCAGGCCGCGCTGAATCCCGAGTCCCACAACTATTATTACTACGTGCTGAATCCCGCCACCGGCGCCCATCAGTTCTCCACCACACAGGAGGAGCATGAGCAGTATCGCGCGCAGTTTGCTGCTGCCGCCGCTGCCGCTTCCACACAGTCGGAGGGCGAATGAGAAAGCTGGAATTGCTCAGCCCCGCCGGGGACATGGAGCGGCTGGAAATGGCCGTGGCCTACGGCGCAGACGCGGTATATTTCGCCGGAACAAGCTTTGGAATGCGCTCCTTCGCGGGGAATTTCTCCCCCGAGGAGCTGCCCAAGGCGGTGCGGTACGCCCATGACCATGGTGTCAGGTGTCACGTCACCGTGAACACCATGCCGAGAAACGATGAAATCGCCCGGCTGCCGGAATATCTGGAACAGCTGGACGACGCCGGGGTGGACGCCCTGATCGTGGCCGACTTGGGTGCGTTCACCCTCGCCGGGAAATATGCCCCGCACTGCGAGCGGCATATTTCCACCCAGCAGTCCATCGCCAATTACGTCTGCGCTCAGGCGTGGTTTGATCTGGGCGCGAAGCGGGTGGTGCTGGCACGGGAATGCAGTCTGGAAGAAATCCGTGCCATCCGTCAGAAGGTAGACCCCGCGCTGGAAATCGAGACCTTTGGCCATGGTGCCATGTGCGTCAGCTACTCCGGCTGGTGCCTGCTGAGCAACTACATGACGGGACGCGACAGCAATCGCGGCGCCTGCGCCCAGCCCTGCCGGTATCAGTACGCTCTGATGGAGGAAAAGCGCCCCGGGGAGTATTTCCCGGTTTTCGAGGACGAAAAGGGTACTTACATCTTAAATTCCCGGGATATGTGCATGATCGACCACCTGAATGACCTGATGGACGCAGGCGTGGACTGCATCAAAATTGAGGGCCGGGCAAAATCCGCCTACTATGCCGCCATCGTTACGGGAGCCTATCGCCACTGCATCGATGATGCCGCCGATGGCAGAGAGCTGGACCCCACCTGGCGGGACGAGGTGGATCACATCTCCCACCGCATCTACTCCACCGGCTTCTATTACGGCGAACCGGGGCAGTACGTGGCTTCCTCCCGGTACATCCGGGAGTGGCAGATCGTGGCGAAGGTAGAATCCTGCGACGCAAACGGGCTGGCGGTGTGCCGCCTGAACAACAAATTCCGCGCGGGAGACGCGCTGGAAGTTGTCGGCCCCGACGTGCGCCCCTTCCCCATCACCGCTCCCATCATGGCCGATTCCGACGGCAATCCGCTGGAAGAACCGCGAACCCCCCAGATGAAATTCACCATCCAGCTGCCAAAGGCCGTCCCGCCCATGAGTATGCTCAGAAGAAGCGTTGATCTTTCCCCGAAGTAATCAAAAACACCGAACGTTTCGACGTTCGGTGTTTTTTCGTATAAAGTCCGCTTTACTGCGCCACTTTCTTCCGGTTTTCCGGGAATTTGTGAATCAGGAATGCCAACAGAATCGACATTCCAAGGCAGAACAGAAACACAGCCGCATTTTCGGATTGAGAAAGTGTCTCGTTTCCGTGAACGACCGCATACTGCACAAGAAACACATTGTGAATCAGGAAGCACTCAAAAGAGACATCCCCCAACCGCACCAGCGGTTTCCAGCGGAACAGACTGGATACCCATCCCATGCCGCAGGTAAACACGCCGATCAGCACCAGATTTGGCAGGAGCCATGTGAAAATTCTGCTTCTCCATGGACTTCCGGCGCGGGAAAGCATGAAAAACCAATAGCCGAGCGCGCCAACTTCCAGTACCGTGAATACTATCCGCACCGTGTTTCCCTGCTTCAGGTGCGGCTTCAGGGTGCAGACCAACATTCCAAGGAGCATCCCGCCGAGGTATTCGCCCATTCTGGCTGGCGGGAAAATGTACTGCCAGTAATCCATGTCGAGATTCTTCGTTAAGTAGCAGTAAACAGCCGTCAGGAATAACGTTCCCGCCAGTGCGCCCGACAGCAGCAGCCAACCCTTTGGACGCCGGTTGATTTTGTTCAGCAGGAACATGACGGGAAGGCTGAACACAGACAGGAACATCAGGGTGGACAGGAACCAGCCCACACCGTTGTAGCTGAACGCGCCCTCTGTAGACCATGACTGCACCAGCAGAAGGTTCCGCACAAGCTGCGCCGGAAATCTCTGAACGTCAAAAAGCGCGGTCAGGCTCTCCGTGTTGGTATAGAGGAAAACGTACAGCGTCGTAAACAAGTACAGGGGATAGATTTTCTTCACCTTGCGCCACATGTACTTCCCTTCCTCCCGCCAGCTGAGCCGGACGTCCTTGTTATAGGAAACAAGCGCCGTCACCAGACCGCTAAGCATAAAGAAAAAGCTGACCGCCGCAGTGGAACAGTGAGAAGTCGGATATTTGAAAAACATCCATTGCTCACCATGGCACACAAACACATTGAAAAATGCCCAGAACCGCAGAAATTGCAGCTGTTCTTCCCTGCCGGTCCTGGTTGGGGACGCTATCTGTCCCTCTGTCTGCATACGCCGCCCTCCTTTCGACTTTGGGTCAGTTTTTCAGGCTTTGCAGCGGCGCGGGAATTCTGCCGCCGCGGGCTATGAAGTCCTCGCTGGCCTTGTCGTGCACCGGCATCACCGGGGCGCTGCCCAGCAATCCGCCCATTTCCACCCGGTCGCCTACGGTCTTGCCAGGGGCGGGGATGATACGCACGGCGGTGGTCTTGGTGTTCACCATGCCGATGGCTGCTTCGTCCGCAATGATGGCGGAAATGGTCGCCGCAGAGGTATCGCCGGGGACCGCGATCATGTCCAGTCCCACGGAGCAGACACAGGTCATCGCCTCCAGCTTGTCAAGGCACAGCGTGCCGCCTTCGGCGGCGGCGATCATGCCCTCGTCCTCGGACACGGGGATAAACGCGCCGGACAGGCCGCCCACATGGTTGGACGCCATGACGCCGCCCTTTTTCACTGCGTCGTTCAGCATGGCAAGGGCAGCCGTGGTGCCGTGGGTGCCGCAGACCTCCAGCCCCATTTCTTCCAGAATCCGGGCAACGCTGTCCCCCACGGCGGGAGTGGGCGCAAGGCTCAGATCCACGATTCCGAAGGGTACGCCCAGACGGCGGGACGCTTCCTTGCCCACCAGCTGACCCATACGGGTAATCTGGAAAGCGGTCTTTTTGATGGTTTCGGCCACCACGTCAAAGGGCTGACCCTTCACATTCTGCAAAGCGTGGTACACCACGCCGGGGCCGGAAACGCCCACATTCAGCACGCACTCCGGCTCGCCCACGCCGTGGAACGCACCGGCCATGAAGGGGTTATCCTCCACGGCGTTGGCGAACACCACCACCTTGGCGCAGCCAAGGCCGTCGTTATCCGCAGTCAGCTCGGCGGTTTTCTTGATGATTCGACCCATTTCCGCAACGGCATCCATGTTGATGCCCGCTTTGGTAGAGCCAACGTTCACGCTGGCGCACACCCGCTCGGTGGCAGCCATGGCCTCGGGGATGGAGCGGATCAGCTTCCAGTCTCCCGTGGTGCAGCCCTTCTGCACCAGAGCGGAAAAGCCGCCGATGAAGTTCACCCCGCAGGTTTTGGCCGCGGCATCCAGGGTCTTGGCGATTTCCACATAGGAATCCGTCTGGCAGGCAGCGGCAACCAAAGAAATGGGCGTCACGGAAATCCGCTTGTTCACAATGGGAATTCCGAATTCCTTCTCAATGTCCTCGCCGACCTTCACCAAGTCTTTGGCGCAGCGGGTGATCTTCCGATAAATCTTATCGCAGCAGGTCTTCAAATCCGGATCGCAGCAGTCCAGCAGACTGATGCCCATGGTGATGGTTCGGATGTCCAGGTGCCGCTTGTCGATCATATCCTGGGTTTGCAGGATGTCCTTCTGATTCAGCATGGTCTGTCCCTCAAATCCGGTGCATGGCTTCAAAGATGTCCTCACGCTGCACGCGGATGGACAGTCCCATTTCCTTGCCGATCTCGTCCATGCGGGTGACAAGCTCTCCCAGCGGCACGTTGCACGCGGAGACCTCCGTTGCCATCATCATGGTGAAATAGCCCTGCATAACGGTCTGGCTGATGTCCAGAACGTTGACGTTGAAGTCCGCCAGAGCGGTGCAGACACCCGCGATGATGCCCACCCGGTCTTTTCCGACTACGGTTACGATTGCTTTCATCTTTTTCTCCTTCCGTCCGGGACTGCGGCCTGCGCCCGTCCACCGGACTGTCACATATGGGGATTATACCTCGTAATCTGCTGCCACCCGGCTGTCCAGCAGGTGGAAGAAATGGGTCTTAGCCTCCTGATGCAGGGGATGCACGGCATAATTTTCCAGCGCTTCCCGGCTTTCAAACTCGGAATACAGAGCGTAATCCATGCCGCTGAATGCCTGACGGATCTCCAGATGCAGCAGGCCCGGAATCTTTCCCACCAGCGGCTCCAGAACGGACGCGATCAGCTTCACGGCCTCGGTCTTGTCAACGCCCTCTTTCAGGGTGTACAGTACGATATGCTTTACCATAATTATCCTCCTTATACGAGTTTTTAATAAAACGCTTAAAAGCGTTTTATCAGGCCGCAGGATTGCGGCCAGCGGCCACTGCCGCTAAAAAACGAAGTCAATACATTTCTTACCGCCGCCCAGGCGGTCTGCCGTGAAACGGCTTTCATAAAATGATGAAATCATTTTATGAAGAAATAGTATTATCGGCTTACCGCCCGCTGCGGAAATCCGCAAACGCGGCGTATTTTCTGATTTAACAAAAAACCGGGGCTACATGCGCAGCCCCGGTGTTGCATCACAAATTACTCGGCGTCCTCTTCAGGCTGTTCCAGCAGAGCGCGGATAGACAGGGAGATACGCTTGTTCTCGGCATCTACATCGGTAATCTTGACCTTCACATCCTGACCCTCGGACAGGACATCCTCAGGCTTGCCGATGCGGCGGTCAGCGATCTGGGAAATGTGGATCAGGCCGTCCACGCCGGGGAGAATCTCAGCGAAGGCACCGAAGGTCATCAGCTTGACGATCTTGGCGTCCACAACGTCGCCCACGGAATACTTGGTCATGAACTGATTCCAGGGGTTCATCTCGGCGGTCTTGTAGCCCAGAGAAATCTTGTGCTTCTCGGGGTCGAAGGAAATGACGTAAACGTCGATCTCGTCGCCGACCTTCACAACGTCAGCGGGAGTCTTGATATGGTTCCAGCTCAGCTCGGAAACGTGAACCATGCCGTCCACACCGCCGATGTCCACGAACGCACCGTAGGAAGTCAGGGACTTGACGGTGCCATGGTACTTCTTGCCCACTTCGATCTCGGACCAGATCTTCTCCTGCGCGGCCTTGCGAGCCTCGGAGTTGACGGCGCGGATGGAGCCGATAACACGGCGGCGGGCGCGGTTGACCTCGGTGATCTTCAGCTGCACGGTCTTGCCGACCATACCGGCCATGTCGCCGCCCTTGGCGATGCCGGACTGGGAAGCGGGGATGAACACCCGGATGCCCTTGACATTGGCGACCAGACCGCCCTTGTTTTCCTCGGTGATGGTGCCTTCAACAGTGGTCTTGTTCTCTGCCCATGCGGTCATGTCGTCCCAGACCTTCAGGCCGTCCAGCTTCTTCTTGGACAGCTGCACGGTGCCTTCCTGATCGTTGACGCGAACGACGAAGACCTCGATCTCGTCGCCAACTTTCAGGATGTCTTCGGGCTTCACGGAAGGATCGGTGCTGACTTCGTCATAAGGGATGTAGCCGGCATGCTTGGTGCCGAGGTCGACCTGGACTTCGGTGTTGCCGATTCCGGTCACGGTGCCGATAACCTTATCTCCTGTATTTAAAGTCTTGATGGACTGCTCGAGAAGCTCCGCGAAGTTATCCTCCTGTACAGTCTCAACATTCGTGATTTCGCTCATAGTCTTGTTGACCTCCTTTATAATCCACGCCGGCGTCGACGCACCGGCAGTGATTCCAACATCGCTGACACCGCGAAAGTCCTCGGGACGCAGCTCGGAAGCGTTGTCCACCAGAAAGACCCGGCCGCAGTGTTCCCGGCAAATCATAGCGAGACGGCCTGTGTTGGAACTTTTGGGGTCTCCCACAACGACCATAGCCTGACAGATTTCACTCAATTCAGCTGCTTCGCTTTGCCTATACTCAGTTGCTCTACATATTGTATCAAAAATTTTCAGGTTAGTAAACTGTTTTTTTGCAAATTTACCGCATATTTTCCACAAAGATTCAGTCAAAGTCGTTTGTGAAACCATGCAAATTGATGAATTCTTAAGATTTTCTTTGGAATATGCCCAGTTTTTCAGGTCGTCAAGGGTCTCAAAAACCCGGCAGTCGCGGCACCATCCGGCAATGCCCTCCACCTCCGGGTGGGTGGGCGTCCCGATGATGACAGGCAGCTGCCCTTCTTCCTCGGCGCGGCTGACGATTCCGTGGATGCGTTTGACGAAGGGACAGGTGGCGTCGATGATCTCCACGCCCCTGCGCTGCAATTCCTCATACACCGCCCGGCTGACGCCGTGGGAACGGATAATGACCGTCTGGCCGGGGCAAGCCTGCTCAGGGGTGTCGATCACCTCCACACCCAAGGCGCGGAATTTGTCCACGACGTGGTGATTGTGGATGATCGGCCCCAGCGTGACCACCTTTTTCCCCGCTTTTGCCGCCTGCTCCACCAGCTCCACCGCCCGACTGACGCCGAAGCAGAACCCGGCGCTTTTCGCGACCCGGACGCTCATAGCGTCACCTTCCGGGCAATGATCTCCTTCATCGCAGCGATAACGCCGTCGATGTCCAGCTCAGAAGTGTCCAGCTTGACGCTGTCCCGCGCCATTTTCAGGGGAGCGATCTCCCGGTGGGTGTCCTGATAGTCCCGCTGCTGAATATCCTTGAGGATTTTATTGTAGTCCGCCTTCTGTCCCTTCGCAATCAGCTCCTCCGTGCGGCGCTTTGCCCGCACCTCCGGGGTCGCGGTGAGGAAAATCTTCACCGTGGCCTTGGGCAGTACCACGGTGCCGATGTCCCGGCCGTCCATGATGACGTTGTGCTTCTCGGCCATTTCCCGCTGCATGTCCAGCAGCAGGTCCCGGACGATGGCGTGGGCAGAAACGAGACTGGCCTTCTGGGAAAGGTCGGGGGTGCGGATGTCGCAGGTCACGTCCATGCCGTTCATGATCATGTGCTGGACACCCTCGTCGTCGTACTCGATGCCGATGGTCAGCTCGTCGATGTAGCGGGTGATGCCGTCGATGTCCTTGGGGCTGACGCCCCACAGGTCAAAGAAATAGGCCACGGTGCGGTAAATCGCCCCGGTGTCCACGTAGTAAAAGCCCAGCCCTTTGGCAAGTCTTCGGGCGATTGTGGACTTTCCTGCCCCGGCGGGGCCGTCAATGGCGATGGAAATTGGTTTTGCCATATAGATTTCCTTCTTTCTATCTCTCTGAGCGAAGTTTACTCAGGGCGTTTGCTTCTCTTGCGACCACCTCGTCGGGGGTCAGGTTCAGGCGCTTTCCCGTTTCCTCGGGGCTGAGGGGCATTCCGCCCTCCAGACCAAATCGCAGGGAGATCAGCTTCCCGTCGGTCTCGTCAAGCACCGACATCAGCTCCAGGATGCGCTGGCGCATCTGGAAATAGGCGGTGTCCTCCACGGCCTGCTCTTCGGCTTCCTTTTCTTCCTCCGGCTCCGGCTGCTTCTTCGCCTGCGCCAGAAGACGGGCGTCGTCCAGCATCTTTTTCACCACGGATGCTTCCTCCGGGCTTATGTGCATGGCCTCGGCGATCTCCTCCAAAGTGGGATTTCTCCCCAGCTCGGACAGCAGCCGCTCGTCCACGGCACGGTAGTCCTCCAGCGCCCCACGGAGCTTCTGCCCAACACCGTTGGCTCTTGCCTGCAAAAAGTCCGGTATTCCTGCGAGGAGGGGATTCCACTTATCATTTATTTAGTTGCTATACG
>OHBM01002240.1_pt1 | contig 13183 bp, 24 predicted proteins | sample 1577251 | NCBI WGS metagenome assembly OHBM01 (sample SAMEA3541557, study PRJEB24748) | human gut metagenome | biome: human gut; feature: human-associated habitat; material: faeces | place: China | collected 2012
AGGACTTGGGAAACCTGGAAACGGGAAGTGACGAGCAGGGCAAAGCGACCGACAACATCGTGAAGCTTTACAAGCTGCGAATGGATGAGAATGAGCAGGAGAACAGCAAGAATGCTGACGAGGACAAGGCTGTACTGGAACGGCACAAGCTTGAACTCGAGGAGCAGAAAGCGAAAGACGATAAGCTCATCCGCATCCTGACGACAGTAACGAGCGTCGGTGTGACGATCGCGGGCTTTGCTGTGGGCAGTCACTGGTACGGCAAGGGCTTCAAGTTCGAGGAGACGGGAACCATTTGTTCGAGCACGTTCAAGGGTCTGATGAGAGACTTTAGATTCTTCAAGAAGTAAGGAGGACTTCGGGGGTCGTGGCAAAAGCTGCGGCCTCTTTTTCTTTTATGCGATACTATCCCGAGCCGTCCGAGGAGTGGACGAGATATTACGGCGTGACCTACCGATGCAATCACCCGGTGTACCGGACTTGCACCCTTTATGCAGAGCACGGGAAAGGGCTTTGTGTCATTCAGCAGAGGTTCAATGAGAAAAGTCGGGCGACCTTCTGGGGACCCATTGACCCATGGCTCACCGACAAAATCTACATGCACGAAGGATTCCGGGAGTATTTTCTGGAGCACGCAAAACGAAAAAATCAAAATGGATTCTATCCGACGGTCACTGTGCGGCAGCTCATGTGGGCCATCAGGATGAAGCCGATGAAGAAGGAACGGTGGGAAACGGTGTTTGATAGGAAAGAAGTGTAGGCGCGAAATTTGCAGAGTGCTTTATGAGACGAGTTACGTCTTGACATTTATATTTTGGAGGTATGAACTATGATCAAAATTAACAGAGGTTCTGTAGAAAGCACTGATGGAAGCAAGCGGGCTGATATTATTGTTAAAGCCGCAGCTCCGAATGACCTTAAAGATATCTTGATTGGTGCTGGAACCGTATTGGTAGGAATTACTTACCTTACTGTTACGGCATTCCAAAAGGGCGCAAAGGCATACGAGAGCGCGGAATTTAATGCGTTGGTCGATGTTGGCGTGATGGACGGACAGGATGCAGAAGCGATTTTGAATAGCAAGTTTAAATAAAGAATAAGTAACTCAAAGGCAGGAGCCGTGGAGAAATCTGCGGTTCTTACTTTTTGCAGGCGCGAAAATAACTTGCTCTATTATGAAGGAGGTGATAAGCCATGGATTATTTTCTGGCGAAGAGCGATCGGCAGCTCGGAATCTGTTTGCGTATGCTGTATGCGAATGGGATTCAAGGACACACTAGCACTGTGCTGAACAGTAAGATGCGAATTGAATTCCACGTCACGATTACAGAAATGGAACGATTTGACGAGCTGCTTGAGAAGTATCTGATCCAAATTTCCTAAGCGCACCCCTGAGAGCAAAAGATCTGAAACATGGTCTTTTGCTTTTTGAACGTCTGTGCTATACTGAATACAAGGAGGCGATTTATATGCTGGTACATTCAAGAATGGCTTGCCCGGTGAGAAATAAAGACGGTTCGTGGAAAATGGTTGTTAAAGAGTTCGATGAGGAAATTCCCGACCTCGGACGGCACTCGCTGTACTGTAACAAGTGCGGCGACCCACATTACCCGGAATGCGCAAAGCGTTGCCCCGATGCAAAGGATTATATCGAAAAATGATATGTTTGCCAGAGAGCTTGTGAGAAATCGCAGGCTCTTCTTTTTTGACGCGAATTTTACAAGCTGCTTTATGAGACGAGTTACGTCTTGACATTTATATTTTGGAGGTATGAACTATGAAGAAAGCATTGAAAATTGGAGCAGTAGCAATGGTAATTCATTTGGCACTCAATATAGGCTTTATGATGGGTCACGCAGCACCGATCGCGGAGGGATTAGTTGAAGGTGATTTCCTTACAGCGACGGCGTTGTCGCGCCTGAACAGGAGAAACTATAAAAGGAGCAAATACTTAGATATTGCCGAGGTGATTGACTATTATGCATGCTTTATGGCAAATACCATACTAGCAATCAATGGAAAAAAGAGACGCATAAAACATAGATGATCGAAACGAGCTTACGAGAAAATCGTAGGCTCTTTTCTTTTTGCATAGGCGCGAAAATACCTTGCTCTATTATGAAGGAGGTGAGAGCAATGGAATACCTTCTGGCAAAGAGCGACAGACAGCTCGGCATTGGCATCAGAATGTTACATGATGAAGGATACAAAAGGCTGGTTATCGAAAGCGTGATAAACGCTAAGAACCGAATGGAGTTCCGCATCTATGTTGACGCTGCTGCAGATGTTGTCGAGCGTCTGAACGCACGTTACCAGACGTTGATTTCCTAAATCCAACTCTGGAAGGGCAAAAGATCTGAAACATGGTCTTTTGCTTTTGTCCCGGACATGCTATAATGAAACAAAGGGAGGCAAAGGGCATGCAAGTGACATCGCATATGATCGTTCCCGTGAAGAAAAACGGCAAATGGACGACTTATATCAAAGAGTTTCAGGAAGAAATCCCGGATTTAGGCCGTCATCGGATGATGTGTAACAAGTGTGGTGATAAAAGATATCCTGATTGCCGCTCATGGTGCCTCATTGAAAAAGACTGGATTGAGCGCGAGCAGAAGAAGGCTCAGGAGAAAATCGCCAAGCATAAGGTCGAGATTGATATTTTGGCCGGGCTGGTACGGGATGGTCTGCTGAAGATGGAAGATGCTGCGCCGCGCGTGGAGATGACCGTGGAAGAATTTGAAGCGGCGACAAAAGATTGATATTTTACTGAGAGAGCTTGTGAGAAATCGCAGGCTCTTTATTTTTGTAAAGGAGAATTATGATGTGCGATTATTGTGAGCACTCGAAGATTTTTGGCCGGAGAAGCACACATGTCGATGGAGGTGGAAAAGCTGTTGTGTTTGGTAGTATCAATAGATCTAAAGATGGAAACAGCTGTTATATTCGAGTGAGGAGAGCACCGGAAAAGGATGATAAGCCTTATGATATTTTTACAATATCTTTGAGATACTGCCCATTTTGCGGCGAAAAGCTTGTCAGCGACCCGATCATCCCGGAAATCACAAACGAAAGCGCTATTGAGATGTATAACCATAAAGCCAATGCTCCGAAAATGAAGTTTTGGCTAAAAGAGGAAGCACGCTATTTGGGAATTGACAACACTGCCGGCGATTTCAAAACGAAAGATTTTTCGACCAAAGAAGAATGCCTGGCGTGGTTGGCAGGGGAAAATACTGCCGCGAAAAATTCTCCTTATCTTATGGGATAAGGCCCAAACAAAGGAGAAGTACGATGGATATTTTGAAGAAGATCTGGAATACAAGCGTAACGGTTGGGCAGGTCATTGTGACCGCAGTGATCGGACTGACGATTGGTCTGGTTATCTGGGTTCTGGTGAGGCTGTTCCGGCCGTCGAAGAACTGAGGATTTAACGGAAACCGGTACACGAATTGATATTTAGCCTTATCTCAGAGAGCTTACGAGAAATCGTAGGCTTTTTTCTTTTTGCCGGACGCGAAAAATACAGGATGCTTTATGGAAGACAGAGGGCTTTTATTGAAAGGAGAAATTACTATGATGAAAGCGATCAAAAACTTTATGAACAAGCAGTGGACTTTACTTCAAACTGTGCGGCGTTGTATACGGACTGTATGTTGCAGTCATCGGTGCATTTGTGGCATGGGAAAAGTGGCAGGAACACAAGGAACTGAAAGAAATTCAGAAAGCAAATCAGGAAGAGTACGAGATCTGATAAAGATTCGCCCTCTGCCTTTTTTATTTTTGAGCCATTGAAAGGAGATTCAAAATGGAGGACATTATGCACATTCAATCCGGGTTTCTGCGCAGGCTAGTTTCAGCTGCGGTAGGAAAAGCAATCAGAAAGCAGGGAATTGACGCTGCTGTTCAGCTGAACGACCTGCGGATGAATTACACGGACAAAAACCGGAAGGTTCGGGTGCATCTGGACATCGATGCCGAGATGACACAGGAAGCGCTGATTGATATTTTGTCGAAGGCCGGCGTTCTTTGACGCGAAAAATACATGCCGCTGAATGGAGAAGATAGCTCAGTTGGTAGAGCGCTGTTTGATTACAGAGGTCCCCGGTTCAAGACCGGGTCTTTTCTTTTTTAGTGAAAGGAGTCGCTATGAAATTGAAAAATGTTGACCCGACAGAATTCTCGGAGATGTACAACAACTCTTTTGAACCAAAGCAAAAGGTAAACAAAGAAGCGGTGCAGAACATTATCGGAGAGTTTGTGTACAGCGGAATATTCATTATGGAAGTTGTTTTGAGTGAGGAGGACCGACCGAACAGCAGGGCAATCATTACGGCAATGCGTGATTTTATCAGCACGAACAATCTTGCTGTCGGTCTGCACGAGAGGGCAGGAAGGATATTTCTGCGTAATGATGCAGTGCCGGTCTGCCTGATGATCGGGTATCCGAGAGGGATTGTAAACGCATCAAAGAGAAACCGTTGGAAAATCGAAAACTGCTGAAAGGAACAAGAACATGAAACTGAACAAAAAGATAGTTTCCTATTTTAGCAAGCATGGCGCAACGATTCTGTCGATTGCAGCTGCCGCAGGTGTTGTACTGACCGCTGTGGAAACAGCGAAAGCCACCACGAAGGCACAAAGCCTGATCGACATGAACAAAGCTGAGCCGATGACGAAGAAGGAAATCGTCAAGGACTGCTGGAAGTTCTACATCCCGGCGGCAGTTGTTGGTGCAGGCACCATTGCGTGTATTCTCGGCTCAAATGGTCTGAACAAAAAGACGCAGGCGGAGCTGATGGCGGCCTATGTCGCTGTCCAGCAGACCTACAGCAACTATCGCAAGAAGGTTGCGGAGCAGGTAGGCGAAGAAATGGAGCATGAGATTCATCGGAAAGTCGAGGAAGTTCCGCTTGACAAAAACAACGATGCGGTAAAGCTCTTTTATGAGCCGTACACAAAAAGATATTTCAATGCAACCATGGCACAGGTTTACGAAGCTGCCTACATGCTGAACAAGAAGCTGGCTCTGGACGGCGGCGTATCACTCGAAGCGTGGTGTGAGCTGCTGGGGCTCGATTACCGACCGGACCCGGAATCGCGCGGGTGGTGCATTGATCAGATGGTAGAAGATTGGGAATACTGCTGGCTGGATGTGGAATGCGACGAGCAGAAAACCGATGACGGCTTGACAGTATACTATTTCAGTCCGTGGGCAGATCTGGTGAAAGACTGGGAAAATTATGATCCGAGTCAGACGGCTCCGTTTTGACGCGAAAAATTCAATCGCCATTATGAAGGAGGTGAGACAAATGAGTAAGAAATCGAACATTTGGAAGATTCTTGGCATGACAGGAATGATATTTGGCTTTCTCGGCACAATGATACAGGGATATGCCGAAGACAAGGAACTGGATGCCAAAATCAACGAAGCGGTTGACAAAAAGCTTGCCGAGCGCAATGAGACTGAGGGGCAGTGATGCCTCTCTTTCTTTTTGATATTTGGCGATAACGCGAAAAAATCTCTCTGCATTATGGAAGGAATCCACAAATTGAAAGGAGATTTTATTATGTACGAATACGATAAGGACTTCTGGAGAGCAATCGACGAACTGACATGGAATCAGGTGAAACGGTGTGCGAAAATGGTGGTCGATACTCTGATCGGAGTGATGATTACGATTGGCGTGCAGCCGGTTCGACTGTATGAGTACGTTCGGTATCGTTGGTCGCATCGAGATGAAGTGAAAATCGAATGCGAGGCAAATGAACGCTTCGAACATTTGAAGGTTAGTGGACACATCTGATAGACGAGAGTCGTGGCAAAAAGCTGCGGCTCTTTCTTTTATATTTTCTGGAGGTATGAAAAATGAAACTCAAAGCACTGGCAAATGCGCTCTTGGTGGGTGCGAAAAAGCACAGCCCGGAGATCCTTATTGGTCTGGGCATCACAGGAGCGGCATCTTCTGTGATATTTGCAGTCAAGGCGACCCCGAAAGCAATGATCCTGCTCGACCAGAAAAAGCAGGAACTGGGTGTCGAGAAGCTGGAGGCGAAGGAAATTATCAAAACGGCAGCACCGGTTTATATTCCGACTGCTGTCAGTTTTGGCGTGAGCGTGGCATGCATCATTGGTGCCAGCAGTATGAACGCGCGGCGCAATGCGGCTTTGACTGCCGCATACACCATGAGCGAAAGTGCCCTGCGTACCTACCGCGACAAGGTATTAGAAACCGTGGGCGAGGGCAAGGAACGCGAGATCCGACAGGCAGCGGCCATTGAACAGCAGCAGAAGACACCGGAGGCTCAGACTGTTGTTGTGAACAATGCAGCTGGACAGCTCAAGTGCTTCGACTCACTCAGCGGAAGATATTTTACGGCCACCAAAAATCAGATCGACAAGGCGGTCAACGAGTTCAACCGCCAGCTGCGGGATGACATGCGGATCAGCCTGAATGAATGGTATGACCTCGTTGGCCTAGACCAGAACAAGCTTGGCGACATGCTCGGCTGGGATATTGATCGCGGCTACATCGAGACCTGCTATGCGTCCCGGCTGGATGAGGAAGGCATGCCGTGCCTCGTCGTGAATTATGTGGAGCCTCCGCACTACATTGGCGTGTGAGACGCGAAAAATTCACCCTGCTTTATGGAACCAAGAAGGTTCACATTAAGAACAAATCTTGAAAGGAGATTTTATTATGGACGAAATGAACAACATGAACGAGGTTACTACCGAGGAGACTTCTAATGAGATGGCTCCCGTGGTTACGGAGAACAATGAGGTGAAACCTGAGGAGAATAACTCTGGCATCAACACCTGGGCGGGCGTTGCCGCTGCTGTTGGCGTGTTGACGATCGGTGCAATTGGCGCCGGCATCGCAAAGCACAAGGCAAAGGCAAAGACCGAACCCAAGGTTGAGAAAGAGAAGAAGCCGAAGAAGCACTTCAAGTTCCAGTGCCCGGTGAAGATCGTGAAGGACGAACCGGAAGCAATCGAGGATGTTGACTTCAAGGAAGTCGAAGAGACTGACAAAGAGAACTAATGTGAAAGGTTCAGGCGAGAGCCGTGGAGAAATCTGCGGCTCTTACCTTTTTATTTTGAAGGGAGAACCCCAATGGCCGAAATCAAATTACCCACGAACTCGATTACCTCCGGCAATGCTGAAAAGCATGAGAAGAAGTTTGAAAAGGTGACCACCGGCAAGGTCGTGACGAAGGAGAAAAATGATATTCAGAAGGTAGCTTCGATGTTCATCGCCGAAGACCTGAAGACCGTGCGTGACCATATCGTTAAAGATGTGGCCGTACCGAAGATGCGGGACTTCTTTGCAGACCTGATGATCGCAACCGTCAACATGATATTTCATGGTGATGACCGTCCGCGTAGCAACTATGGCAATTACGCTCAGCCGAGCCGTGTCTCGTACAATCGGTATTCCGATAACCGGAGTTCCAACACGAACCGTCCGGTAGCAGCGCAGATCAACTATCAGGACATTATTTTCTCGTCCCGTGGGGATGCGGATGAAGTGCTCAGCCAGATGATCGATGCACTGGCAACTTACAACTGCGTCTCTGTGGCCGACCTGTATGATCTGGTGGGCATGACCTCGAATTACACGGACAACAAATATGGCTGGTATGATCTGCGTACCGCATACATTCAGGGCGTCAGTGGAGGATACGTCATCCGTCTGCCGAAGCCCGTTGCACTGAACAACTGAGAAAGGAAAGATAGTTATGAAAATGAACGAAATGATGTCGAATGTCTGTCGCTTTGCAGCAAAGACAAAGTTCAAGATCGGCAAGCACAGCCCTGAGATTCTGATGGTCTGTGGTGCCGTTGGTGCCGTGACCAGTGCTGTCATGGCCTGCAAGGCTACTTTGAAGGTCAATGATATTCTGGCTGCCCATCAGTCCAGCGTGGCAACCATTCACGATGTGCAGGATGGTAAGGCTGCAATCAAGGAAGGTGCAGAGTATACCGAAGAAGATGCCAAGAAGGATCTGACCACCGTTTACGTCCAGACCGGCATGAAACTCGTGAAGCTGTATGCACCTGCTGTCATTCTTGGCACCCTGTCTCTTGGCTACATGGTTGGCTCCAACCACATCCTGCAGAAGCGCAATGCGGCTCTGACCGCTGCTTATGTCACGCTGGATAAAGCATTCAACGAGTATAAAGGCCGTGTTTCTGAGCGCTTCGGCGAGCGTGTGCAGCATGAGATCGAGCACGGTGTGAAGGCCGTCGAGGTGGAGTCCAAAGTCGTCAATGAGGATGGTACCGAGGAAACTGTCAAGTCCTATACGGATGAAGCGGATGGCGTGCATTCGCCTTATGACCTGATTTTCGATGAGATGATTGACCGTTGGGAAGCAGATGCTCACTACAACAAGATGGTCCTGACCCAAATCGAAAGTCAGGCAAACAATGTTCTGCGAAACCGTGGCTATCTGTTCCTGAACGAAGTCTATCATATGATTGGTCGTTACAGCAGCGGTGAGTCAATCTACACTCCGCAGGGGCAAATCGTTGGCTGGCTCTATGATCCGAACAATGAGTCGCTGCAGAACTGCGTGAAGTTCGGTCTGGATAAGATGCAGGGTGACCGCTCTGTCGTGCTCCACTTCAACATCGATGGTCCCATCATCGACAAAATCTGATTGATATTTTTGGAGGATTCGCTATGACCAGAGTCGTAAGAACTTTGTCTTATGTGTTCGCTGCCATGGCCGGAGTCTGCTTCGTCTCTGGTCTGGCTGTCCTTTCTGAGTGAGGGATATTTGTATGAGCAGTTTGGAAAACATGTTCCTGTTTCTGGACTACCTGACCGATACCCAGCGAAAAAGACATATTGTTGGCGGTGTCCTGATGAGTGTGTCTCTCTTTTTCGGAGGGCTCGCATTCACTATGATGACTGTCAAAGAAGGAGATTCCAATGAAAAACTGGATTCGTGATATTTTACTTGTTGGCGCTGGCTTTGCAGCTGGCGCTTATTTCATGCATGTTCGGATGCGCGGGGAGTATCAGAAGTTTGCTGATGCTCAGATCGAAGATGTCCGCGAGCATTACAGGAAAAAAGAGCAGCACATTGACGAACAGATCAAAGCTGAAGCTCAGAAGCAAGCCGTTGACCTGATTTCTGGTCCGTATCGTCAGGAAAGTGACCAGGAAAAGCCTGACAAAGAGCCGCTGGAGCCTATCGAGATCATTGAGCCGGCCCTTGGGGCGTGCTGCCCTTCGATTGTTTGCGAAAGAGGGAAGCGGGTTCTGTAGGTTCTACGGGTAGGGCGGGAAAGGTGCGGCGCAAAAAATAATGAAGCGTCGCGGAGTTTTGATGGCGTTTCGCGACGTCGTCATTTCGAGCGCAAGCGAGAAATCTCTATGGCAGAACGCTCATTGCCTGATGTGAGACAGCACCAAGACATCGTTTTTCCCAAGCGTATACACGCTGATTCCCGCAGTGCAGTAGAGATCCCTCGGCTGCGCTCGGGATGACGATGCCGGAGAATCCCAGTCACCAGTCACTGCTAATCCCCAGTCCCTAATCCCTAGCCACTTATCCCTGCTTTCAAACTTACGGCGCTTTTTATTTGTGCGCCGCGCCACAAACCTGAACCCGTCAACCTGAACCCTGAACCCTGAACCTTCACTCCCCATTCATCCTTTTGATTTCAGCCAGCAGGTCCTCCGCTTCTTGGAGCGAAGCGGCTTCCCTGTCTTCATTTTCTACAAGGCTCATATCGATCGCCATGCCTTCGTGGAGATCCCCAAACCAGGCGGCGGGCAGCCGGATCTCCTCTTCCTCTTCCGTCAGGAAGACCGCCATCTTCCCCTCGATGCGGTCCAGTGTCAGTTCCTTTTTCATCTTAGCGCTCCTTTGTGATCTTGTAGCCGTCCCCCGTGGTGGTCAGGGTCAGCGTGCCATCGCGGTCTGTACGGTAAATGTGGACCTTGGCTTTTTCAAGCTTCGCTACGGTCGTCTTATGCGGATGTCCATAGTCATTGTTCAGTCCGCAGGAAATGAAAGCCTCCTTCGGTGAGACAGCCCGCAAAAAGTCCGGAGACGTCGACGTGCGGCTGCCGTGATGGCCGACCTTCAGCACATCGCTCTTGAGCGTCCCCCGGTCAGCGAGGATGGATGCTTCCTCCTCTTTTTCCGCATCGCCGGTGAACATCATAGAGAAATTGCCATAAGAGAGCCTGCCGACGATGGAATTGTTATTGAAGTCCGAATTCCCCTTCTGGTCCTTGATGACCTTGACCGGCCCGAGCACCTTGTAGGTGACGCCATCAAAGAAGGTAAGTGCATCGCCCGCTTTCAGCGCCTTATAGGGGATCTGGTTCGCCTTGATGGCTTTCAGATAATTTTTGTAAGACGCCGTGCCGGATGGCATGCCGTCATCATAGATGGCTTCGACCTTGAAATTTTTGAAAATGGCCTGCATCCCGCCCAGATGATCGGCATGCGGATGCGTGATCACGACCTTGGAGAGACTCTTCACGTGATACTTTTTGAGCAGTGCCACGATGGTATCACGGTGCTCGATGTCTCCGCTGTCGATCAAGACGAATTTTCCATCCTTCTCCAGCAGGCAGGCATCGCCCTGTCCGATATCGAGCATACGGACCGTGAGAGCCTTCCCGCTCTTCGCCTCACTGCTCTTTGCCTTCGAAGCCGCAGAGGACGAAGCTGCCGTGCTACCGCCGCAGCCCGCTGCCGCCAGAGCGACCGTAAGAGTGAGTACGATGGCCAGAAGGTATTTCCAGATCTGTTTGATGGATAACATATAAGTCTCCTTTTATAAAATAGGTGCAAATAGTTCGGGGTTAGCCCGTGGGGCATGCCGTCCCTTGATTGCGTGCAAAAGAGGTTCATCGGGTTCTATAGGTTCAAAAAGGGGTGGTGCGGCGCATAAAAATCAAAAGTGCCGCGAAGGTTTGAAACTTGCGGTTTTCTCGTATCGCAAGCCTAATCCCTAGCTACTAATCCCTAGCTACCAGTCACCAGTCACTAGTTACTAGCCACTAGCCACTAGTCCCCAGTCACCATTTCCCTCGCTCTCGGCACCATTCTTGCCACATCGCTCGCAGTATAGCCGACAGCTGTCTCTCTCGCCAGAAGATCGCCCGCAAGGCCGTGAAGATAGACGCCGCAGATCGCAGCCGGCTCCGGATCCATCTCCTGCCCGGAAAGAGCGGCAATGATCCCGGTCAGGGTATCGCCCATACCTCCTGTCGCCATGCCGGGATTTCCGGTCACATTCACATAAGCGAAGCCATCTGCCGTGGCGATGACGGTCGGCATGCCCTTCAGGACGAGCGTCACTCCCCGATCCATCGCAAAAGCGATCGTACCATCGATGCGCTCTCTTTCCGCCTCAACCGCTGTCCTTCCTGTGAGATGGGCGAATTCCCCCACATGCGGCGTCAGGATCAGCTGGCCGGGGCAGCGGGCGAGATCGATCTCCATCTCAGCCGCCGCATACAGCGCATCTGCATCGACGATGATAGGCTTCCTCCAGCGTGTGAGGATCTCCTTCACGAAGCACTGCGTCTCTGCGTCACGGCCAAGCCCCGGGCCGATGGCGAGCACATCATAGGCCTCTGCCTTTTGGAGAACTTCCTCTGCCATAGCAGACGTGAAGAAATCCGAATCCCCCACGGACGAAACCATAAGCTCGGGCACCTTGCCCGCTATCACAGCCGCCGCCTTTGGCACAGTCACGACAGCCACCTTGCCGGCCCCGGCATGAAGCGCACCCTGTCCGGCGAGGAGCGCCGCCCCCTCCATGCCGGCCGATCCGGCGATGATGCCGATGAATCCATTCTTTCCTTTATGACACTTGCGCTCCCTTAAAGGCAGCAGATTTCCCACCTCTCTCTCTTCGATAAGGCTCACGGGAAGAGAGCGGCCCACAGCCGCAGGAAGGCCGATCGCGCTATAGAGCACCTTGCCGCAGTACTCATGCCCCGGAGAAAGCACATGACAGCGCTTGTACGACTCCAGCGCCACCGTGTAATCTGCCATGACGGCAAGCCCCATAGGCTCTCCCGTATCCGAAGACAGACCGCTCGGTACATCGACAGAGACCACCGACGCACGCGACGCATTCATCATCTCTATGACCTCGGCCTTCACACCGCTGACCTCTCGGAAAAGCCCCGTACCGATCAGCGCATCCACGATGACATCCGCGCTTTCCAAAGGTGTCTCCCAGTCCGTATCCTCATTGACAGGTATGACCTGCACCCACATTTTTTCAACGATCCGGCGATACAGGCGTGCCGTTTCACTCATATGCGCCTCATTGCCGCACAAGAGCACCGCGACGCTTGCACTCAGCGCGCACAAATACCTTGCGATGACGAAGCCGTCCCCGCCATTGTTGCCCGTCCCGCAGACCACCACCACAGACTTTCCCTTCCAATCGATCTCCGGCTGAATGAGCGATACCACATCGCTTCCTGCATTCTCCATCAGCACCGCTTCGGGAAATCCGTAGCTCTTCATCGCTTCCCGGTCGAGCGAACGCGACTCATCAGCCGTCGTGATGTACTTCATGATGACCTCCTGCCATGACGACCACCGTGATCGCCATCTCCTCTTCATGTGAAATAGAGATCGACATCTCCGTAATACCAAGCTCTTCTGCCCGCTTGGCGAACGTCCCTGCGAGGTGAAGCATCGGCTGCCCCCACTCGCCCCAGGTCACATACGCATCTCGCCACGCCGAACCGAAGATGCCGATCCCGAGTGCCTTTCCCACCGCTTCTCTCGCGCCCCAGAGCGCTGCATACGACTCCGCACGCTTTTTCCCTTTCTTCTCGCAATGCGCGATCTCCTCTTCCGTGAATATCTTCTCCGTGCGGCGGGGAAATTTCTCAAGGATCCGCTCCCACCGCGAGATCTTCACCAGATCTACACCGACAAACATAGCTCGTACCTCCTTTTGCTCTATTGTACTAAAGAGGGGGACCGGGTTCAAGGTTCAGGCTTAGACCGTAGGGCGTGCCGCCTCTGGATTGTGGATGAAAGCTCTACTCGAATGAGGAATGAGGAAGAATGCCCCCATCTCCCAGTCACTAGCTGCTCATCCCTGCTTTCAAATCTTTGGGATATCCATTTCCCGTATCGTCATCCCGAGCGCAGCCGAGGGATCTTTCTTGCACTGCGGTCA
>OHBM01002244.1_pt1 | contig 13171 bp, 17 predicted proteins | sample 1577251 | NCBI WGS metagenome assembly OHBM01 (sample SAMEA3541557, study PRJEB24748) | human gut metagenome | biome: human gut; feature: human-associated habitat; material: faeces | place: China | collected 2012
ACCCAGGCGCAAGTCGCGCAAGTGTTACAGCAGGCTGCCATCCATCGCATATTCTTCATTATAAATTCCTCCCTCTAATATTATACCCGATTTGATGTTCTGTTTTGTGCCAGGCATTTCCGAAAAACTGAAAGTCACTTTCAGTTTTCGGAAACAGGCACCGTGCGTAAAATAGTTTGCGGACGGCAATAATTACCGCCCGCCTGTGTATTGACATTCCCCTCAAAAGGGGCTATACTGTTACTAGAGGATGGCATAACCGATAGACGGTTTGCCCCTGTTTTAGTGGACAGAAATAACTGCCAACCGTTGCAAGGGAATGGCGGTTATTTCTTTTTTATATTCATAGCCGTAATGGTTACGGATACAATGCTGACCACAAGCAGCCCGAACTGAAACAGCTCCGGCCATGTTATGTTCATTCGCATCACCCCCTTTCGGGGGCTAAAAAGAATGTGCCCCCTTTAGACAGGGGGCAAACCGCCTACCGTGAATGGTTATGTCATCCAATTCATATCCTACCAGCATTGTCGTAGTTTGTCAATACTGCGGCAATTTCTTTTTGGCAGCATATGCCTTGGTCAAAAACTGAAAGTCACTTTCAGTTTTCGGGGCGTTCCGCGTGTAATATGGCCTCGCGGATGCGCTGGGCGGATGCATACGGATCACCGTATATATCTATTTCGCCGTGAGTATCGCCGGTGCCGCACTCGATGTGATTGGCATCCAACCATGCATCCAGCTTTTCACACGCTGCGGCCAGCTCGATCAGCTTCTTTGTTCGTTGCTCAATCAGCCTTTCGGCATATTTTGAAACTTCCATTTCCTCTTTCTCCTTTCCTTGCTTTTGTCGGTTTTTTCTTGCCGATCTTGGTTATCTATTTGCGAAAAGCGTTTGACAAATGGAAACGAAAACGCAAGCAGGCCGTAATACAGCATACCGGCATGGAGCAAAATGGAAACAGTGCTGTTTTCAAACAACCTGTCACCCCACTGCCCAATCAGCGCCACAATCACCATGGCTGCGGCGTTAATGAAAATCCAACGAAGTTTGCTTTTGACCGCCAACAGTCCTATGGTGCAGCACACGATTGCCGCTATCAAAGTCAAAGAATGAAACGCGCCTGTTTCAACGCCTATATTACCAATCATCAGCGTTAAATACAAAGCGATTACCAAATCCGCTGACAAAACAATTTTTTGCCTTGTACTCATGTATTGGCTCTCCTTTCCTTGGACTGGTTACATTATCCGTTCTTAGCAACCTTTAATCCACCACAGATCCACTAGGAATATAAATTATGCTTTTGAAGTCATCGCGTGTAGACAAAGTGGAATGTGATGTTGTTTCGCAAATAACATTGCCGACCTCATATTCTCGATAGCTGAAATATATAAACAGCGATCCCCAAACAGTTGGCTTTCTTCGCAATACGGTTTGAGTAATTCTGGCATATTTTTCAATGCGCGGCTGCTCATTACCATTTATGGTTTTAACATAGACCGGATAATATTTGTTGTCGGCATCCAGCGTTTGTCGTGTGTATCCCTGATCGGTTTCTATGTAATACACATACTGTTTGTTTTTTTCGGTTGTATTTAGACGCAGGTAATAATTCCCACTCACCAAAGACTGATCTTGTAGCGAAATTATTTTCTGGTATGAAATCGTTCGTACCGTGTTTTTCTGCATGACAGGACTAAAAAATATTGCTTCTGTTTCATTGACCGTTCCAATCATCAGAAAAAAACATAAAACGGATATTATCCGCCAGCCCCAATCTTTTTTCAAACGATCTTTTCCTACCAAGAATGAAATAAGTCCTGCAAAAATCAATCCAAAGATTATAGCTATCATATTGGCTCTCCTTTCCTTATCCGTGTACGAAAACTGAAAGTCACTTTCAGTTTTTTGGTGGCTGCTTGCTTAGTTTATCAAGAATGACCGCTGCGCCAATCAGCACAATCTCGATGTACCAGTTTGTAACTTGAACCCAGATACTGGTAAAGTAAATCAAATCCACAAGGCAGCACAAGCCACCGAGTATAGCTTCCGCAACGCACAACTGACTGGCTAACTTATATTGGCCACACAAGGTTTTAACTAATGGAAGAGATGTCGCCTCTAAAACAAAAACCCAAACAAAATTTTTCAGTAATAGCAATGTTTTCCCCTCCTTAAAACTGAAAGTCACTTTCAGTTTTTGGTTTATACAGCAGGCTTGCCCTGCTCCTGCTCGTGCAGTGTCTTAGCCTTGACGAATGATGTCAGTATCTCGCGCTCCCACTCTCGGCGGATGTCGTTGTTGATGGGATACACGCAGCCGGTCTTGTCGTGTGTGTCATATTCCTTGTTCGGATAAGATACAAACAACCGGCTGTGGCCGACAATCACGCGGACTTCGTGGATCACCAGCTCATCGTCCAGCACAATGCTGGCGACACCTTTCACCCGGTCGCCCGGCGCACCAAATTGTCGCCATGTGATTTGTGTGATAGTCAATCGAGGTACCCTCCTATATTAAAGTCACGCAGAGTAATCAACGCCTGCATATACAGCTCTGTCAGCTGTTGCTGTCGGCTATCCGGCAGATTTAGCCGGGCAGCGCTGGTAATCAGCGCTGCGGCATCATCTGTGATTCGCCACAACCGGCGTTCGCTGGCGGCATCCAGCGTTTGCTTGGCAATGGTCATCATGCATCGTTCCCCCTCAAAGCATCCGACTGGGCAACGGCGTTGGCCAACTCCGAGTGCATGACGAAAAAGCGTTGCCGGAGCCGTTCCGGTTGCTCGGTTTGCGCTGCCCATTGCATCAGCGTCTGTACCGCGCGCTGGGCTTCTTTCACCGCAACACTGGCAGCAAAATCGGCATCCTTTCGGCTTAACTCCATTCCATCCAATCGAATGGTTTTTTCATTTGCTGCCGGTTGTACCGGTTCCGGCACAGCGGATATTTCGGTTGGCTGCTCCGGTTCCGATGCTTTGAAAAACTGAAAGTGACTTTCAGTTTTTGCCGGTTCCGGTTCTGGCATCGGTTCCGGTGCCTGGGCTTTCGGCTGACGCACAGCTTTAGCCGCTGCGTCAATGTTTTTGATGGCGGGCAGCTCGTCGGGGGGGTATCCCGCGACAATGGCCTTGTACTTGCCAACTTGCTGTTCGCTGACATTCAGCAGCGCCGCCACGCCACGCTGGATTCCGCCACGATACTTTCCGGACGATTTCATTTCCCGCAGCGCCGCTTCGGCCTGCACATACAGTTCCAGCTTGTCAGCGGCAGAATAGTCACGCGCCTGTAAGTTGGCGCTGACCAAGATTAGCTGTTCCATTGCCGTAGACAGGTTGTTGTACACCGTACACGGTACGGTTTCCCATTGCAGGCACTCCGTGATCGCCCGATACCGGCGTTCGCCGGACAGCAGCCGATACTGACCCTCGGCAATCTGATTGACTGCCAGCGGATGTATTAGACCGTTTGCTTCGATACTATCTGCCAGCTGCTGGATGGATTCCGGGGTATCGTTTTTGGCTGCTGTGTTATCATAATGCAGCGTGATTTGCTCGACCGGGATGACTTGATGTTGACTTTTGGTTTCGTCGCCAAACGCTGACAGGAACACAGCGGCAGCGGATTGATTTATGTTTTTCGCCATACGGCACACTCCTTATCTATTAAAAGAAAAAACTGAAAGTCACTTTCAGTTTTTGATGATCTCTGCCAGCTCCATGTAGTCGATCGCGGTGGTGGATCGGGGCGCGTGTTGCAGCAGGCCGGTACGGCTTTCCTGCGCTTCGCGGACGGCGACGCACTCACGGATACGCACCGGCAGCACCGATGCGCCCAGCTGATCGGCAAGGGCGGGCAGCTCATCTGCACAGCGACGCGACAGCTTGGTGCGCGCCGACCAGCGCGTGATAAGCAGCGACGGAGCCGACAGGCGGGGGTTGGTGTACTCCCGAATCTGGCTGATGGTATCCATCAGCGCTGCCAGGCCGTCCACACTGTAAGTGTCAGCGGTCAGCGGCACAATCACCGTATCCGCTGCCGTAAGAGCGTTAATAAGCAGAATCCCCAACGCAGGGGTGGTATCAATCATCACAACATCGTAGCCCGATACATCAGCCAGCGCTTTGCGCAGCAAGTGTTCTTTGCCGATCTTAACAATCTGTGCATCTGCACCGGACAGCAGAGGGTCACAGGGGACAATATCCCCAACAGGGGTGTGCTGGATGGCATCGGTAAGGGGAGCACCGTCAATCAACACATCGTACAGGGTGGTAACACCGTCGATGGTTGCTTGGTAGGTGTGGGATGCGTTGCACTGCGGATCGGTGTCAATCAGCAACACCCGCTGCCCTTGCTTTTGCAGTGCACCCGCCAGTGCGGTAGCAGTGGTGGTTTTGGCCACGCCGCCTTTTTGGTTTGCCAATGCGATTGTTTTCATGTTTTCCAACTCCTTGTTCATGGCGTGAAAAACTGAAAGTCACTTTCAGTTTTTCGGTGTGTGATACGGATAAAAAGAAAAACACGGAAGATTTTCCGTGCTTAACTGCTTGAGTATATGAGTAATGGGCAGTAGCGGCGATGTTGCAACCGGATAGAGTTTTCCAATGTCATAAAACTGAAAGTCACTTTCAGTTTTCGACAAGTTTATGTTGCAATCGTTACAGTCTTATGGTACACTGCAAAGACACCATTGCATGGCATTCAAGAGGTCAGCGGTTCGATCCCGCTTATCTCCACCAGAACAAAGACCGTGTAGCTTACAAGCTGCACGGTCTTTTCGTTTGTGTGCAGAAAAGCCAGAAAAAGCGACGACAGAACAAGAGCCCGGTGTTGAACCGGACTCTTGTTCTCTTTGATTCCCTTCTGGAGAGTGGCGCACGGTAGCAGGAGAGCTGACACCACCAGACGCGCTGCTTTCATTTTTATTATTCACTACATCTAGCTATTTACAATAGATTTTGACCTTTTTATAGAAATTTGCATCCCAAATCGACATTTCGCACCACAGCCCATTTGGATATATAGAATGCGGAACAAACGGTGAATTTCGGTGTTGACATTTGGGAACCGTTGCTATATAATGAAACAGCGTTATGAAACAGTGTTATTGATAAAAAGGAGGCGGTTGCATGGCCAAACAGATTGCGGGCGTGGCGGAGCGCATTATCGCAGCCGCCACACAGGAGTTTCTCGACAAAGGCTATGTCGATGCCTCTCTGCGCACCATTGCCGCGGCGGCGGACACCAGCACCAACTCCATCTATGTCCGCTTTGGCGACAAGGAGGGGCTGTTCTCCGCCATTGTCGAACCGGCTTTGAACGAAATGATCGAACAATTCATCCACATTCAAGAGCAGTTTCACCAGATGTCGCCTGATGAACAGGCCGAGCGGATGCCAAAGTATGCCGACGGTGGCACCTCCGCGCTGGTCGATTATATGTACGAGCATTTGGACGAATTCCGCTTGCTGCTGGACGCGTCCTACGGCACACGGTTTCACAATTTTGTGGACGAGCTGGTGCGTATCGAGGTGGAATATACCTACAAATACATGGCGGCCGTCGGTTACTCCGATAGGTGCGGCGATGCCATGACCGAAAAGCTGCTGCATATCGTGACCACCTCCCGCTTTGAAAGCCTGTTCGAGATCATCCGCCACGGTATGAGCCGCGAGGAGGCATCCGAATACATTGCACTTTTAAGCCAATATCACCGCGCCGGATTTTTGGACATTTTCGGCAGCGACAAGCAGTAACTCATCTACAAAGGTTGCCGGAAACGGCAGCCTTTCCATATGCGCGGCGGTTAGCTGCCGCTAATTCATAGGAGGTAAGCGTTTATGAAAGAAAAAAGCCCGGTCGGACGCATTTGGGAGCTGGGTGAATCCGAGCACGGCAAGCTCATCACCGCGGTCATTCTCGCCGTGGTGGGCGTTGCCTGCGGCATGGCGCCCTATTTTGCTGCAGCGAAAATCATCGTCTTGCTGCTGGCAGGAGAAACCGCATTTTCGGCGTATCTGCCGTGGCTGCTGACCGCCCTCGCCGGATTTCTTCTCCGCACAGTGCTTTACAACAGCGCGCTCGGTCTGTCCCACAAGGCAACTTTCAACATCCTGAAAACTATCCGGCAGCAGATGCTCGCCAAGCTGCCCCGTCTGCCGCTCGGCACCGTGATGGACACCCAAAGCGGCAAGCTCAAGGAAACCATCGTTGACCAAGTGGACGGTATGGAAACCACACTGGCGCATCTGTTCCCCGAAATGACCGCCAACATTGTTGCTCCGGTGCTGACGGTGGTGTATCTGTTTGTTCTGGATTGGCGGCTGGCGCTGTTGTCGCTGGTGGTATTCCCCATCGCTTTTGTGTTTATGATGATGGTGATGGGCAACTACGCCAAGGATTACGAGGGCGCGGTCAAGGCGACCACCGATATGAGCAACACCATGATCGAATACATCAACGGCATTGAGGTCATCAAAGCGTTTAACCAAGGCAAAGTGTCGTATACCAAGCTCACCGACAAGGTGCGCGCCAACGCGCAGTATTACTACGATTGGATGCGCCGCAGCCAGCTGGGGATGTCAATGGCGTATGCTTTCTTCCCGGCGCAGATGCTCACGATCCTCCCCCTCGGCTGGGTGTTTTATACCCACGGCACGCTCACGGCGGACACCTTTGTAACGGTCATCATTCTGGCGCTCGGTATGGCGGCACCGATCGTGGCGGCGTTCAACTTTGTGGATACGCTGGCGCAGGTCGGTACCACCGTTGCGCAGGTGGACGACATTTTGAACGCAGAGGAACAGCAACACGGCGACCGGTGCGTGGAATTCGTCGATCACAACATCGAGGTCAAGCATGTATCCTTCGGCTACCATGACGATAAAGAGATTTTGCACGACATCAGTCTTTCGGTTCCACAAAACCGCATGACGGCGCTGGTCGGACCGTCCGGCTCGGGCAAATCAACGCTTGCCAAGCTGATCGCCGGTTTCTGGGATGTAAAGGACGGTTCCATCACCATGGGCGGGCACGATGTGAAAGCCATCCCGCTGACCCAGCTATACGATCAGATCGCTTTTGTGTCGCAGGACAACTATCTGTTTGACGACACGGTGCGCGAAAACATCCGCATGGGACGGCGGGACGCGACCGATGCCGAGGTGGAAGCCGCGGCACAAAGCGCCGGCTGCACCAGCTTTATCAACGATTTGGAAAACGGCTTTGACACGGTCGTCGGCGGAGGCGGCGCGCACCTGTCCGGCGGTGAGCGGCAGCGCATCGCCATCGCCCGCGCGATGCTAAAAAACGCGCCCATCATCATTCTGGATGAAGCGACCGCCTATATCGATCCCGAAAACGAGGCGGTCATTCAACAAGCGGTGGCGAAGCTGGTGGCTGACAAAACGGTGATCGTGATCGCTCACCGGCTATCCACCATCACCGACGCAGACAACATCGTCGTGGTGAACAACGGACACATCGAAGCACAAGGCAGCCACGAAACGCTGCTGAAAAGCTGCGCCCTCTACAACGACATGTGGCAGGCGCATATCGGAGCAAAGGACGGTGACGCAGAATGATCGAAGCATTCCGCAAAATCTGGCGTTTCGCCGGAAAAGAAGCAAAGAACATCAACAAATCTGTGGCAGTAGGCTTTTTGAACGCAGTGCTGCAAATGTTTCAGGTTGCCGCCATTTACTTTGTGGTGCTGGCGCTGACGAATGGCGACAAAGGCGCCAAAACGGCATGGCTCGCGCTGATATGCGAGCTGGTCGCCATCTTTGGCGGCGCAGTGAGCGCCAATTTTTCCAAAATGCTGCAAACGCACGCGGGCTATTTTATGGCGGCGGATCGCCGCATCTCGATCGCGAACCGGCTGAAAAGTGTGCCCATGGGCTTTTTCAACGACAACAGCCTGGGGCAGTTGTCCGGCGTATGCACCACCGTTGTCGGCAGCATCGAAAGCATGGTGCCGATGGTGCTGGTGAACATTCTGGGGGGACTGATTACCACCGTGGTCTTTGCGCTGCTGATTCTCCTCTTTGACTGGCGCATCGGGCTGATCGTGCTGGTGGGCATTGCGTTGTATCTGTGCGCGGTGTCCGCTATGGAAAAGAAGTCCGCTGTCATCGCGGGCGATACGCAAAAATCACAGACCGCGCTGATCGAAGCCGTTTTGGAAACGATCCAGGGTATGAGCGTGGTCAAATCCTTCAATCTCATCGGCAAAGGAGACAAAAAGCTGCAGGACGCTTTGGAATACAACCGCCGCAGCAATGTAGATGTCACCAATATCCTCACCCCCTACACCGCGCTGCAGGAGGCGGTGCTGCAAATCGCTAGCGTGGGCATGATGCTGGCGGCGGTGCAGGGATGCACGGCCGGACGGCATTTTACGGTGGTGCATAACGGATGGCTCCCTACTATAATATATAAGTATTGTTTGTCAGATAAGCGAAGCTTGCGAAATGAAGCAGCCGCGCGGCAGCGCGCATAAAATAGGAAACGCGCAGCGATTTCATAAAAACCGGGGGCGTGTACCTCGGTTTTTATACTTCTGGAGGGAGAAAGTTTCTGAACAGGAACTTTCGGACGACTCGTGTTCTGCGCGAGCAGAACACAGCTTGTCGGCGAAACTGTAGTTTCGCGACAGCTTTTTAAGTATAGCACGGCAGACCGGAAAATGGCAAATGAAACGGCCGGTATTACAGGCAGAGTTGAATTTTCAGCATACTATTAAAAAATTTCATAACACCGATTAAAATGTATAATAGCAGGTGCATTTGACCGCGGATTTTTGGGAGATTTTTCGGTAGTAAATCGAAGTATTTTATATTATAATGAATATCACATTCCACAAATAAAACGGAATGTTTATTTTTGAAAGGCAGGCTATCAACTATGGCAGACAATCGTATCTACAATTTCTCCGCAGGCCCCTCCATGCTTCCGGTTCCGGTGCTTGAGCGCTGTGCATCCGAAATGCTGAACTATAAGGGCTCCGGCATGTCAGTCATGGAGATGAGTCACCGATCCAAGGTATATGACGGCATCATTACCGAGACTGAAGCGGCTCTTCGCCGTGTGCTCTCTATCCCGGACAACTACAAGGTGCTGTTCCTGCAGGGCGGCGCTTCGACCCAGTTCGCAGCGATCCCGATGAACCTGCTCAAGACCGGCAAGGCAGATTATGTCCTCACCGGCAACTTCGCAAACAACGCTTACAAGGAAGCAGTCAAGTTCGGCGACATCCATGTTGCCTTCTCCTCCAAGGAGCGCAATTTCGACCGCGTTCCGACGCAGGCCGAGCTGGACATCCGTCCGGATGCAGATTACTTCTACATCTGCGCCAACAACACCATCTACGGCACCGAGTACCAGTACGACCCCGAGACTCCGGCAGGCGTACCGCTCGTTGCGGATATGTCCTCCAACATCCTCTCCAAGCCGGTAGACGTCTCCAAGTACGGCGTCATCTACGCAGGCGCGCAGAAGAACATGGGCCCGGCGGGCGTTACCGTCGTCATCGTCCGCGAGGATCTGCTCGGCAGCTATCCGCTCGAAAAGTACCCGGTCATGCTCGACTGGCAGACCATGGCCAACAAGGGCTCCATGTACAACACGCCCCCCACGTACGGCATCTACGTTCTCGGCCTCGTTCTCGAGTGGGTCGAGCAGATGGGCGGCGTCAAGGCCATGCAGGAGCGCGCTGAGAAGCGTTCCGCCATGCTGTATGACTACCTCGACTCGCAGGACTTCTACAAGGCTGTCGCAGAGAAGGCTTCGCGCAGCCACATGAACGTTACCTTCCGCACCGGCGACGACGAGCTCGACGCAAAGTTCGCCAAGGAATCCATGGCGGCCGGCATGTCCAACCTCAAGGGCCACCGTTCGGTCGGCGGCATGCGTGCTTCCATCTACAACGCAATGCCGATCGAGGGCGTTGAATATCTGATCGACTTCATGAAGAAGTTCGCCGCAGAAAACAAGTAAGAGATCGTTCGGCAAAGGAGAACAAAATGTATAACGTAAAGCTCTACAACAAGATTTCCAAGGTCGGTCTGGACGATCTGGATGCTGCGAAATATACCTGCTCGGAGGACTTCACCGACTATGATGCGGTTCTGGTCCGCTCCGCAAAGCTGCACGAGGTCGAGTTTTCGAAGAACCTCAAGTGCATCGCACGCGCAGGCGCAGGTGTCAACAACATTCCGATCGACCGCTGCTCGCAGGAGGGCATCGTCGTATTCAACACCCCGGGTGCGAATGCGAACGCCGTCAAGGAGCTGGTCATCTGCGCGCTGCTGCTCGCGTCGCGCAAGGTCGTACAGGGCGCAAACTGGGTAAAGGGCCTCAAGGGCACGCCGGACATCGGCCCGGCCGCTGAAAAGGGCAAGTCGACTTATGCAGGCCCGGAGATCGCGGGCAAGAAGCTCGGCATCATCGGTCTGGGCGCGATCGGTGTCAAGGTCGCAAATGCGGCCGTTGCGCTCGACATGGAGGTCTGGGGCTACGACCCGTTCCTGTCTGTCGACGGCGCACTCAAGCTCGACCGCTCGGTCAAGCACGTTACCGATCTGAACGAGATCTTCGCGAACTGCGACTACATCACCATTCACGTTCCGCTGAACGCTGATACGAAGAACACCATCAGCGCAGAGGCGATCGAGAAGATGAAGGACGGCGTCCGCGTCATCAACCTCGCGCGCGGCGAGCTGGTCGACACCAAGGCAATGGCGAAGGCACTCGAGAGCGGCAAGGTTGCAGCATACGTTTCCGACTTTGCGTCCGACGAGATCCTCGAGCAGGAAAATGCCATCACGCTGCCGCACCTCGGCGCTTCCACCCCGGAGAGCGAGGACAACTGCGCGAAGATGGCCGTTTACGAGATCACCGAGTACCTCGAGAAGGGCACCATCCGCAACTCTGTCAACTTCCCGAACCTCAAGGTTCCGTACGAAGGCGGCTACCGCATCTGCATGATCCACAAGAACATCCCGAACATGATCAGCCAGTTCACCAAGATCCTTGGTAGTGAGGGACTGAACATCGCGGATATGACCAACAAGAGCCGTGGTGGATATGCATACACCATCATCGACCTGGAAAGCGCAGCATCCAAAGAAGCTCTGGATGAACTCAGTCCGCAACAGCGGACGGGTACTTGCCGCTCTCGGTCATGACCGCACGGATCTTGCAGCCGGTCTCGGCGGTCAGCGAAGTACCCGCAGCGTAGTCCTTCGCGGAATCGGAGTAACGCGGGTCCGAACCATCGAGCGTGTAGCGGATGCTGCCCGAACCGGTGATCTTGCCGCCGGAAATGACCGGCTTCGCGGAAACCAGACCGGTCGCAACGAGCGCGTACACGCCGCCGCACTTCGCGCCGAGAACATAGGCATCATAGTAGTGGCGGCCCTCGATGAGTGCGCCGGATACGCCGACCGGGTCCTCATGCACCTTGGCATCCGCAATCTTGTACGGCATGAGTACGGCATCCTTGTGTGCAACGAGGAAGTACACGTCCTCCGGCAGATAGCTCTTGGGAACACGGACGACATTCATGCCGAATACCTCGCCGCACACGCCCTTCGCGATGGACTGACGCGCGAGCACATCGACGCCGGAAAACTCGTCCGAGGTGCACACGAGCTTGTACATTTCGCTCGTCAGGTACAGATAGCGGTTGTCGTCCGGTACGAGCGCGTCATCGAGCGCCTGCGAAGCGTCCGCGATCTTGCTGATGATGTCCGCACGGGTCGGCTTTTCGCTCTCCGCGATCGTGCCTGCCATGGTCACGAAGCGCTTGAAGGCGTACTTGTCGGCGGAGGGGGTGGACTTCTCGCTCAGCTGGAGGCGCAGCATGTCGGCGGCGTTCTTGACGAGGTTCTGGTCGAGGTTGTTGCCCTTGTCGATGGTGAGGGTAAACGCCTTGTCCTGCGTCATGGTCAGCTCCTGCACGACGTCCTGCATCTCGGTGACGGCGCCGTAGCGGCCGAGGCCGCCGTCGCGGTCATAATCGACCTCCTCGACGGTGATCGGGGTGTAGACCTTGAGCGTCTTGACGCCGGTCAGGTCGAACGTCTCGGCGGTCTTGCCCTTGATGAAGGACGAGCGGGTGAAAACCTCTGCGATCTGGTCGGAATACTTGCTTGCAAGATTGATTGCCATAGATAAAGTCTCCTTTTATAAATCGGTGGTGGATGTTCAGCGGCCTGTTATCTGCCGAGTAGGGCGAGCGTTACCGGGTCGATGCCGGCCGGTTCGCCGTCGGTCTGGGCGGTGCCGACCGCAGCGCGGCGGTTTTTACGGTTCATCTCGAGCGCGGCGAGCTCGTCGCGCAGCTCCGCGATCTCCCACTTACGGTAAGCGGACACGAGCGAGCCCTCCTGCTGCGCCCATTCCCAGACCTGCTGCGGAATGTCCTCGGGGCGGACGTCCGGGTATTCCTCGACGAAGGCCGCATAGATCTGGCCGTTCGGCAGGGCATTCGCCGCGCGGTTGCGGCGCACATAGGCGTTGTGCTTGGAAAGACCCTGCGCCGCTGCCTCGATCAGCTCGTCGAGCGTCAGCTCATGGATCTCGCCGTCCGCCTCGACCGGATAGGTTGTCTCGGACGCCATTTCGGGCGCTTCCGTCGCCGCAAACGGGTCGAGCGGGCGGTTTTCCTCGGGATTACGGTTCATCGGGTTGTGCATTTTTCGCTTCCTCCTTCTGTGTCTGTCGCTGCACACGGAGCGCGTGCAGCAGGTCGTGTTTGCCGCGTACCTGATAATCGGGCACGTTCTCGAGATAAACGAGCGGGTCGGAGATGACGCCGCTTTCGAGCAGATGGTCGCTGGTCGTGGTCTGCATGATCTCGGACCAGTAGCTTGCCGCGCCGACATCCACCTGCAGGCGCATGTCCTGTCCTGCGAGTGCGGAGAAGTCGAACGTGCATGTTTCGGGTTCGCCGCCGTCCTCGTTCGGCAGAACGAGTGTGCGCACGCCGTAGTGCGCGCCCATCAGATCGAGAAACACGCGCGCCCAGTCTTCGGTAAAGCGGTAGAACTCCATTTTGGTCAGCTCGAGCGGCGCTGCCGTTGCGTTCTGCACCGCGATAATCGCTGAGGTGTTGTCCGGATTGACCGTGCCGAGTGCGGCCTCGCTTGCGCCCATGAGCTCCGC
>OHBM01002245.1_pt1 | contig 13167 bp, 17 predicted proteins | sample 1577251 | NCBI WGS metagenome assembly OHBM01 (sample SAMEA3541557, study PRJEB24748) | human gut metagenome | biome: human gut; feature: human-associated habitat; material: faeces | place: China | collected 2012
AATGCTTACATAAATGGAATTAACCTTATTTTCCAAAATCCATAAATCATGGAAACGTCTGTAATCCATTGCCCATGCATCTGCTTTCTGATTTGTATTCGGGTCAAAAATTCTCATCTTATCCTGCTTGGAAATTGCTACCGGTGTTTTAAGTGGCATAATTTCAAAGTTGATATCCTTTGCAGTTGCACCCTTCTCAAATCCACCTTTTTCCTGACCGCTCGTTTTTCCGTCATTCAGCTTAATTGCTGTTACCAGACGATTTGCCGGTGTTGGAATAATTGGTACTTCATCAACCGCCGGAACTTTAGTAATAATACCGCCCTTTTTGAAGTTTACTGTAGAAATCTTATTTGCAAGTTCTAACTCTAACTCCAAAATAAAGCTGTCTGTAGCATGAACTACTAATGGTCCGTCATAACCAAGGTCTCTGATTGCAGCAATACCTTCCTTTACTTTACGGAGTGCGCTTGTATTAGCTGCTCCCGGTGTGTATCCATACTGAACCATACCTGCCACATTTGCATTGATTGCTTCTGTTGCAATCTTGGAAAGACGGTATGCATCAATCTCCGGAATAACTTTTGTTCTCTGGAACTCTCCCATAACGGAGGATGCAGTTGTTACAAAGTTAGTCTCATCAACATCCATAGAATCTAACTGAAACTTACGACCTCTATCCTGAGTCATTTTCTTAGTTTCATATTCCAAAGTAGCGGAACCCATGAGATATCCGTTATCTCTGTCATAATCTCCAAGACCCTGTACCGACATTTTCGGAATTTTTACTTCTGCACCACCGGTATATTTTACCTGACCTGCATTTGCTTCCATCCAGCCGGTTACAGCTTCACGAACTGCTAACACGTCCAATGCTTTCTGAAAATTTGTTGCTGTTGCTAATGTGTTAATTGCCATCTTCTAAAATCTCCTTCCTATTCGCTCATCATACTAACGATTTTGTCCAACTCTGTTACATTGGAATCACCGTTTTTCATTGGCTTTCCGCCTTTCAGCTTTTCTTCTACGGCAGCGGCTACCGCTTCTGTAAAGGCTTTCTCTACTGCTTCAATGGATTTATTGCAGGAAGCTGCATCTGTATACACCAGCACGTCTGCCAATGTTACCGGAAGTTTTTTCTCTGCAAGAGTATTTTTCGCTTCTGCCATAAGTTCTCTTCTGGTAATAGCGGCTTCTCTATCAGATAACTCCTTTTCATGCTTTTTATTGAGGTATTCCTGTTTTTCATCCTTTGTCATCTTGGCAAGTTTCTCTGCTTCTGATAACCGGTCATCCATTAAAGCATCATACTTTTCTTTCTGATTCTTAAGTGCTGTTGTAATTGACTGCTGCACTCTCCGGTCGAATTCTGACTGGAAATCTCCTGTTTTCAAGAAATCATCAAAGGTCTTTGGTGGTTCACCCTTTGAACCTTCACCTGTGCCATCTCCGTCTCCTGCTCCATCCCCGGAACCGTCACCATCTCCAGTGCCGTCACCGTCTCCGGTTGCAAAAAACTGTAATTTCAGTGGCATTCTCAATGCCTTTACTTCTTTATTCTTCATATTTTCTCCTTCCTGCCCCGAGCCGGTCTTTCCCCCAGTCCGTTGCATACCACATTGTTCTACCGTTCTTTAATGCCTGCGGAAAAAAGGCATAAAAATAACACCCAGAATACAATCTGCGTGCTTATCACTATTTAACCCATAGCTGGGAGATATAAGGAATCACCGCCCTTCTATACTTCTTTTCCTGTTGCTTTTACTTCTTTGGCAACACCTTCTTTTATTAATTCCTTGCCACGTTCTGCGGTCATTTCCGTTTCTGTACCCTCTTCTACAATTTTCTTTGTGTACTTATCCACATACCGCTTTGTTACTTTGATTTTCATGTTCTCACCTCCTAGAAATTGGTATAAAAATACCACCGGTCTAAAGGCCAGTGGTATCTATAATTATTCATTTTATAATATTTACTACTTCTGATAACTAATTGGTCTGATAATATATATCATCCCGTATGGATTCCAACATATGAGTTTTTGATGTTCCCTCCTGGTGTTTATCCATCCAATATACGGATTCATCTTCTATATAATCCATAAAATCAATTTTAGTATCTACATCAATTTCAAAAACTCCATTTTCCCCACTATTCAATACTCGCTGGACAAGTTCATTATCAGGATACATTTCTTTAAGAAATTCGATTTGTTCATTTGTAAGTTTAAATTTTCGCATTCTCTATTCTCCTTATGTAATCTACATCTGTCGGATTACATTGAATCAATAAACCACTATCTGGATTTATTGTAACTGTTCCACCTTTTCCAATATATTTTTGGCTTTTATCACCATTAACTGATGTTCTCACAGGCATCACTTTTAATGGTTTCTCCAATGCATCTTTTATTCCTTCAATAGTAACTCCAGAACGTGGTTTTCCTGTTTTGGGGTCTTTCATGGTTCCAATCACTCTCTCCATGAAATGTTTACTCTGTCCCTTTACTTCTATTCCCTCAGAAGTCTTTATTCCAATAACATTTTTTTCAATATCACCATATATCTTTTGATAATTAGTAAATCCTGATAGTGATGATATCATTCCATTCTTCACGGAGCGAGTATACGTTCTAAACAGTTCCCAATTTTCAGTATTATTATACTTCATTTTTTGGAATTCTTCCAGTGTTTCCGGCACTTCTTCGCCAAGAATCTCCCGATATTTTTTATACTGAATCCTATCTGATGTTATATTTCGGATTCTCTTTTCTTCCAGCTTAGCATCCTGGTTCCCTTCCACATATTTCTGATACCATTGAGCATAACTCATGGTTAACGGTACATCTATCTTCTTATGCGTCTTAGGATCTAATGCTTTTCTGGTCATATCCTTTAGCCATTCTTCATCCAGAACAGCTATTTCCGTACACCGGCACCACGGATGCATTGGATGGCAGTTGACACCAACCTTTTTATACTTTGTATAAAATATCTTTCCATCCAGTGTTCTGCAACAAGTGGTACAAGTCTTTAAATCCAGCACTGCCAAATACATATACTTTTCTATGCCTGCTGCCGCATATGCTTTAAAACTCATTTCCCCAGCGAGATAATTACTCTCTGTTCTTATTAACCGTCTGGCTCTGCTGGCACCTGCTGCATATTTATTATTAATCTCATTGGCTATCTCCCGATGTGTTTTACCGGTAACCAGTTCAAGCAGTAACTGCTCCTTTAATTCCTGTGCTAATGCTTTTGTATTCTTCCATATTCTGGAGGAATAATTTTCACCAGACCACCGGCTATTTATTACCTCTTCAATTGTATCTTTAGATATATGAGCAAATGAAAATGCGGCACCGGCTCTCTGCTGGATATTATACATTTCACGATAGTAGGCTTCATTGGCAAAATCAGTATAAAAACTACGGTTACGCTGCAACTCCTGCTTATAAACTCTCATCATTACAAAATCCAATTGATTCTGTAACTGCCGTAATCTTTCCAGCCTTGCCTGGTATGCAGCCGATTCTAGCTGTTTTTTCAACTCTTTACGGCTGTCATTAGAATCTCCATCTCTAAGCTTCTGCAGAAGTTCGTCCAGTGAGGTCTTATCCTTTAATTCATTCAACAGTCTGCGTGCTTCGCTTTCAGACAGACCATATTTGCCTTTGTATTTATCAAATATCTGATCTGCCTGCGTAGAAATATACCGGGATGCTTTCAAATATAGCTGTGCTATTTCATCTGCCTTTTTCTCTGCACTTTCCATGTAATTATACATATCCTGTGCTTCCCTGCGCTCCCAGTAATTAAGCTTCACCATCCGCATCTTCCTCTAATTTATCATTTGGATGATTATCAAATAATTTCTTCTGTTTTTCTATAGCTTCTTCCTCTTCTTCATTAACTGCCGTAAGTTCTGCTTCCACATCATCTACAAAAGGAATCTGAGAAAGCAATGTTTTCCGGCTGACCTTACCCCAAAGATTGCTAACCCACTGTGAAATTTCCAACAGATTCTTTGGCATACATCTGGTAAATATAGTCTTAATACCGGATATATCAACATTTTTTCCTTTAACAGACAGCCAATGTGCGAATATCCTTAATCTCTTACGAAGACCTTTTTTATAATATCTGGTCTTTATTTTGGTGATATTCTCCATTCCAAGCAATTTGAATTCCATTGCAACACCAGATACATTTCCTCCAAAGGATTCGTCTGTCATACAAGGGATATGACTAAATTTATGAATATCCTGCTCAATAGCTTTTCGTAAGATTTCCACTCCCGCTTCATCAAAGGTATGTGTAAGATATTCCGCTTTTGAATCGTCCGGAAGTTCCAACAGCTTCTCCCTTTTCAGTTTCTTCATTGCTTTCTGTGTTCCGGTGCCTTCTCCTTCATCCTCTATCTCGTCAGAAAGCAGTGCTCCGTATATTGCCAGAATAGAATCTACAAACTGCTCCTTATCATTTACCCGGTCAGACATAATTGCATTATATGCATCTATAAGCGGAATCTGTAACTCAAAATCCCCAATTCCAAGCTTATTATTCTGATATGCATTGACCGGAACCTCTCCCATATAATGTGGCTGTGGTTCCTCTGTCGTTTCCTGTGGCTCATTACTATCCTGTATATTAAGCACATACTTATAATTCTGTGTAAGCACTGTTGCAATATACTGTATTGGATAAGTATCAGTGTCATCCTTTTTCCGATAATAATAAACTGCAAATAATTCATTCTGTTCAATGGTATCGTCATATACCATAAATGTTCTAAGCGGTGAAAGGTTCTTACATACAAGCTCAGTCTGTCCCTCTTTGGCATACATATACTCAAATGCCAGTCCATAAATGGATAAATCAAGACCATTATCACCATCTGCTTCATCTGCCCCGGCATTCTCCAGTGCTTTTAACAAATCTGATATATCATCATCTGACTTATATGTAACTGGCTCACCGATAAAATAACTTGTTGCTGTATCAGAAATATCTTTCGCATGATTACATACCAGTTTATTATTTGGTGCACCGTCCTCTTTCTTGCGCTCAAGGATTGCCTGCTCACCCTCATAGTAATCCATTTTCTTTTTCAATGCAGATGCTACTGTGATGTGCTTATTAATTAAATGTAATATATCTGTTTTTCTTATATTAAGTTCATCATACTTTTCTGCCGGATATGTAAATACAAACACTTTTTAACCTCCTATCCAAATCCAAGTTGCTGCTTACTTTTTATTCTTGCTACCTGATTGCCAAGCACGGTGCTACAGAAATAACGTACCGCATCCATTGCATGGTCATACTGCTTCACAGGTCTGTCTTCTCCACGGTCTGCTGCTTTTGCATCCCATATATAAGAAGCAAATTCCTTAAGCGTATTCTTGCAACACGCATAAAAAAGAATCCGTTTCTGATTGAGTAATGTCCCAACCAGACGGATTCCATCTGCTACATCATTTTTTGCTTTAATTACCGCAAACCCTTTCTTCCGTAGTTCCGCTATGAAGGAAGCTGCGGACGGGTCTACAATTACTGCTCTTATTTTCTTATTTCCAACAAAGTCCTTTAAGTCCTTTGCATATTCTGCATCTGTTTTCTGCTTTCCCTTATCCCTTCCAGAATAATAATATTCCTTTGTGCAGCACCATTTGCCACTTAATGATTTTTCCCACATCAGGAATACTGTTGCATTCTGGGTTCCATAGTCAATACTAATATATTTTCCGGTAGGATATAATTCCTGTTCTTCCTCGGTCACATGGTCATCAGCGTTGAACATATCATAAATAATACCCTCTGCCATTGCCCACAGACCTAATATATATCTTCGGAAGAATACTCCAGTATACATGCTGCGGTATCTCTCTTTTATCTTTTCAGTAAGAGAGAGGTTATCATCCATTGTAAAATGAAGATACAACAGATTCTTTTCCTTTATTTTATCAATCCAATTTACCTTGAACCAATGATATGGTCCATCAGGATTGCAGTTGAACCAATACTTAGAACCATCCACAGAACAACGTCCGGTTGCCTGGTTCACAAATGATTCCGGCATCAGTGCTACTTCATCAAAAAAGACTCCGGCTAATGTGATACCTTGCACAAGGTCCTGTGAACTTTCATCTTTTCCACCAAATATATAGAAATTATTAACTACATCTCCCTTAGAGATAACAATCAGATTATCAGCTCTATGGTCTACTACCTTATACCCCCGGCTTCTTAGCATCAGTTTCAGCCAGAACAATACATTTCGCCGGAATGAGCCGATTGTCTTTCCGCACATTCCGAAATTCTGACCATTAAAAGTAGTCATTGCCCACAATACAAAGGATAATGACATACAGACCGTTTTACCGGAACGGATTGCTCCGTCTGCAATAATTCCATCTTTATCCTTTACTGGTGAATCATCACACCACCAGTTCAAAACCTTACGCTGCTTTTTGGAAAATGGTTTGAAATGAAAAATCTGTCTACTCTTCTTCATCTTTCCAATCCTCTGCTGCAGTTCCATTTAATGCTGCTATAAATCCATCATCTACGGTATCATCCTCTTCCTCGCCCTGGGTCTTAAGTTTTAGCACTTCTGTCTGTGCTTTGATTTGCTCAATCTCTGCTTTCTGCTTTTCTGTAGCTAAATCCATATGATTTGAAAGCCACTGTAACGCTTTCATTCTATCGGCAAGCTTAATGCTCGCACCATCTTTTCCTTGCTTTACTTCTGACAAGATTGAGCCATCTACATTTATACTGTCCTTAAAATGAACTGTATTAACTGTCTTTGTTAATTGCTTTTCTTCTCCAGTATCTGGGTCTTTTACCTTTACAGGTCCATAAATTGCCATCACTGGAACTTCTTCTGTTCCAAACTCAAGAAAGTCTGTTATATCAGCAAATGCAATATCCATATACTTCTGAAATACATCGGATTCACTTAGAAATTCTCTATTAAATCGTTCTCGTTTCAATCGTATAATTTCATCTTTTACCTTAGTATTTCTAAGTAATTGACTTCCATTGACCATTGCAGTTGTATAATCACATTCATATGCCTTTTGATATGCTTTTGTAGCATTAAAGCACCTAATATAGTACACACAAAAAAGCTGTTGCTTATCAGTCAAATCAGTATTTTGAATTACTTGTTCAACTTCATCCGCTACAGCCTCTTCTTTACTTAGCTTTTTTTTAATTTTCTTTTTTGAAACGTTTCGCTTTGTTTCACTTTTCTTTTGAAACGTTTCATTTTCATCTTCATCCCATTTATATCGATTTTTCCATGTTCTGATTGTGGCAGCGGAACAATCTAGTTGACTTGCAATCTCAACCAGCTTCATTCCACTGTTATACAGTTCGTGGGCTTTCTCTTTCTTTTCGTTTGGACTTCTTGCCAATACTACCACCATCCTGTTTTTTCATCTTTTCTATTCTAATCACATTGCTTATTGCAATATCCGCCGTCGGATCACTATATCTTTCTCTATTCATTCTTGTCTTTCTACGAAAAAAGCACCATGCTTATGCACAGTGCCTATTAATCTTCTTTTATTAGGGGAGTAGGCACCCTTTCGAGTGCCCATGAGTTATGAAGTTCCGGAAAGGCCTTTTGCCTTTTCGGCTTAATAACATATTATCACATCCTTTCGGGACATGCAGGACAAACGGGACTTTTTTTAATTATTTTTCATAAATCTCTGAAATTCCTTCTTTATGCTCTCGCCAGATGAATTTCCACCCAACCGTTCCGCTACCTGCTCCCATGATAACCGTTCAAAATACTTAAGCCTTACAAGTCTTTGGATCCGTGCCGGTGCATTCGCCATCCACTTCTCTACCATAATTTTCTTGTATCTTGCTTTTACCATCCTATCCTGCAGCAACTGTTTTTCTTTTTCCAACTCAGATGATTCCATGTAATGCTCTACCTGTCCACTGATGTTAAAATTCTGTGCCTGGAATGGGAAGTCAGGGTTGCTCCCGGATACTTTGTCATGTACCACTTCGGTTTTCCGTAACTTCTGAATGTCTGCTTCGGTTTCCTTTACCAGTTCACATGCATCTATGTAATCCATTAATATATCTTTGTTCAATTCAATTCCTCCTGTTTTTTGATATAAAAATACCGCCAGTGAAATACTGGCGGTTGGTAATCGCTTTTAAATATCTTCATTTTCGCAATACTTAGAACTTAGTTCCATGTAACCACATTCAGAACATTCATATATGCTGTGTGGATTATGAGAATTTTGTCTCATAGCATATCCATTTCCCGGATTGTATTCTTTTCCGTATATTCCCCAATCTCTATCGAACTTGTACTGTTTCATTTCCGCATTGCATCTTAAGCATTTCATTTGTGATTCCCCCATTTCTTTTGATAAAGGAATTATATCATTTCCACCGCCAGTATTCAATTTTCAAGGTACAAAAGTCGAGTGTTATCGACAAATTAAAGTTCTTTACTTATCACTTCTCTTAATTTCTACTGCCTGTCCACAATGCCAACAATACACTATGTCACTAGGTAAAGTGTTCCTGCGTTTCTTCCAGACTTCATTATGTGTCCCACAGGACGGACAGGTGCATTTATCCATTCGAATGGGTTCCATTGCTTCTTGCTTTTCTCCGGCTTTCAATAGACCTACAAGTGTAAATCCCTGCTTTATGCATTCATCCTCAAACTTCATATAATTTTCCATGTCATCTGGTGTTATATTACGTTCAACCATAGCTTTGCAGATTTCCAATGATTTACGACATTCTTCCACCGTGCCGATTGCACGGTACTGCTGGATTTCTTCAAGTGCCTTGATTGCTGTTTCATAACCTTGCACTTCTCTTTTCCTTTCAAGATTTTTCGTACACATCTTCGCTAAATCTATAGACGTATTTAATTCGTCGATTGCTTCATTCTCCGTCATGCCTACACCTCCAACAACTCCGGGTTGTCAAATATGTTTCCAATAACTTCTACGCATTTTCTTTCTTCTGCATAAAATCCTAAGTTGCAGTAACAACCCACACTTTCCTTATGGCTTGTATAACTGTAATCCAATGTCCAGTCCCCATTGAAATATTTTACAATCTCTGGATACTGTTCTTTTCTATCGCAAATATCATTCTCCCAAATCAGATTTCCGTTCTTGTCATTAAGTCCGGTGCACTGGCAGACGGTTTCTGTGTCTACTTCGACCATGTTCGGGATATCATTGGTCATTCCCCATAGGATATATCTTCTCTCCCAGATACCATATAAATATCCTTGTATCCATTCGCCAGTATCTTTCCGCTTGCCACGGAATAAATATCTATTCTCCATCCTTTTCCTCCATTTCTTTCAGCTTAGCTTCGGCTTCCTCTTGTGATAAAAACCAAGTTTCCTTATACATCTTTTCTAGCAGGATTCGGTCTGTACCATATTCCCGGTCTTTGTCACACTCTATGTACCATCCTTTTTCTGTAAAAGTAATCAAAGATACTTTCTGATGATAAACTTTGTTGTTCTCTGGGTGAAGACCTAAAATATTCAATGCATAATTGACTTTACTAGGAATTATGTATACATCTGCACCAATTTTGCACGGCAACTGCAGTAGTAATCCCTGCTCCTCGGCATCCTCATAAGCAGCAAGTTTATTAATCAGTTCCTGTAGATTCGCCTTTCCATATTCATAACGTGTATCTATCGGATTTATAGATTCATAATCATTTCCGTCTCCACTATATTCAGTTAATCTCTCCATGCTATTCCTCACTTTCTGCCTTAAGCCACTTTAATGAACATTCGTAGCAATTCTTATTCATCTCTCCATTGCACTTTTCATTTTTATTGAAATTCAAATCATACTCCGCCGGGCACATGATTGCCAGTGCCAGTTCCTCATCCGTCATGCTTCTGATCCGGTCGGCGTTAGTCTTTTTTCTTGTTACTGCATATCCTTCTGGATGTATTCCGTTTTTCATATCTTCTACCTCACTTTCACATCCTTATCATTTTTTCTGATTTTGAATTCCAGTCCACACTCTTCCTTGAGTATTTCTATCTGCTCATCCCAAGTTGTGTAATCATCCATAAGGCACTCTGCCTTGCTATTGAACCGCTCTATGTATCTTTTAATTCTTTCTGCTCCAAATCCGAACTGGTCACGAAGTGTAATTGCTGACAGAATTGTTATTGTATCAATGGTATTCTCTTTAATTTTCAGCACACATTCATCTATCGCATTCTTCGGAAGTGCAAGGGGCATTTTCATTGCCCCACGGAACTTACACTCCTCTTCCAGTCCTTCTATTCCTTTAGTTTTGGCTATCTTTAAGGCATATGCCATTCCTTCTCTTCTCGCTTCTTCTAATTTGTCTCTCGCCATATTATCACGACCTCACTATGTTAAATTTTATTTTTCCTCAAATCTTACATATTTCAGGTAAATAGATAAAAGGAGGAATTATTTTGAAAAATGTATTTATTTTATGTAGCATTAAAGTGTGTTTGCTTCTTTTGAATGTGATTCCGGGTGGCTTTTTCACCTATGCTGCAAATTACATCTTCGATGCATTTTGGATATATGTCCTTAAATTTCTCGATTCGTATGAGATTTAAGGCTGTATCCGGCTATATTATTCCGCTCTTCTGCATATACTAGTGTAGGAGGCGGAATGATGATAGCATGGTTTTGTTATTTGTATTTAAAGATTAAAGGGTTAGGCAAACCGGAGTTGTCCGGTCTGCTCTGATTCTATTTTCATATTTGGCATACGTTCCGCCACACACAGTTCCGGCAAATTTGCTCTGACAAGTGCAGCCGGTATTGGTGGACAAACAGCATTGCCACATCTTCTGACCTGCTCACTTCTTGGATAGGTCTTGCCGGTATAATCATGGTCAATTATGTAATCATCCGGGAAACCTTGGCACCTGTACTGTTCTTTCGGTTCCAACATCCTCAACCCAATATCATATATCTGATATTTCGTACCGTATACCTCTACCAATCCAAAACGGTCCTTTGATGTTAAAGTGTCCAGCGGATCTCGAATGTCATGCCCGCCCTCTTCCGAACCATAATATTTAATCAGATATGCCATTACCAACCCAAAGTGTCCAGGCGATGTTGTCACCGTATGCAATGGCTCTCTTATATCCTGTCCGACTCCACTCTTGTAAAATTTGCTCACAAATGCACACACAAGTCCGTATCTGTTTGACCCATCCAACGTCATAAGCGGGTCTGTTATTTTCTGTCCTCTTACATCGTTTCCATTATAGGAATGGTACTGGATAAGGAATGGCATTTTCCCGTCTACGATAAATGGTTCATCTTCATCTATAACAAACTTTTTAAGTCCTTTTCCTATCCGGTCCATTGTTTTCTTTGCCAGCGGTCGAACCGCACGGATGCCGTACTTTTCTTTGATTTCTTCCGAAGTATCAAAGATGCTCGGGCAAGGCAGAGAAAAATCCAACTGCGTATATGCTCCCACATATGGCTTAAGGAATCCTGCCTTTACCAATTCACTGTCTGCTGGTCCATGTGTCGGCTCCGGCCAGACAATCGGCTTGCCATCGCACCGGGCGATCATGAAAAATCTCTTTCGCATGGTAGGTGCTCCGTAGTCAGCGGCAATCAACTCACGGAATTGCACTTCGTATCCTAAATCCGTGAGCTGCTGAACGAATTTCTGAAATGTTTCGCCCTGCTTTGCCTTAATTGGATGATGCCGCCTGTTCAATGGTCCCCAAGTCTTAAATTCTTCCACGTTTTCCAGCATAATTACTCTGGGTCTCACCAGCCCTGCCCATCTACACGCTACCCATGCCAGTCCTCTGATTTTCTTATCCTTGGGTTTACCACCTTTCGCTTTGCTAAAGTGTTTGCAGTCGGGTGAAAACCAGGCAAGTGCAACGGGATGCCCGCCACAAGCCTTTACTGGGTCTACTGCCCATACATTTTCGCAGTAATGCTTTGTATTCGGATGATTAGCCTTATGTATTTTAATTGCTTCCGGGTCATGGTTAATGGCTATATCCACGCTATAGCCGGTTGCCAGTTCTATTCCAGTAGAAGCTCCACCACCACCGGCGAAATTATCTACTATAAGTTCTCCATTAATCATGGCATTACCTCCGGGAAGTCCTCAATCTCCATTTGTCTTATGCAGGGTTCACCGTTAAAAAATCTTCGATACTCATTTGACCAACTGGACATTCCATAACATCTCCCTTCACTGCTATTTCAAGGTTATTTACAGCCTGATTATAATAACTTTCTTTCAATTCAACGCCAATTCCCCTGCGCCCCATTTTTACAGCCGTGTACGGCACAGACCCAATCCCTGCAAATGGATCTAGTACAATGTCATTTGGATTTGTCCACAACTCGATACATCTCTGAATTACTTCAAGCTGCAAAGGACAAATATGACGTTCATCTTTATCGTCTCTTGCTGATTTTTTCTGTAAAGTGTCACTCTGTCTAATATCCATCCAAACAGGGCTTGCATAATTCTGCCACACGTTAACCGGAAATGATTCATGTGTATGTGATACTCGTTCTGGGTTTTCTCCCGGCTTTCGCAGTGTAATGATATAATCAGGTATGCCCTGTCGATTCATTGTGCTGTCTTTTCTTATCTGTTTATGCAACAATCCTAGTGCCTTTGTTCTCTGCATTTCAGTGACCGGATTTTTCCAGATCGTGACCTTACTGTGATAAATAAATCCGCAATCCTCAAAAATCTGCCGGATAATCGCCGGGAAATCTTTCAATCCGATAACTCCGTCTCGCTCTTTCATAAGTGGCAGATCCATGCAGTGGAAAGAAAGCAACCTTCCCGGCATTGTTATCCTGTATAATTCTTTGGCAAGGAAGATAAAATGATTGTAAAATTCATCATCGCCTTTACTGTTTCCCATATCTCTATCACTGTTTGAATATGTATACAGGCTTGCGAACGGCGGGGAGAAGATCGTATAGTGTATACTGTTATCTGGGATTGCCTTTGCAATTTCGCATGAATCCCCATTATAAAGCGCATATCTGTTTTCAATTACCTGTTCTAATACGTTCATTAATCAAATTCCTCCCATTCTGGTAACTCCATAGATACTTTTGGTTCATAAGGTGTGCTAATTCTGCAC
>OHBM01002247.1_pt1 | contig 13152 bp, 13 predicted proteins | sample 1577251 | NCBI WGS metagenome assembly OHBM01 (sample SAMEA3541557, study PRJEB24748) | human gut metagenome | biome: human gut; feature: human-associated habitat; material: faeces | place: China | collected 2012
TATCGACAGGGCAATGACCTTTGAAACCATCGTAAATGAATTTGATGACTCCTATTTTGCAGGTGATGTAGTGCTTCACTATACAAGCAAACCGCGAAGCGGCAAACTGTTCATCAGTGATGAGGTGCGAGCAACGCAGATGATGGAAGCAGGCAATTTCGAGCTGACAGGTGATGAACAGCACAGAATCCTAGAGTTTATCAACAGCATCAATAGTGATCTGGAGGGCAGTCCCTTCAAGATAAGCTATCGAATCCTGAACGAAACGATCCTACTTTACAGAGCAAAGAAGGAAATTCAGAAAATTATGGATGAGGAGGGAGGATTTGAAGATGGCGTTACTTTCAATACTGACCTTGACAACGTATTTGATGAAATCCTAATGCAGAAGATACTCCCGCGTATCGAGGGTGACTACGAAAAGTGCAACAAGTGTCTCACCAAACTTTCAGCTCGGGCAGAAGACAACAATTGGAAACAGAGCATGGACAAGATTGAGTTCATGATAGCCCGTTTCGGAAAGGACAAGAGTGGATTTACAAGTTTCTGGAACTAAGTCATTGAAATATGGATGTTCTGATTTTTGAGAATAGCGAATACCGGCTTACAATAAGCACTGCTTCCATCGAATATGCATGGGAGCGGTTTGAGCGTCGCGTAAAGGACGCTGCACCACGTTACTGCGATTATAGGTCAAGTAGCGAGGGAAAACTTTCTCTGTATTATCCGTTTGGCGATAACCGGGACATCCAGAGTCTGAATCCTGAAGTATCAGCAGAGGAATGGCTGAACAGGCATCCTGTGGTTTTCGAGACCTGTGAATATCAGTTTGCAGTGGAATTCAAGAATATATGGGATACTAGTGATGCGAAACATTTACCCAAGGTCAGACATCAGATAAAGACCGTCGGTGAGTCCTTTAAGTTCTATCCCAACGGAAAGCATTCGGGCATACTTGTAGGTAGTATTGACTTTCTCAACTCTCCGGGAAAGTTTAGTTTCGCCTTTGAATACAGAGATGGGACAGACCAAATGGTCAAGCAGTCGTTTGAACTGTACGTGGCTTCACCTAAATTGGATACCAAGAGTGACCTCCAAAAAATCACATCCCTTATAAATGAAGAATACGAGAATTATGTATTCGACTACCTGACACTTACGTTCAGCAGTTTCTCGCTCAAGCGTTCCGAAAGAAACAACAGCATCATTTGGTTGAGCATCTTCAAGACTGTCGTTGATGAGTATTTTCGGGGAGTACGCTATATTATCTCATGCCCTAACAACAAGTCTGTGCGCAAGACATACCATGCACGTCCTGATCGCATACGCCGCTGGAGCCAGCGCGAAGAAGAACGTTACCGCAATCTTGGGACTGACGCAGAGAAGCACTTCTTCCGCTATGAGCAGACAGAGAATACCGTCAATACACGCGAAAACAGATTCGTCAAATACTCACTTCACGTCCTTGGAAAGAAATTTAGGGAAGTATTCAATGAAGTGAGCAGCCTGTATGGCGATATGGACGCTGAAGAGCGGAATCGTCTTGATGAGTATAACAGAGATTTCCGCCGTATGGAGGCACACGGATTTTTCCGTAAGGTGGGCGAGTTTGAAGGATTCCGTCAGGAAAGCGCAATTCTTCAGCAGAGAACGGGATATAGTCAGATTTACAAGTCGTGGCTTATGCTGAAGAACTCTCTCGACCTTGTGGATGGTAAGACTGATGTTGGCATGAAGAAAATATGGGAACTCTATGAAATATGGTGTTTCCTTGTCATGAAACGCCTGATAGCAAAAGTATTGCATCTTGAACTTAGCGATGCGGAGCATGTACGTGAAAACAAGGCCGAGATGATAAATACTATGCAGAAGAGCGAGATGACTCACGTGGTAGAGTTTGACAATATATCAAACGGCGATGTTGTCCGTCTGGAGTATCAGCATACTTATAACAGGAAGAGCAAGGATGTAAGAACCACTACAACGGAGCAGCGCCCCGATATAGTTGTCACTATCAGGAAGCCTGACGGCTTTGTCCTGACATACCTGTATGATGCCAAATACCGAGTGCAAGACGACCGCAAGGACGGCGAGTTGGACGAAGGAGCGGATATTGATATGGCAGACTATCCTCTGCCTGATGCTATCAATCAGATGCACCGATACCGTGACGCTATCTACTATGCCATAAAGGAGGATGAGCGTCCGCATGGCAAGGAAATCATAGGCGGATATATATTGTTCCCCGGACGGGCTGAGGGCACATCCATATACAGTCGCTACTTCTATAAGAGTATCGAGACCGTGAATATCGGAGCATTCCCGCTACTTCCGGCAGACAGGGATTCTGGGGAGCTCGTCCAATGCCCTCTTTTAGAAGAGCATCTGACATCAATTCTGCAGGACAATTCTGCCTACGAGCAGATAAAGGACAGCATTCCACAGAAGGGACTGACATACAGTCTGAAGCCTGGAGAAGCTGATAGCCTTGTTCTCGTCGGATACGTAAAGAAAAAGGATAAGGAACTTATCCTGTCCAATAAAATGTATTATACGAGAGTAGAGTTTGAACTTGGTTCCCTGCGTCTGCGGCCGGGATTCGAGTGGACTGAATATCTGTTGCTTTACGATGCGGACACCGATGAAAAATGGCTCTACAAGCTTAATAATAGAGGGCCCCGCATTGCATCCCGACAGGCACTAGCAGAAAAGGGGTTCACGCCAAAGCACGGAGATTTCTTCTTCGTATTTGATATGGCAGAATCAGAACAACCTGTCAGGATAGACAGCAACATAATATTGCCGAAAGGAAATAAGAAATACGAACCGTTTTTTATTACAGTCAATGAGTTAAACCAAAAATAAAGAACTATGTCTGACCGCCTGACCACAGAACAACGCCACAGGAATATGGCTGCGATTCGTGCCAAAGACACGAAGCCGGAACTTCTTGTGCGTAAATTTCTGTGGTCGCGTGGTTTCAGGTACCGGCTGAACCATTCGCGTCTGCCGGGAAAACCTGACATAGTGCTGCGCCGTTACCGCACATGCATCTTCATCAACGGATGCTTCTGGCATGGGCACGACGGATGCAGATACTTCGTCATGCCGAAATCGAATACCGATTTCTGGAAGGCGAAGATTGACCGAAACAAGGAACGCGACTCTGAGACTCAGCGTAAGCTTGCCTCGATGGGATGGCACTGCATAACCATATGGGAATGCCAGCTGAAACCTAAAGTAAGGGACGCAACCCTAGACTCTCTCGAATATACGCTGTCGCACATCTTCCTCAAAGACCACAGCATCAAGTCATATGAGATGCCGGAGGAAGAGGTTCAGATAGCAGCAGAAGATGAAGCTGAGTATCAATCAAAACTAATAACCGAATAACAAAATCTGATATATTATGGATGCAGGAACAAAGCAACTTGCCGATATACTAAATGGTAACAGAGTGTTAGAGGTGCCTTACTACCAGAGAAGCTACGTCTGGAAGGAAGAGCAGTGGGAAAGACTATTGTCTGATATGGAATACATAACCAGTACGGGGCAGGACTATTTCCTAGGTTCCATTATCCTTAAACAGGAACAGACAGGAATCTCGCCTTACGACTTGCAGACTGTCATTGATGGACAACAACGTTTCACAACGCTTGCATTGTTCTTCAAATCTTTATGTCTGAAAACAGATGATCTAGAGACCTTTGAAGGTAAATTCACTGTCAGGGACAAGAAAGCAAAAACTAGGCACATTGCTATACGTCACAGCATAAACGACAGACGGGATTTTGAGAAGGTTATGGTACTGAACTCAGACTGCAAGCTGGAATCTGATGTACCTAGCAACATAATAGACGCATACAATTATTTTCACGAAAATATCGACCCGGAGAAAGTTGATGTTGATGTTCTCTTGAACCACATAATCTTTATCGGCATATCACTTCAGGCCGGCGAAGATGAGCAGGCAATATTTGATACGATAAACTCGTTGGGCGTAAAGCTTACTACAGGTGAACTTCTGAAGAATTACTTCTTCACTGAAAGTACAAGACAGGAGTACGAGCATTTGTGGATGCCTATTTTTGAGAAAGACAGAGAACTTGCCAATTATTGGGATTCGACAATAAATTCCGGTCGTATCAAAAGAGCCAATATCGATTTTTTCTTCAACGCTTATCTGTGTATCAAGATTCAGGATCCGTCCATAAAAGTAAGTGCTGAACATAAGGTCAGATACCGTCGTTCTGTAGGTCTGTTCAATAATTACAAAGACCTGATAAGTACATACAGTATTGACAAGAAAGATATAATATGGGATATTCTAGAGTATGCCCAGTTGTATCATGACAATATCAACCCTGAGATAGCTAATGGCGAAATCCCAGGTAAGCCGGGTATTGAGCGCATCAACTTCCTTATATTCGTACTTGAATATACAACACTTGTTCCTTACATCCTGTACATACTTAGAAATGTATCATCTGAAGAAGAGCGTAATGAAATCTTCGGTTACATTGAATCGTATGTTCTTCGCCGTCAGGTGTGCCGGAGTGACAACAAGAATTTCAGCGACCTTTTCGGCGAGAATCTGATTTTGAACCAGATACTTACCATAGATGATCTGCGTGACTATCTGGAAAACAAGAGCGAAGAACAGGCATTGGCATTACCAAGTGACGGTATGGTTAGAAAGGGTTTTGTAAACAGTCACCTTCCTAATAAGCGTTCACTCGCCATATTATATCTTATGGAAACAGCATTGCGTGAGGGTAAGCCACACGCCACGAAACTCTATACGTTTGATATGTATAGCTTGGAACATCTCTTACCTAAAAACTGGCAAGACAACTGGCCGATGTTGGATGGTTATGACAAAGACCAAAGGGATGACTTGAAACTCTGCTTAGGCAACCTTGCCATGCTTCCTGCAAAGTTGAATACTTCTATAAGCAATGCATCATGGCAAACCAAAAAGTCTGGCAAAGGGAAGTCACAGGGACTTTTGTTCTACGCAGCTGATATCGTAACTATGTCAGATACTCTTAGCTTGATTGCATGGAATGAGAAAACCATACAGATTCGTGCTAAATGGCTTGCTGAAAAAGCCATAGAAATCTGGCCTTCATACTTGCCTGAGGATGAAGAGGATGCTGCTGATGCCGAAGATCTTACTTTCATTGACAAAGTCAAGAGGAATTGCGAGAACCACGACTATACAAAATTCTCTCTGAATGGCAAGCCGGCGACGACTAAGAATCAATTCGTTCTTGATGTGGTAAGAGCATATATAGAAAAGCATCCGTCGGTGACCTATACTGAGCTCTTGAAAGTCTTCCATGAGGGACTCTGCTCAAGAGGTCACAAACACAAAGGATTGCTGTTGTCCGTTGATGCCCATAGCAAATGGGATAATAAATATAAGGACAGACGCTATAGTGTCAAGATGAATGGCGGCAAACTTGTGTCCGGTGACGGTGTAGAATTCTATGTCAACACCCAATGGGAGATTGCCTATATGCATGGCATAATCAAACTTGCCAAAGATGAAGGATTCACAGTGAACGCGGAGAAATAGTCTGATGTTTCCCTAGCTTTTATTTGTCTCCTTATGGCATCTCTTTGCGAAACAAGTCATAAAATCATTTAATCGATAGATAACACTTATCTTCTATGTACCTTTCAATAGTTAGGCTTTGGAATTTCAGAAAATATAGTTCAGGAGAAAACAATGCTCCTGGGCTTGAGATTCATTTCCACAAAGGAGTTAATGTCCTCATAGGTGAAAATGATTCTGGCAAGACAATTATGAACAAACACATAATATCTAGGAAAATTGCACAGATTAGGAACAGATACATCCTCATAAGGGGTATACTTGAATGCTCTTAGTGATTCAATCAAACCATCTTTCTCATTAAGTGTTCTATCTGTTATATCCCTAGATCCAAATCCTTTCAGTTCAAACAAGAAAAGAGTAGATACACCCTTAATTTTTTTTATTGCTATCACATCTCTTCCATATTGTGACTGTCCTTTTGACTGTCGTGGTGTTGATAAAACTCTATATCCCATACGTTCTAAAAGTATAGGAAATATATAGTCCAATTCATTATCCTCTTTTAAGGATTCCACATACTGTTTAATTATTTCCTGCCGTTTCATTCCAATCTTTCAATAATTCATTTATCCATTCATTTTGTTCCATAGGTGTCATAGATTGAACTAGTTGCCTAGAGGGTACTGAATTTTTATACAACCTAAATGTTGTATATTCCCACTATTATCCCTCTAGCCTCCCCTCTTGCCAATAATACCTTTGTCATTAGGTTGTTTAAAAAACTCTCATTATTTTTTCAGCTTCCTTCATCTATTGTTGCCAATATAGTTTTTGAGTATTCATTGCTTCTTTATACTCAACCACGTAACTGTATTTGGGGGATAATTCTTTAATCACTCTTCTTTTCTCTATAGCATCGACTCTTTGGTCATAATACTTCCTGATTTTTACAACATGCTCATTATTAATATTTAATTTATCAAAAACTTTAATTACATGCCCCATATAATCATCTAAATATGGTACCAATCTATTCATCATGACATTACGAACGTGCGTTGAATCGCTCTCTATCAATGGCAATAACTTCGGAAGTCTCGTCTCCGGATTTCCATAATTTGGAAGCATACTTATAATAAATAGACATTGAGGTATTTCATCTAAGTCTTTTTGAGGATTAAATTCTGACAATTCCAAATGACAATCATCCCATAGCCTACGCCCCACAACACGATATATCTCTTTTGGGTGGATAATAAACGACAAAGCAAATTTTAGAAAATCATCACTATTCTTTTGGAAAGAAGACAGACATCCTTTCATTGTTAGAATGTCCATTGGAGTTAGATTTTCGGCAATAGTAATAAAAATATCTGCTAAAAAATTAGGATCGATTTGCATAAGCAAATATTTGGGAAAGATATGCCAGACGATATCTTAAATGAAATTTTAAATATGATGCAAAATACGGGGAAGTCTGGCGATAAATACACAATTGAACATTATGCGTGGTGTTATAAAGAGGTCCTTATAAAACATGGCCTAATACAAGAGAATAAAGACAATACATTCAGCATTATCCCTAAATGATGATACAGGAAAATATTGTAAAAATCATGACATACTGCAAAGGGCGTAAAAGACTTACAAGACAAGGCTTAAGGAGCTCAACATTCTGGCATGACATTCTATGACACCAAATCTCGTTATGTTATGGAACGCTCCTCAGGAAAATCGTTGAGAGTTTATTGACCTTCCTTACAACCTTATAGTGGTTGTTTATTTCTGTACTTTCATTGATAGTACTAACGAAGAAAAGCTGAAAGGTGCCATGTCAACATCGCCGAATCGAAGGTGCTAGAGATATGCACTAACAGATCGCACCTGTTTCCTAATAGTTGCATGAAAGTCTGCCAAAACAAAAAACTGAACATTAGTAGAAAAATATCCTGAGTAAAATCATATGAATTAAGAAAAGGTGGAATATGACAAAACTTCTACGATATAATTAGATTAAAAAATCTAATAAGACTTGTCCCGAATAAATGCGGCTAGGCATTATTAGTTTCGAATCGACCCTGAATCGCATCAAATTGGAGCTATTTTTCAAATATACCATCAGCCTCAATAGATGCTTGCACTAGGTAAAATTACCGTTTCCTCTTCCAGTAACCGTAATTCAAGTTTTGGATTACAGTTCATCAAGAATGTGAAATCATTATAATTAAAGGTGTTGCAAGCTTATTATCTGCATTATATTTTGGAACATATACGGGAAATCTGGTATTGAATGAAAGAGAGTCACAGTAATTGTGCACTGTTGAAACTAATAGTACCATCATTGGTCATGTACAGAAATAAAAGTAAGGCAATTTAGTATGTTGTATGTAATGCTATCCATTATAAGGTAATGTACAAGAGAGCATCTTTTTTGCCATTCGAGATGTGAATTGTTGAGAACTTATATATACATTATTCGCTAACATCTTTCTCATCTTTAGGTTTAAACATAGTCAAGCGCAATATACATAAAAACACGAGCGTAGCCTCTATTATTCCATAATCTTTTGGTAAATAAAAAGCATGTGCCACGTTATTACGGATATTGTATCCTTTAGCTGTGAACACATACTCAAAGAATTCTATATCTTCTTCTCTGAATATTTGTAGCAAGCATGGTTCTCTAAGTAGATCATCGAGTAATGCCTGATAAGTACTGTTACCTCGTCCTATTTTTATAACACAACCTCCATAATTACCAACCATATCACGCAGAATACCTTCAAAACGTATGGAAAGGATATCTACAGGCAACCGCCAATCAGTGGTTTTCCCCTGAAAAGAGCGATTATACTGTTTAATGAGTGTCTCTATTCCGTAATCAATCTGTGAAAACCATGTAGCCGTAACCACTTGGCCAGACCTAGTATATTCCAATTGAATACCAAAACAGGTGTTTTCTAGGAACCATTTCTTCAATTTACCATAAGTCAATTGTTTTGTATTGACTGCGGTAAGAATCATATTTACTACGGAATGTCTTAATATATTCATGAGCCATATATCGTATGTCTGACGTAGATCAAGACCCTCACCTGCATTCCTACTGTTTCCGTTGATGTCCACAATCTTATTCACAAAGCCAAGTTTTTCTGCTGTAGATTTACTTGCAGACATCCGCATACGTATTTGTTCGTAGGAGGGAAAAAGAAACCGATCGGGGCATGAAAGATTCATCAATAACCAACTTAGTTTACCTTCAAGCAGTTCCTTTGCTAGATTCCCAAAGTATTCAACTATCGCGGTGTCTGTTTTATTCTCAATTTTGAAATGCAACATCACCAGTTTTTTCTTATTTTCACGAAAGGCTTGTTCTGCCTTATTCTTCTTTTCAGTCAAGTTCGCCTTATGATAGGACGCAATAGCTTTTTCAAGATGCCCTTCGTTCATCCACGGTATGGCGATATTATTCGGTGAAATTGTCGGATCAACTAGTTGCTCTATCTCCACCCAACGCTTCATAAAAAAAAGTTTATGTACGGCTTTGACTCTCTTTGAAGCTTTAAAGAATAAAATAAACCTAACTCACAGCAGTTTTCCCGCCACTTATCTTTGGCTAATGATAACAAATTCAGACATAAGTATACAATTTTCTCTGCATCCATACTTTGGGAAAAACCTTTTCCCTTAGCTAGTCTTATACAAACTATTTTTGTGCGGTATCCGTAGTCTGACTCCAAAATTTTCCAAATCAAATCACTAGCTTCCAGTATCCTATACTTCACTCTTTTAGTCAACGACATCAAAATTTCTATAGCATTTTCTGCCCGATACGGATATTCTTCTTTATTTTCTGGTAATAAAGTACCAATCACCGCTATCAAAGCATCAATAGATCGTTTTGCATAGCGATTGTCGTTTGTAAACAAATAATTAAAGTAATGGTATCTATACTTTAACAGTTGGTTCTTCGTCGTTTTAGTACGATCATCAAAATAAGCTATAGCAAAATCCATAACTGTCCGAGCCACGAAGTGATTCATAGCTCAGTTCTCCAATCAGCCTTGGTGCTTTCAGCCAATCAAAATCGGCAAACACATATAGTCGTTTCATGGCTTATTCTTTTTTAGATACTCTCTTTCGCTTTTTTAAACTTAAATCCTGTAAAGCCTCTCCCATTGCGTCTTCTTTGGCAAGGAGAAATATATCATCATCAAGTTGAAGCGCATAAAGAACTCTAAGATAAATGCCGATAGCTACTGTCGGTGTCCCCCTTTTCTATCCGACCAACCGTAAGCGGTGAGCAGGTTGCACGTTCGGCAACCTGAGCCATGCTGAGGTTCCTGCGCAGTCTAGCCAGTCTTATCTGTTCTCCCACTATCTGCATCTTCTGCTCCAGTTTGCTTGGCAACTTGGTACCCATCGTACTTTTCGTCATAATTCAACATATCATATAATATGCAAATATAGCAGTTTAACTTTATTTTATGATGGGTTACAGAAATAAATTCAAAAATTTATTTCTGTTGCAATCTGCTTTGGGCACATTATGTGATATCGAGATATTAAATGCCATTATATTATTCATAAGGCTGATATTTTACAGATAATAAACAATATATTGTTTATAGAAATATAGCAATAAATTGAACAATAAAAGAATTAATACTTCTTTTTCTGTTCAAATTATTACTGCTTAGACAATCTTAAGAAATAGCGACCGCTGTCATATAAGTCTGTTGTTTGTAACAATCACCGAAACACTGACCACTCACAACTGAACTATCTCAAAACCCTTATGGCTGAAGAAAAGGCCATTAGTTCGACTGAAGTGATGCATCGCTATCTATCCCCTCGGTTTCAGAACCATTTTTGTACCTTTTCTCATCAAAAAACGGCATTTTTCACAAGTTTTTGTGCCGCACATTTTGATATTCAAGAAATTACACTTACTTTTACTTTCCAAAATGGAGCTACAAGCCGAGAATGGTGCTAAAAATCACTAACTTACACATTCTCAGATACTTTCCAACCTGCTGGTTGTACCTTTTAGAGTGCTATACTATTGATAATCAACGATGTACACATACTTATAGGAAAGTGTCCTTACGCTATACTTTCATGGAGAAACAACTGGGATGATCTGACTGTTTTCTTCCAGTTCCCGCTGGAAATCAGAAAAATAATCTATACTACAAATCTCATTGAAAACCTGAATGGAAAAATCAGAAAGTACACGAAATCAAAGCTTTCATTCCCTTCGGATGATGCAGTCAAAAAGACCGTTTATCTTTCACTTATGGAGATTGAGAAGAAATGGACACAGCCTATTCATAACTGGGGCTTGATTATGAATCAATTTATAATTATTTTTAAAAACAGAATCCAAATATAAGAACAAACTTACAGCTGAATCCTGTTTCCATTTACACAAAATTTTGGACAGTGTCGTTTTGATACACCCTCTTAATATCATTAATACTAACAGCCCTTGTTATCCAAAAGTATCTTCGTCCTTTTCTCTTTTTGTTTTCTTGATTCCAGCCTGAACTTCGGGAAGAAGTTCCTGATTTGTAGCTCGACTGGCTCGTCTCGCTCTATCATCTGCCCAGCCTCTCAAACCACGAATTTTCTCAGACATAGTTTTAGCCAAAGGGATAATTTGTGAACATGCAGTTTCAGGATAGCGAACATTTACAACCGGATTTATAGGGTTCCAACTGCAAGGCATACAGCACACGCAGATAGATGCCGATGACCACGGTAGGCGTCCCCTTTTCAATGCGGCTTACTGTCAGAGGCGAACATGTTGTCCGCTCAGCCACCTGAGCAATGCTCAAATTCCGACGCAAACGAGCTAGTTTGATTTGCTCTCCCACAATTTGCATCTTCTGTTCCAGTTTTCGGGGTAACTTGATCCCCATCGTATTCTTCGCCATACTCTAAACTATATCAACCTATCACATAATAAAGTAAACATAGCTATTTTGGTTTATTACATGATAAATTGATAAAGAAAAACAATCAGCTTTTCAGTGGCCAATCACACATTTTCGAGGATACTTTTGCCTTAAAACTACACTTTTTAGAGGATAAATCCTTGTAAACCCAGAAAAATCCATCAAATATCCAACAAATATCACTATCTTTGCTCACAACAAAGTCAGCAAAAGGACTTCATAGAAAGGAAACAAAACAGGGACTTTGGATACATCGAAAGCACGAAATTGTACCGAATAGCATCGGTTCAAGACCAAGAAAAACTTGAACCACTATTCCACCACAAATTCAGCGCCGAAACCGGGTCAAGGACCACACGGACACAGAACTTGAACCACCGGTCTGCAAATCGCTGATACTCAACAGCCATCTAAAACTGCATCGAAAATTCCGCCAACGAGGATTTAGAAAGATGTAATTCTGGCAAAGAATTCAACTATATTGAGAAATTATCGGAATATTTTTTAAACTCTCCAATGAATATTGAAAATATTTCCGTATTTTTGAGATCATAATAAAAATACTTTCAATTTTTAGAAGCAAATATATGAAACAACAGTTTTGCCAGAGTTGCGGCATGCCTCTCACTGATACAAATAAAGGAACAAACTCTGATGGAAGTTTGAACAATGAATACTGTTCTTATTGTTATCAGAAAGGACAATTCACACAAGATTTTACCCTGAACCAGATGATAGAATTTTGTACCCAATTTACGGATCAGATAAATAAGGAGACAGGATGGAATCTTACTCCGGAACAGGCTAAAGAAAATATGAGACAATTCTTCCCTACTCTTAAACGATGGAAAGAAAAAGATGAAAGAACACTTACAGAAAAAGCAACCGGCTTGCTTGCACAATGTAAGGAGATTACGATTGTCTCAATTGACGCAGAAGGATTTCCACGTCCGGTTCCAATGTCCAAAATCAGTTCAAAAGGATGTAATGAGGTATGGTTAGCAACCGCTGCCAATTCAGTAAAGGTTGCAGACTTCAAATTGAACAACAAAGCCGGACTTTGTTATTCAAACTATGGTGACAGTGTTGGATTGAGAGGAATCATTGAGATTATAACTGATGACAACATACGAAAAGAAATGTGGCAAGACTGGCTCATCAATCATTTTCCGTATGGCCCTACAGATCCTAATTTTGTGCTTTTACATTTCATAGGAAAAGAAGCTACATTTTGGATTAATGGAGAATTCTCACACGAAAAATTGTAACATAAATTCATATTATGAAGAATAGGCATAGCATTCTTTATGTCTTGCATTCATTATGGAAAGAATAAGATATTTAGGACAACAACCTCTTACTGAAAGGACAAAATTGCAAGATACAAATTAAAACAGCAGACAATGGAAATTCATAATTTACTGGATGTCAAATCAAGAACCGAGTGTCGCCTAACGGTTTTTTACAATAGACAAGGATATATTGCAAAAACCACAATCTGACCCGGTAGTGTGAAACAACTTCTGCCAATTTTCTGATTTATATAAGCGAATCAGAATTGATGCTATCCAAATCAAGAAGAATCAGCCCGAACTTTTTGAAAGTCGCCTGAACAAATTCATAGAAAAT
>OHBM01002249.1_pt1 | contig 13124 bp, 13 predicted proteins | sample 1577251 | NCBI WGS metagenome assembly OHBM01 (sample SAMEA3541557, study PRJEB24748) | human gut metagenome | biome: human gut; feature: human-associated habitat; material: faeces | place: China | collected 2012
ATGCAAGCATTCATCGTCCATACTGCCATAATTTGCATGGCTCTGAATAGTTACAGTTTATCGATATACGATATAGTCAATTTCCGTACCTGTCACCTGGAAATAAGACCCGTACGAGGGAATATCACAGCAGATGACCGGTCCCTCCGCCAGCACCTCCACACGGTAGCCCCGATCGGAAACCATCATGGGAGGCAGCTCTCCTTCTTTGCCATGAATATAGCGGGCACTGCCCTTCATGGAAAAGCCAAGGCTGTTGCCCCGGTTCGGAATAGAAATCTTCTCTTTCTTCCAGTCAAAGAACTGCCAGCTCTTATCAGCCTCAATCAGACGGCACTCTGTTTTGCGCTCCTCGCAGAGCACTTTCCGGTCCTTCGTAAGAAAGCGGATATTTCCTGCTCCCTTATCAATTTCAAGCAGAAGTCCCGGTGTCATCATCTCTACCATACTGCCCTTGTCACGATATTTCCACTTTATATGCAAATCAATATACGAATCCATAGGATCTGCTGCACCGGTATGAGTCCCTGTCATGCCGGTGCGAGTACCAGCCATACCATACTGCAAACCATTTTTATCATATATCTGCTTCTGCGCATCAAAGGTGTCCTCTCTGCGAAAGCTTACACGGACGGCTGCTTTCGAAACCGGGCAGATCCGCAGCATACCATACCGGCTTTGCAGATACAGGCCGTCGGGACGCTCATGCACCCAGCGGATGGTAAGATCAATCTTTGCATGTCCTGCCGGACGCAGCCTGTCATTCTCCGGCATGTCTCCGAACAAAGGAACTCCAGGCATCTTCTTTTTACGAAGCTTCTCCTTACGGAGCTTTTCAGCTGCCTGCGCTTTGATTGCCTCCTGTTCGCGCTGCATGGCTTCAAACGCTTTCTGTTCTTTTGACTTGATTACAATGGGCTGTACACCGGTAAGCAGCATACTTTGTGACGGAGGTGTCACAACCTGCGGTTTCTTTAATGTGGCTGCGACCCGCGGACGTACCTGGAGCTTAGCGCGCGGCTGGACTGTTTCCTGCCGCGTCTCCTTTTCCTGCTCATTCTCTAAAAGATTCGTTTCTGTTTTTTGTCCTGTTCCTTGTCCTGTTCCTCGTCCTATTCCTTGTCTTGTTACTTTCCCTATTTCTTGCTTTATTTTGGGTCCAGGTTCATTCTTTCCTGTTGCATTCCCATATTTTTTATTTAACTGCAAGGAACCTTTATTATCTTCTATTATATTATTATTTTCTATCGCGTTATCATATTTTGACTCTGCAGATATTCCCGAAGTGTTTTGTCTGGCTTGCTCTTCTTTTCTATCTGTAATCAATCCATTTTGATTATATGAAACTTTCTGTCCTGAACTCTGCGCCTGCCGGATCCGCTTCGTTCCTTCTTCTCCCAGCAGTTGCTGCACCTTCCGGGCAATCTCCTTCTGTTTCTCCTCCGGAAGGGGATCGGCGATAAGTCCGGTCAGATCCTCGCGATACAGCACGCACAGCTCATGGAGAGCTCTCGTTGCTGCCACATATAGAAGCTTCGCATGACCATCATCCACCGGATACTCTTCCTTGTCCGGATCAAAAATCAGCACTGCATCAAACTCAAGTCCCTTTGTATACACAACCGGAAGAACCATGATCCCATCTGAAAAAACCGCCTTGTCCGGATTGCTCTCGCAGACCGGAATAAGCCTGCCAAGCTGTCTTGCAACAAGCTCTGCCTTTTCCGGTGTGCGACAGACAATCGCAATCGTATTAAGCCCCTGCTTCTGCCATGCCCGGCATCTCCGGGCGGTCTCTTCATACAACTCTCTTTTGGTCGGAAGCTGCATAACCTCCACTTCTTTTCCATGCCGGATAATCGGTTCAACCGGGTAGGGCTCGAAGCTTCCATGATGCAGAATCTTCGTTGCAAACTCCGAAATCTCCACCGTATTACGGTAGCTCTTTTTCAGGATTCCAAAGCTGTCCCCATCCTGGCTGCATAGCAGCTTCCGCAGCTCCTCCCAGTCTGCCAGACCAAAGCCGAAATGAATGTTCTGTGACACATCGCCCATGACCGTATAGGTACAGTCCTTCATGCAATATTTCAAAACCGCATACGCCATCATTCCATAGTCCTGTGCCTCATCAATTACGACATGATGTGCCTCGCTGATGACCTCCGTTTCCTTTATGCGCTTATACAGATAAGCAAGCGCTGCCAGATCATACACATCGTATGCCTGTTCCGGAACAGAAACCTCATATCCCTTCTCCTTCTGTTCCAGAAGGAATCGCTGATAAAGCTCGAAAATAGAAATATCAAAGATCTTTTTCCCAAAATAGCCGCGGTACTCCTTCAAAATTGCTTTCCGTTCCTTTTCGGAGTAACGCAGCCCATTTTTCAGGAACTCATCCTTGATCTTAATAATCAGCCGCTCGTTCAGCATATTGATCTTCGTCTGTACGGAAGCATTCGTCTGTTCTACATAATCCCGGATCGCCTTCCCACTAAGGAGTTCCACCAGATCCGTAGGCTGCGGCTCACCTTCCCGTTCATCAAACACACCGGCCACGCCGCCCTTTAAGCCCTCCACGAACTGCCTGCGGTCAAGAACGACACTGTCCATGCAGATCCTCTCTGCCTCGATCCTTACACCAAACTCCGTCAGAGCCTGAAACCACCCAAAGGTACCTCTGTCCATGCTGCCCTGTGCAGCCGCTGTATTTTCAAGAATGGAGCAGCTCTGTTCATCCCAGTCCTCATACAGGAGCCGCACAAAAAGCTGTTCCATCGTCATCTGCCGGATGCCATACACGTCCAGATCCGGCAGAACACCGGTAATGTATTCCAGCAAAATCCGGTTGCTTCCTACAATATAGAAATCCTCCGGCCGGAAGCGCTCTGCATAATTGTAAAGAATAAAGGAAATCCGGTGCATGGCTACGGTTGTCTTTCCGGATCCGGCAACACCCTGTACAATGATGTTGTGATACGGCGTTTTACGGATGATGTCGTTCTGTTCCTTCTGGATCGTCGCAATAATTTCGCCAAGAACTGCCTGTTTATTTTTCGCAAGATACTTTGTCAGCAGCTCATCATTGGCAATGACTTCCGTGTCAAAGTAATCGAGCAGCTTTCCCTGATCAATCTCATAAGTTCTCTTCAAATCAAGACGGATTGGAAGCTCCCTGCCATCCGGTGCACAATAACTGCATTCTCCCAATCCATTTTCATAATACGCATTTGCTACCGGTGCACGCCAGTCCACAACCACCTGATGCGTTGTATCCTTCGCAATTCCTCCGCGTCCGATATACAGGGCTTCCTCCTTTTGAAGCGTCTCATCCCAAAAATCAATCCGTCCAAAATAGGGCTTCTTTGTCGCCCTTTGATTACGCTTCAGGGCAGACTGCATATGATCCCGCATCGTTACCGTATTGCTCATCTGCGTGTAGACTTCTACATCATTGTCGTGATAGTGCTGCAGCATTTCCTCAATCTGGTCACTCATCTCACGGATTTCGCTCTCATAATTTTCCACATTACGCTTCACGATATCCAGCGTCTGGTTTAAATATTCCTCTTCCCGCTGCCACTCTACAGAGCTCTTTTTATCCGATTCTCTCTTTTCCATCCAGTATCCTTCCCATGGCTGTGCACAAATCCAGTTATATTTTTTCAAAAGCTTTTACTTTATCCGGTAAAATAAGAATATCTGATTTTCCATGAAATAACTAGACTTTTCTTTTTCCATATGATAGACTGTATTATAAAGTATGGAATGAATTTATGTTCTTTATTTTGTTTTTTTGTTATCACATATATGTTATAAATTATATGAAAGGATCCTGTTGGATCCTTTTTTGCTGCCATGCATATGAGAAAATGATCCAGTGGATCATTTTTGAGTGCTCTCATCAAATATTCTTTGAAATTTAGTTTAAATCTGTCTGCTCTTTGAATTCGGATCGACCGCATCCCTCAGGGCATCTCCGATAAAGTTAATCGCAACGACCAGCACAATAATAACAAGACCGGGCGGAATCCACAGCCATGGCTGCTGTGTGAGCACGGTAAGAGACTGTGCGCCGTTCAGCATATTGCCAAGACTTGCTTTCGGAGGCTGTACGCCCATTCCAAGAAAGCTCAGTGCTGCCTCATCCAGCATAGACACTGCCAGCACGGTTGTACTGTATACAAGGATCGGCGCAACGGTATTTGGCAGGATTTCCGAAAACAGAATATGGGACAGCGGCATTCCTGCCACCAGATTGCTCTTAATAAAGTTTGTTTCCCGTAAGGACAGCACATTTCCGCGTACCAGCCGTGCAATCCCCGGCCAGTCCACAAATCCGAGAATCAGAATAATATTCCACAGTCCCGGTTCAAAAATCGCTGCTGCCACAAGTACCAGCAGAATATAAGGAAAGGACATCACCACATCCGTAAAACGCATAATCACCATATCTGCCACGCCGCCAAAATATCCCGCAATCAGACCAAGTACAACGCCAATGGCAGTTGACAGCAGGGTCGCCATCACTCCGACCAGGAGGGAAATCCGTGTCGCATACAAAAGCCGGCTTAACACATCCCTGCCAATAGCATCGGTTCCCAGGATGAATTCCTTCGACGGAGCCGCTCCAAAGGGGCCGGCAATTGCCTGTGGATCGTAGGGTGCAAGGATCGGAGCCAGAACAGCCGCAAGACTGATTACTGCCACAACCACAATGGATACCACCGCCAGATGATGATGCCTGAACCGCCTCCAGACGGTCTGCAGATAGGTTTCATTTGATAAATTTTTCTTCATAGACCGTCCTCTCTGATCCATATCCTTCCCGGCATACGGATCTGTTGTCTGTCCTCATTCTTTCATAAGTATAGGAAAACAATTTTCCAAAGCTTTAAGCATTAATTCAACTGAATTGTGGGATCGACCAGCGCATACAAAATATCTGTAATCAGGTTGGAAACAAGTACTACAACCGCGGACAGCAGGCACACTCCCATAATCACGGGATAATCCCTTCCCATAATTGCCGTCATAGTCATCAGTCCAAGTCCCGGCCAGGAAAACACCTGCTCTATAATTACGGCACCACCAAACAGCATCGGAATCTGCATTCCGATTACCGTTACAATAGGAAGCAGTGCATTCCGCATGGCATGCTTCCAGATCACCCGCTTATAGCCGATTCCTTTTGCCCTGGCCGTCCGCAGATAATCCTGCTGTAAAATCTCCAGAAAAGAGCTTCGGATATAACGGATGTTGCTTCCGGCTAAAGAAACTGCAAGCACAGTAACAGGCAGAACCATATGCCGTATCGTATCCGCCACACTGCCGTCCATTCCAAGGGTATTCATCCCGCCGGATGGCAGAATTCCCAGCTTTACGGTAAAAATATAAATCAGAATCAATGCCAGAAAAAAGCTCGGTATGCTGCTTCCGATAAAGGACGCTGTTACCACGGCATAATCGCCCTTCGAATACTGCTTTACCGCACTGTAAATTCCGGCAGGAACTGCAATCAGAAGATAAGATTTTCCCCATTCCCGCGTCTAATGGGTGTAGGAGGTGAGGCCGTGACGGAGTTTGAACAAATATACCGGGCGTATTTTCAGGATGTGGAGCTGTACCTGCGGGCGATCAGTCATAACGAAAGTCTTGCGGAGGAGCTGACGGAACAGGTATTCTTTCAGGCGTTGAACGCTCTGCCGAAATTTCGGGGCGACTGCGACGTCCGCACCTGGTTATGCTCCATGGCGAGAAACGCCTACCTCAGCCATCTGCGCAAGGAGCGCCCGTCCCAGCCTATCGACGAGCTGGAAATCAGCGACCCGAAGCAGGCGGTGGAGGAACAGATTATGGACGCTCAGCAGGCCATGGCCGTTCACCGGGTGCTACACGACCTGCCGGAACCCTATAAGGAGGTTTTCTCCCTGCGGGTCTTCGGGCAGCTTTCCTTTGGTGACATCGGAAGCCTGTTCGGACGCACGGCAAACTGGGCCTGTGTGACCTACCACCGGGCAAGGCAGAAAATACGGGATGAAATGGGGGAATATGTATGAAACTATCCTGTAATGTGATCCGGGATCTGCTCCCGCTGTATGCGGAAAATCTGACCAGCGAAGAGAGCAACGCCCTCGTGGACGAGCATCTGTGCGGGTGCGACGAATGCGCGAAGCAGCTGGGGATACTGAAAAAAGCCCAGGCGATTCCGGTGGAAACAGACGCGCCGGGACTGAAAAAGATCAGAAAGGCCATTGTGCGCCGCCGGGTTTTAGCGGTGACCATGGCTGTGATGCTGGTGATCACGCTCGTGCTGGGCGCGACGTTCCTCTGGGAAGCGCCGGTCTGGCTGGACGCAGATCAGGCGGTGAAGGAAGTCATGAAGATGGAGGACGGCAGCATCCGTATCTACTATACGGACATTATTCAGGGAATCAGCAGTGAGGACGACATGGCCGGAAACAGGGGCACTCTTTGCTTCAGCACATGGGGCAGGGTACACTTCGGGGAGCAAATGCCCCCTGACCCTTATGTTACGCCGGATGACGCGGGGGGAACCACAGCCTACAGCTGCTACGGTGACCCCACTTTGCCGGAAGAATTGCAGGAACTGGATGCCGCGCGGAACAATTATTGGTATATCAGCCCCAAGAATGGCAGGGCGGAGGTGCTTCTGCTGAAAGGGGAGGGGGACGTGGAAGCCCCTGAGGAGCCGCTTCTGACGGTCAGTCACAACGGGGCGATCTCCTGCGTCGTTCTCGCGGTCATGGCAATTATTTTGGCAATTCTGGCGTACCGTTTCAGAAAGCACCGGGGCGCCCCATGGCTGACCCATGGCGCCGCCCTTGCCGGGTGCGGGTGTGTGTCGCTTCTGGTCGTTTCCGGCGGGCAGTTTGTGGAGTTTTACGGCGACTACACGGCGCATGTGAGCAACGCCTGCATTTTGCTGATACCGATGTTCCTTACGGCGGTGTGCGCCATCCGTCTGCAAAAGCTGAAAGCGCAGGATAAGGGTTTATGAGGAAACATCCCGGAAGGACAGCCTTCCGGGATGTTTTGTGTCGTCAGAGAACCTCGTTCATTTTGTCCTCGACCTTCCAGGCAAGGTCTTCGGCCTTATTGGCGGCTTTTGCCGCAACGCGCCGCACGGGATTCTGCCTGGGCATCATCAGAACCGCTACCGCACCCGCAGCAGCGCCAAGACCGGCGGAAAGCATCCATCCTTTTGCGTTCATAAATTCTCCCTCCCTTCACGGGTAGTATACCCCAAAGGAAAAAAATCAGGACTGGAAGGTTTTTATCTTTGCAGATGGAAAAAGTTGTGATACAATAAACAAAAAACATGCCGGAGGCGGGATTATGTCTATTGATATATTACAAGAAAAGATTCGCAAGCTGAAGAATCCTTCCGTGGTGGAGCTGATGCTGCCCCTGACTGCACTGCCGCCCCGGTATGCTCACGACGCTGTAGGCTACGGTGAATTCTGCCGGAACTTGCTCGGCGGGTTGAAAGGGATCATCCCGGCAGTTCGGCTGAGCTTCGGCGTGTTTGCCCTTCTGGGCGGCGATGGCTTGCAGGAGCTGGCGCAGACGCTGAACACCGCCCGGAACATGGGCTATTACACTGTGCTGGATGCGCCGGAACTGCTCAGCCCGACCGCCGCCCGGATAACGGCGGAAGCGTTTTTCGGCGGGGAAACCGACTATCCCTGTGACGGGCTGGTCGTTTCCGGATACTTGGGCAGCGATATCATCAAGCCCTTCCTGCCCGGGTGCCGAGAGGGGAAGAAGGACTTGTTCGTGGCAGCGCGCACCGGAAATAAATCCGCTCCGGAATTGCAGGACTTGCTCTGCGGCTCCCGGCTGGTGCATACGGTGGCTGTGGACTTGATAAACCGGTTCGCGCCGGAGGCGGTGGGAAAGCTGGGCTATTCCCGGATCGGCGCGCTGACGGCGGCCAGCTCCGCCGAAAGCCTCCGCAGTCTTCGCGGCAAGTATCCACGGGTGTTTTTCCTCGTGGACGGCTACGATTCCCCCAGTGCCAACGCCAAAAACTGCTCCTACGCTTTTGACAGGCTGGGGCACGGCGCGGTGGTGTGCGCGGGGGAGACGATCACCTGCGCATGGAAGCAGGCACAGTCCGACGGCGGGGATTTTCTGGAGCAGGCCGTGGCTGCCGCCGAAAGAATGAAGAAAAATCTGACGAGATATGTAACGATTCTTTAAGGAGGAAACGTGATGCGTCGAACTGACCGGGAAGTGACCGACCCCGCCGAAATCGCGGAAATGATGACCCGCTGCGAGGTGCTTCATCTGGCGCTGAACACGGACACAGTACCCTACATTCTCCCCGTGAACTTCGGAATGGAGCCGGACGGAATGACCCTGTACATCCACGGTGCGCGGGAGGGGACGAAGTATGCTCTGATAGAAAAGGACAACCGCGCCGGCTTTGAGCTGGACTGTACCCACGGTCTGGTTCTGGAAAACGGGACGTGTTCCATCAACTACGAAAGCGTCATCGGCTGGGGATATCTGGAGGACGTGACCGAGCCGGAGGAAAAGCGCAGGGCACTGGATTTGATCATGAAGCAGTACCGGGGCGAGGATTTCCCATACAGCACTGCCGTGATTCCCAAAACCCGTGTACTTCGTCTGCGGGTGCAGGCGCGGACGGCGAAACGGAGATGCATTGGGTAATATGTACCGGGGCGAACTGCCCCGGGGTGTTATCGGACACCAGCTGTACCCTGACGGGCGGCGGTGTTTTCCGTGATGTCGTCCATTCCGTCCAGGGGGCCGTTGCCGTTGTCGATGGTGGCGTTGGTGGAAGGCTCCACGCGGGGCATCGTGGTGGGCGCGGTGGTAGCCCGGGTCGTCTCAGTGGTCGCGGCGGTAGGCGTCGTGGTGGGAACGGTAGTGTTTCTGCTGGGGTCCTGGTTGGTGCAGCCGCAGCCGGTAAACAGCGCCGCGGTAAGGACGAGAACCAGTACGAGAATGGCATATTTTTTCATGTTTTTACCTCCAAATGAATCTTGCTTCAAACGTATTATTTCCCGTATGCCGGGGTTTACGCTGGTAATAATACCCAGTTTTCTGCAACTTTATAAGAGCAAACACTTTTTCTTCCGTTTCCTGCGAAGTGGACGTTTTCTTTATTTTCTTTTGCAAGTTAGCATATGATAACTCGCAAAATCGGATTTTCTGAAATTTTTTGTTGCTTTTTCTTGCATAGACATGTATAATGAATGGGAATCAAAAAATGAAGGAGAGTTCTGCGCTATGAAGAAGCTCGCTGCTAAGAAAAATGTGGAGTGCATGGCATGTCTGCAATGCGTCGCCGCCTGTTCCGAGGCGTTCTATAAGGAATTTGACGAGGAGAAGAGCTGTGTCCGCATCGTGGCCAAGGGTGCCGGCGCCAAGCCCAATACCTGCATTCAGTGCGGCAAGTGTATGCGTACCTGTGAGCACGAAGCCATCACCCAGAACCCCAAGACCGGCGTGTACATGATCAACAAGAAGAAGTGCGTCAGCTGCGGCAAGTGCGCCGAAGCCTGCCCCATGCACGTGATCGTGTTCGAGGAAGGCAGCCCCGCCTCCAAGTGCATTGCCTGCGGCATCTGCGTCAAAGCATGCCCTATGGAACTGCTGGAAATCGTGGAGAAATAAGTCAAGCAACCGGATGGGCAGCCTTTGGCTGCCCATCTTTCCATTTTTAAGAAAAGGCTAAAAATGAAAAACAGACTTGTAATCTCGGCGGCATCATGGTATAATGTCCCCTAGTGTATCTTCGACTACTATCCCTCAGGAGGAACGACATGAGCGGACGCTATGAAAGAAAAAAGCCACAGAACCAAAGTACGGGCGGCTGGAAGAAGACCGTTCTGATCGTGGTTCTGGTTATTGTAGTTTTAATTGCTGCGCTGGTAGTTGCAGGTGTGGTGTATTACAACTCCATGCTCAATAAAATGAATCAGGTGCAGGTGCCGACCATCAGCCGAACCGAACCGACGACGGAGCCAGTGGAGACGACGGCTGCCACGGAAGCGACAGCCGCCACGGTGGAGACAACGGTTGCTACCGAGCCGCATGTTGCTTCCAGCGCGGACTATATCAATATTCTTCTGGTTGGTCAGGCTGCCCGTGAGGGAGAGGCTGAGCGGTTTGCCGATACCATGATCCTGTGTACGGTGAATAAATACGAAAAAACCGTGACGCTGACCTCACTGCTCCGGGATACGCTGGTTCAGTATCCCAACTATACGGATACCAACGGAAAGAAGCACAGCGGCGGCAAGATCAAGCTTACCAGCATCTACCACAACGGCTACATCTGCACCAACAGCACGGCGGATGCCATGGGCCTGATGAATCAGACGCTGTATTCCAACTTCGGCATTGAAGTTGACTACGATGTGGAGATCGATTTTGACGCATTTATCAAGGCAATCAATCTGCTGGGCGGTATCAATGTTGAGCTGACTGCGGCGGAAGCCAACTACCTCAACGACTTCCATGACCGCTATTACTACGAGGTGAAGGAAGGCAAAAACTGGCTGGACGGCTCTACCGCCCTTGCTTACGTCCGTATGCGGAAGGCGGAGGGTGACGGCGAAAGCGACATCAAGCGTACCGCACGTCAGCGTCAGTTTATGGAGGCATTGCTGGCCAAAGTCAAGAAGATGAGCCTTTCCGACGTGCAGAATCTGGCCAATGAGGTTCTGCCGCTGGTGTCCGTGAGCATGACCAATTCCCAGATCACGGATCTGCTTATGAAGATGCTGCCCATGCTGTCCGGTCTGGAGATCAAGTCCAGCGGCACATGCCCGGTGCGTGCCAGAGGCTACTCGTGGGGAGATATGGTGGACATCTACGGAGACGGTCAAATCCACAGTGTCATGCTGTACGATAAGGACAAGAACGTGGCCTACATGCGGGCGATCACCGAGGGCGAGGGCGAGATCCCCGAGACGGTGCCGATTCAGGACTAAGTTGTAATGGAAGAATTGCGGGAAAGCGGTGCTTTCCCGCAATTTCTTTCTGCGGGGTATTTGTTACATAAATTTCATGTTTGTCATAATTGCAAACCGCCGGGGAATATGCTATACTGTACTATAGTTTACACCCGGAGGCGTTTATGACTGAGTTGACTGAATTCCAGCGGAAACTCTCCGCTTTACTGCCCGATGTGGAGCTTCGGTTTGAAGAAGCTCTGGCAAAGCATACCTCCTTTCGCATCGGCGGAGACGCCGAGGTAATGGCGTTTCCCAAAACCAAAATCGAACTGGCGGATATCCTGAAAGTCTGCGCCAAGCTGAACTGCAAATGTGCCATTCTGGGCGCGGGAACCAACGTGCTGGCGCCGGATGAGGGTGTCCGGGGGCTGGTGGTCTGCCTGAAGGATTGCCTTGGCGGCATGGAACGGCTGGACGAGACCCACATCCGGGTGATGGCGGGCGTGACCATGGCACGGGCGGCGGTGAACGCTGCGAACATGGGTCTCACCGGCATGGAATTCGCCCACGGCATACCGGGAACCGTCGGCGGCGGCGTGTATATGAACGCCGGGGCCTATGGCGGCGAGATTTGCCAGATCTGCGAAAGTGTTGAGGTCATGGATTTGGACGGCAATCTTTCCCGCCTGTCCAACGCCGAGATGGCCTTCTCCTATCGTCACAGTGCGCTGGAAAACCGGACGGGAATCGTGGTCAGCGCGGTTTTTGCCCTGAAAAGGGGAAACTCGGAAGAAATCTGGGCAAAAATGAAGGAGCTGATTGCCCGCCGCACCGTTTCCCAGCCGTTGGACGTTCCTTCGGCCGGTTCTGCATTCAAACGCCCGACGGGCGGTTATGCGGCGGCGCTGATCGAAGAAGCGGGACTGAAGGGCTATCAGGTAGGCGGCGCGGCGATCTCCGCGAAGCACGCCGGGTTTGCCGTCAATCTGGGCGGCGCGACGGCGGCGGATGTGAAGGCTCTGCTGTCCCAGGTGTCCGAGCAGGTCTATCAGAAAAGCGGCATCCGGTTGGAGCCGGAGGTTCGTATCTGGTAACGTATAGATAACATTCGGAAAGGTGGTCTCCCCATGGCAAGCTCTTTTTCCTCTGCCGCCAAGGCGGAGGTCTGCCGGATTTTGCCCCAGAAACATTGCTGCGCTCTGGCGGAGTGCTTCGGCGTTCTGCTGTTTGCCAACAATTTCTCCGCTGACGGTATTAAAATCATCACCGAAAGCCGGGATTTTGCCTATATTCTGCCGAAGTTGTTCAAAAAAGCGTTTGATCTGTCCTTCGACAGCTACCCCAGCCTTGCGTCGCCGGGAAAGCTGGTGTTCCAGATATGGGACAGCGATAAAATCGAGACGATCATGGAAGCTTTCGGCTTTGACGCGCAGGACACACTGGCGCTCCATGTGAATCTGCCGGTGGTGGAGGAGGACTGCTGCAAGGCGTCGTTCCTCCGGGGTGCGTTCCTCGCCGGGGGAAGCGTCACCGACCCCGGGAAGGGCTACCATATGGAACTGGCGACCACCCACCAGAGTGTTGCCCGGGAGACGGATTCGCTGATGCGGGAGGTCATGGGCTTTTCCCCAAAGATGGCCAGCCGAAGCGGGGGACAGGTGCTGTACCTGAAGCACAGCGAGCTGATCTCCGATTTTCTCACGTTCCTCGGCGCACCGGTGGCGGCCATGGGCATTATGGAAGCCCGGCTGGAAAAGGAACTGAACAACAAAGTCAACCGCCGCTGCAACTGCGACGACGCCAACACCTCCAAGGTGGTGGAGGCCGCGCAGGAACAGCTTGCGGCAATTCGCATGATAAGAGAGACGGGCGCGATGGATAAATTGCCCGAAAAGCTCAGACGGGCGGCGATTGCCAGGGAGGAAAACCCCTCCGCGTCATTGTCCGAGCTGGCGGGAATGATGGAGCCGCCCATTACGAAGCCCGCCATGGGCAGCCGGATGCGGCGGCTGCTGGAGCTGGCGGAAGAGGTGAAGGCATGAGCTTTGTACATTTGCATGTCCATACGGAATACAGCTTACTGGACGGTGCATGCCGCATTGACGGCATTATGGATCGTGTCAAGGCAAGCTGGGGCAACGAGGATCACATCGAGAGCCAGATGGAGAAACT
>OHBM01002255.1_pt1 | contig 13106 bp, 10 predicted proteins | sample 1577251 | NCBI WGS metagenome assembly OHBM01 (sample SAMEA3541557, study PRJEB24748) | human gut metagenome | biome: human gut; feature: human-associated habitat; material: faeces | place: China | collected 2012
AACGTGCAATGATACTTAAGATATTTGCTTCACTTACAGGTGAGATTGGAAAAGCGTATAAGAACAATTAATAAGGAGACAGAATATGGGACAGGTCATATCAGCAGGAATACTTTTAGTTATAGTTGTTGCTATATATATTGCGGTTTCATATAAACATGAAAAAAGCGGTCTTGGAAAAGGCTGTGACGGGAACTGCGGATCTTGCGGATTAAGAAGCTGCAAGACAGATAAGAAATAATGGCTTATAGATTAATATTATAAACATTACAGGGGACTGTACTAGAGATATCTGATAAATCGTATATTATAGTCATATTATTGTGAACATGATATACGGAGGATTAAATGCAGGATACAGGGAAAAGACTGAGAAAATGCCGGATAGAAAGAGGGCTTACAAGAATGGAAGCAGCAGAAATGCTGCATGTAACTCCTGATTATCTTGGCAGGATAGAGACAGGTATCCAGCCTGTCACATACAGAATGATAGAGCGGATGGAAAAGTCTGAAGGTTGGAATTCTGATTATATTCTGCATGGCATTTATATGGATAATCCTTTCTGGCAAATGTATAATCAATGTCCGGCTGACAGAAAGAAAGTATTTATAAGAAATTTGCTGTGTTTATTTGACAGTATGCTTCAATTCGGGTATAAAGAAGAAAGGGCAGTGGTACATTACCACAGAATGATACTTGAAATTGTCAATGGCATGGAACTTGAAGTGCCAGACAATGTACGGACAGGATATACTCTTACAGAAATAAGACGGATACAGGATAAGAACAAACCAGACATGGCACAGATTCTTGGCATGTCGATACGAAGTTATTGCGCATTGGAGAATGGTCTGGTAAAACCAGATGTCAAAGTGCTGCAGATAATGTACATGATGTATGGATTTAATATCAGATATTTTCTTACCCGTAATCCGCTTGAATGTGAAGCTGTAAGCAATATATACAGGAGTTTCGATGAACCTTTAAGAGACTTTATTATGAGACGCATCAGGGACGATTATGATGAAATAATAATTATGAAAGGCTGGACTTATGGTAGAGATATATAGAACAGACCAGCAGGTGCTAAGCACACTGCCCGATATTCAGGATGGATGCTGGATTAACATGGTAGACCCGACAAGCAAAGAGCTTGAGCAGATAGCAGAGCGTTTTGAAATAGAACCTGAGGATATAGCATCCGCACTTGATGAAGAAGAAAGTTCACGTATAAGCCTTGAAGACGGATATACATTGATACTTGTTGATATTCCAACTCCAGAGGTGAGACATGAAAAGAAAATGTATACGACAATCCCACTTGGCATTATTCTTAAAAGTGATGCAATAATAACGGTATGCAAAGTTGATACACCTATTATTAATTATTTCATAAGAAATAAGGTCAGGGAATTCAGCACCAAGAAGAAAATGCGTTTTATATATCAGATGCTTTTCCGTTCAGCATTCGTATATCAGGCTAATCTTCGCCTGATTGATAAGAAAAGAATAGAAATAGAAGAAAGAGTTGATGGCGATACATCGGATACGGATCTTATTGAACTGCATGAGTTAGAGTCTACTCTTGTGTATTTTGCAACATCACTTCGTGCTAACAGCATTGTGTTAGAAAGACTGAGAAGATATAAAAGACTTGAACAGTATCCTGAAGATATGGAACTGCTGGAAGATGTAATGGTCGAATACCAGCAGGCTATCGAGATGACCACAATATACAGGGATGTCATTGATGGTACAAGGGAACTGATGTCATCGGTAATTGACAGTAAGCTGAATAATGTAATGAAATACCTTACATCAATTACAATTGTAATGGCTATTCCAACGATAATATCTGGTATATATGGTATGAATGTTGCCGGGGAGTGGATGCCTTTTGCAAAGACACCTTTTGGTTTTGAGATAATAAGTGGAATTATACTTCTGATATGCCTCGTGGTTTTATGGGTGTTAAGAAAGAAGAAAATGTTATAAAAAATGGCATGTACATATCAAAATGTACATGCCATTTGCTTTTAGAATTATTTGTAAATTTCCTGCCAGCGGGATACCATCTCTAAAGCTTCGTTCTCAGATGATACCTTTGTTACAATAACCCCATCAAGATAAATCTCGTAAACAGGAAATTTCTTTGCCATATTTCCATGATTGACCTCAACTCTGTTGTACTTTACGCGTTCCATTAGAAAACCTCCTCATATTTAATAATAGTTCTTTCAAGCTAAAATCAACAATATGTTGTATTATAGCATGTTGTAATTTAAAAGAAAATACAATATTTGGTATTGGTACTAAAGTACCAAAAAATTCCGAAAAGTACTTTAGAATACTTGTAAAATCGTCATATATATAATATAATTTTAATATCGAAATTCGGAATTAGTTATCAATAACCAATAATATAAAACATGAGGTACAAACATGGATAATAATGTAAAAGCAAATGAAAAATTTGAAATTGTACATAAAATGAGCAGAAGAATTGCATCAATTGACAAGTATTGTGTCATAAGCGTTTCTAATAAGGCGTTTGAAGAATATTTTGGACGTATTGTAGATACTCTTCTGGAAGTAGTTGCACCACAGGATAAAGAAAGACTTATGGATTTTATAGATGATTATGATGGAACTGCCAAGAGTGCAATGTTTAAGTTTATTAATGCTCAGGGAGAGGAAAGATATAATCATCTTTTTGTGTATCCGCAACGGGGTGTCGGTAATGGACACATGAGGGATATTGAGCTTGTTGATGTTGAGTCAATAGAGGATGCCAATAAGAGCCTGAGGGATGATGTATCAAAACACAAAATTCTTCTAGGACTGGACAGGGAGTATACATTTACATACAACAGGGATAATAATATTTTCAGTATGTACAGATATGATGTTGATTCAAGGGATGTTATATACAAGGCTGATATTGATGACTGGAAGAGACAGATGCTTACAGAGGGATATATAGAGGAAAGTGACAGGGAAATGTTCACGAACTTTATATCTGAGGTGCGTTCATATACACAGACATTTTCAACCAAGTTCAAGACAAGCATGCGTACATACAATAAGGTTATGGAAACATTGAGGTTCATAGGAACTGTTATGAATAAGAGCAATGGAAGCAAGATTGTTATAGGCAGGGTTATACCTGAAGCAGATAACCGCAGTTATAACCAGATTGCAGACATGATAGAAGAATTACAGTTTGATTCCCTTACACATGTGTACAATAAGAAGACAATAACAGCATATGCTGTAAAATGTCTCAAGGAAGAGAAGAATAACAGAGTTACAATAGCTGTTCTTGATGTAGACCATTTCAAGAAGGTCAATGATGTATATGGTCATATGTATGGTGACAAGGTTCTTGCCAGAGTAGGAAGAAAGCTTAAGGAAGTAGTTGGCGAGGATGGAGTTGTCGGAAGAATAGGTGGCGATGAATTCGTTATTGTATTTAATGGAATTAATGATGAGCATGCATTAAGAGGAATGTTAAGAGCTATAAGAACCCAGATTAAATGGGAATTTGTCGATGATTTTGAGGATCTGATGATAACATGTTCTATCGGAGCATCATTTAGCCCTAATAATGGTACAGAATATGAAGAACTCTTTAAGAAAGCGGATTTCTGTCTGTATGTTGCCAAGGAAAAGGGAAGAGACAGATATGTATTTTTCAGGGATGACCTTCATAAGGAATCATATGAGAATTCTCTTAATGTTAAAGATAAGAATGTCAATGACGGCAGAGAAATGAAAGAACTCCGCTTCCTGTCAGGAATAATGGAAGAATTTGCAAAGGATGGAAAAAAGGCTGTTGATGAACTGCTTCATCATATGTATGATTCATTCAAGCTTGACAGTATTAATCTGTATTGGGGACCGAACCTTAACAGAGCATATTATATGGGAGTAGAACTGTGCGGTTCAATGAATGCGGATTATGTTAATACAGAAGGATTTAAGAAACTTCTTGGTGGAAAAAATCATGCCGCTGTAGGATTTGTTGGACGACAGACAGATCTTGCACCTGAATTTGGAACTGCCATGAGAGAAAAAAGAGTTTTCTCTACGGTACATTGTATAGTTGGAACACAGAATGATGTTAAGGGAATATTTACAATTGACCGTTGCAAAGAGTCAGCACAGTGGGCAGAATATGAAATTGAAATGGCAGTAGTGGCTGCTTCTCTTATTAATATTATTGCTGAAGCTGAAAAGGATATGAATTAATATATATAGTTTTTTATTACAAGATATTGTGTTTTTAATTGACTTACAAGTCTATATGTTGTATAATCAAATCTGCTTGGGAAACCGCATGGATACGGGGTTCCCAGCAGATTTTTTTCATGTGTGTAATTTCACATGGTGTTATTAATGATTATTCATGGGGACATGATAGTTTTTATGTGAGGGTTTGAAGTATGAAAATTATTAAAAGAAGCGGATCAGAAGTTACATTTGATATAAGTAAGATTATGGCCGCTGTATCAAAAGCTAATATGGAAGTTGTCCATAGCGAGAGACTGTCAGAGGAACAGATTGAAACTATTTCTAACAATGTTGAGAGCATCTGTAAAGAGATGAACCGTTCATTAAGCGTTGAGGAAATTCAGGATCTTGTTGAGAACCAGATTATGAATCTCAGAGCATTTGCAGTTGCAAGAAAGTATATTACATATCGTTATAAGAGAGCACTTGTGCGTAAGTCTAATTCAACAGATGAGCAGATATTAAGCCTTCTTGAGTGCAATAATGAGGAAGTAAAGCAGGAAAATTCTAATAAGAATCCTACAGTCAACAGTGTACAGAGAGATTATATGGCAGGTGAAGTAAGTAAGGATATTACTAAGAGACTTCTTCTTCCGGCAGATATTGTTGATGCACATGAGCAGGGACTTATACATTTCCACGATGCAGATTACTTTGCACAGCATATGCATAACTGTTGCCTTGTTAATCTTGAGGATATGTTACAGAACGGAACTGTAATAAGCGAGACTATGATTGAGAAACCACACAGCTTTTCTACAGCATGTAATATCGCAACCCAGGCAATTGCACAGATTGCAAGTTCACAGTATGGTGGACAGAGTATATCACTGGCACATCTTGCACCATTTGTCCAGATAAGCCGTGAGAAATTTATCGTACAGGTAAAGGAAGAATTTGAGAAAACAGGAATAGAGGCTTCTGAAGAGAAGATAAAGGAAGTTGCTGAGCTTCGTGTAAGGGATGAGATTAAGCGTGGCGTCCAGATGATTCAGTATCAGGTTATCACTCTTATGACAACTAATGGACAGGCACCATTCGTTACTGTATTTATGTATCTTGATGAAGTTCCGGAAGGAAGAACAAGAGAAGATCTTGCCCTTGTTACAGAGGAAGTTTTAAAGCAGAGAATGCAGGGTGTTAAGAATGAGAAGGGTGTATGGATTACACCAGCTTTCCCTAAGCTTATATATGTTCTTGAAGAAGACAATATAAGAGAAGGAAGCAAGTATTGGGAACTTACAAAGCTGGCAGCAGAATGTACAGCAAAGAGAATGGTTCCTGATTACATTTCTGAAAAGAAGATGAAGGAATTAAAGGTTGATGCCAATGGCAATGGTCAGTGTTTCCCATGTATGGGATGCAGAAGCTTCCTTACACCATATATTGATCCGGAAACAGGAAAACCAAAGTATTATGGAAGATTCAATCAGGGTGTTGTAACTCTTAACCTTGTTGATGTTGCATGCTCATCAGGAAAGGATATGGATAAGTTCTGGAGTATCCTTGATGAGAGACTGGAACTCTGTAAGAGAGCACTTATGTGCAGACATTACAGACTTAAAGGAACACCTTCAGATGTTGCTCCAATTCTCTGGCAGAATGGTGCACTTGCAAGACTTAAGAAGGGTGAAACAATTGATAAGCTTCTTTATGGCGGATATTCAACAATTTCTCTTGGATATGCAGGACTTTGCGAGTGTACATATTACATGAAGGGTGTTACACATACTAAGTCAGAAGGTACAGAATTTGCACTTGAGGTAATGAAACATCTTAACAATATATGTAAGAGATGGGCGGCAGAGACTAATATTGATTTCTCTCTTTATGGTACACCACTTGAATCAACAACTTATAAGTTTGCGAAGTGCTTACAGAAGAGATTCGGTAAGATTGCCGGCGTAACAGATAAGAATTATATAACTAACAGTTATCATGTTCATGTAACAGAGAATATCAACGCATTTGACAAGCTGAAATTTGAATCACAGTTCCAGGAATTATCACCAGGTGGAGCTATCAGCTATGTTGAGGTTCCTGATATGCAGAATAACATCCCGGCAGTACTTAAGGTTATGCAGTACATTTATGATAATATTATGTATGCGGAGCTTAATACTAAGAGTGATTACTGTCAGGAATGTGGCTACACAGGACAGATTCAGATTATAACTGATGATGACGGAAAGCTTATATGGGAATGCCCTAACTGCGGAAACCGTAATCAGGATAAGATGAATGTTGCAAGACGTACTTGTGGATATATTGGGACACAGTTCTGGAATCAGGGAAGAACTCAGGAGATTAAAGAGAGAGTGCTTCATCTGTAAGATTAAATATAATATGGCAGGACATGGAACCGACCCCCAAAAGTTAGACTAAAAATCTAACGATTGGGAGGTCGGTTTTTCATGTCCTGCCTTTATTCTAGTATTCTGAAAAATATTCGTGGTCACTCATGCCATAAAGTGCACCGAAAAGAAGAGACAATATAAAAGCCAGTATTACAAATATTACAACGAATCCCACATCATTGACAGCCATAATAAGAGCAAGAATTGTCCATATGCATGTGTATATAATTTTGACAATCAGATTGCGGCGTATATGTTTTGGGTTATTAGTCTTCTTATATAGTGCCATGCCAATGTAAGCAAATATTGTAATTATTACAAGCGGCAGGGCAAAAAATGCTGCGTATATAGCAATAATATATAAGAAAACAGAGGCTGTAAAAGAAAGTCCTCCAGAAAACAGATTTCCTATAACCTGATATCCGGCGGTTACATCATCAGCAGAGTAATTACCTGTTTTAAGTGCAGTGCTGCCAGCATGGTTCATAAGACTGCCAGCATATATGAGTGATAGTATGAATGCCAGAATAAGTAAAATGCTGATAACAGTGTATATGATAGTAAGAACTTTATCTGTTCCTTTTGCAAATTTCATGGTTTGTATTAATCTCCCATCGTATAAGATTGATAGAAACAATATATCATATTTATATGCTATATACAATAACTGACTATAATAATTAATACCCAATATACCGATATATATTTTAACTAATATGATTCCCGAAAAGGAGTTTGGGATAGGATTATGACAAGGAGGGCATATGTCACTTACGATAAGAAGCACAATGAATAATCAGGCAGCTGCACAGGGGTTAAATGATGCAGGAAAAAGTGCTGAAAACACAGGTGAATCCAAGAACAGAAAAACAATTAATGCATCGGAACTTAATCTGAAGCCATATAAAGACAATCAGATTGATGCCAAGAGGCTCCGGGCAAGAAAGCAGGCTATGAAGCTTATATCTGATGCATGGAAATCTTCTGATATGAGAGATAAGAATATTGAGGATATGAAGCTCGATAAGCTTAATAAGCTTGATGAAATCACAGAACTTAAGAATAAGGTTAGTGATTTGGAGAATGAAAAAGAGGCTTACCGCGCAGATTATGGTGTTGATATGGATTCACAGGAACAAAAAGACCTTGAACTGCTTGAAAAATACCAGAATAACCGATATGGTTCGGCTGAGGACACATTTTCAAAGGAAGAACTTGACCGCTTAAAGGAATTGCAGAATACTCCGCTTACAGAGTATCAGGAGAAGGTACTTAAGCTGAATTCATCACAGATACATTTTAAGGATGAAATTGGTCAGAAGGAGCTTAAGATTGCATGCACGACAGATTCAATTGCACTTGCCGAAATCGACAGGGATAAGTCTCAGGAAATGCTAAAGGCACAGGACTCAGCAGACCAGATAATAGGTGCTGTTGAGGGTGAGGTTAAGAATCTGCTTGTAAATGAAGGTAAAGACAACATTGATGACAAGGTAGAAGAGAATAAGGAAAAGGCTGACGAAGCAGAGAAGAAACAGGAAGAACAGCAGGAAAAGATTGACGAAAAGCGCAAGGAAAGAAAAGAGCAGGAAGAGATTATTGAGGGACAGGCAGAGGCTGACAAGCTAGAGATGAATGCCAATATAAGAAGCAATGATGTCGACCATGTAACTGAAGCCCAGAAGCAGATAGTCAGAATAATGAAAGATAATAAGCTGCTTAATGAGGATATTAAGGGAATAGATATTGATTTGAATTTCTAGAAAGCTGTCAGGAAGGATTATACATGCGGGATTGTTACATAACAGCCGGGTTTTCTGTGCAGATGGAAAGAGATATGTCTTGGTGAGATTTGGTTTTCCTATAAGAAAACATTTTTTACATGATTAATAGGTCATTTACAGTACAATCTTAATAAAATTCAGGATAATTTCCTATCAGATAGTGAGTTAAAGCTATTTGATAGGAAAATTTGTCTTTTTTAAGGGATGTTTTGTGAAAATAAGAAACATTTTTGGAAAATCTGGTAAGGAACAACCTATAAGAAATCAAAAATGCGACTATAAAAAGGTATCAGCAGAGATGACTTTTTATCAAAGAATCTATGCAGTTAGCATTGATTGGAGTACCGGCGGTTTCAAATGTTGCTATGAAGTTTCTGCCAAGGACATAGCCTGAATTAGCATAATCACTGATTTTTTTGATGGCATTACAGGCATATTCTGCATTATCCATAATACCAAAATGTTCCCATATATATTCCTGCCTTGTTTTAACATTAAGACAGGTAAAATCCGGGTGTGTTATGATACCAGATTGCAGCTGCAGAGGATATTCGTATCGATAAGGGATATTATAGCGATAGAGTTTGTTAGCTATGATAATTTCAGACTTAGACCGTACGCGTTCACCATTATCAGTATAGTATTCAGCACAGTCAGGAGTGAATCCTAAAGAAGTATATTCTGAGGCTTTCCAGTTTGCAGTAAAATCTTCATCTGATACAAAAACTGGAGTAACCATTTCTTTGCGGAAGCTGTTAAGTGAATCATAAATATGCTGAATTTCTGATGGATTATATTTCTTAAGTATGACTTCAAGAAAGTTTAATTCTTTCAGCAGGCATTGTTCAATTCTTAAATCATAATCTTTTTGTGCAAGTTCAATTGCAAAATTATAGTTATGCTTTTTGATATATGTTCCTTTGGTGTCATTCACTTCGACTTTATGATAATATTGGCAGCCATGAGCTTTTCTGGCAGTTCGCAGAGAACCTACAGGAGCATTAGAAATTCTTCCTTGTATATCAGCTAGTAAAAGAGACAATTGTGAATGCCTGCACATAACAGACTCTTTAATCGTGTCAGGTGCTAATGTGTCAACATGTTCCATATTATAATTCTGTATATCTCCCATAAAAATCCTCCTTTTGCAATTATAGGTAAAAAAGTTGTTTAATAAATATACTATACAAATATATAAAAATCAATAACTTAATATATTAAAAATATGTAAACACATTAAAAAATAAAATCAAGCAAAATAGGATGGTAAAATAAAGGAAGCTTTATAAGCAGTCAATACGTGATACCTATAGGTAGTCGCATAATAAAGTCTCTTATAGGAAGATTTTTAAAAAAATCATGTGATTTTGTGGATTTTCAGATTGCAGAGAGCAGTTTTACCTATTAAAGAATAGAAATAATGAATTTTATAGGTTGAGAAGAAGCTTTTGGATTGAAAAAACGCAAAATATGCCTATAAGAGAGCAAATATTATGAATATATAGGTCGCAAGCAGCCATCACGGAAAATACAATACAGAGCCAACGGGGATACGCAGCCTACGCGGAAAATAGAGCCTGTGGCAAAACCGCAAAAATGGAATTGTGTCAGCGAACAGAGAAAAATAGCTCCCAGGCATTAGCAAGGGATACAAAAAATATTGGGGATATCGAAGATATCCCCAATACAGAATTAAAAATCCACCTGCTGTACAGAACCGGCGCTGCCGTCTTCATGAAGATACATGCCGCTGCTTCGTACTTTAGCTTTAAGATTGTTATCATCATCAGTTACATGAAATGTTGTTTTGGAGCTGCCAAGACAGATTGCACCGACATTGGCTTCCTTAAGTGATAAGAGCTTGTCCTTGCCATTCTCATCTTTAACCCAGACCTTTAACTGGTCATAGACTTCATCATTCTCATCAATCCAGCCGTTGCCGTCAGAATCGTATTCTGCAAGCTCGGAAAAGCCATTACCGGTCTTGGTTCCGAACAGCTCACTGCCGTCATTGATAATTCCGTCGCCGTTCTTATCAAGAGCAAGAAAGCCACTTTCAGGATTCATCTGTGCAATAGTCTCGTCTTTACCATCACCATCAATGTCAAAACTAAAGGACTTATCAGAAACAGAAACAGGATTGCTTCCAAGATTAATAACAAGCGGATCTGTCAGTACAGTATCAAAGCTTGAAACAAATTCAATGCTGTGTTCTTCCATGTAACTGCGTGACATGGTCATATCAAGATTGAAATTAAGTTCCCTGCCGTCTGCTGTTTTAACAGTTCCGGTTGTTGAAAATGATGTGCTTTCCTTTTCTTCATAGGTTGAAGAATATCTGGTTCTTACAGTCCACACAGTAGGAGAAATCTGGTTAGTAATAGAAAGGGTTTTTGAGGCTTTGTCAGATGAAGATGTGTCAGAGACTGAATTGCAGGATAAACTGTCAGTATCATGAAACATTCCACGGAAAGACAGAGACTGAATAAAATCCAACAGGGACATATAAACCTTTCTTGTTATTTCTGTGTAACTGAAGCTTACATTCTGCCGCATAGAAACTAAGCTGGCTTTGTTGTAAGCAGGTGTTAAAGCCTCCGTGCCTTCTGGTGATTCCTCACCAGCCAAATCCGTTTTAGAAGAATCGTCTGGGACATTAAGCCTTCCAGAACGATTGTAGAGTGGCATCATCAGAAACATGTCGTCATACTTTCTGCCCGGAGAATCAGAAGAATTACTAAAATATGATTCTTTCTGGCTTAAGCTGCTTCTTGCCTGGTTCATTCCAAAACTAAAGGAGTTACCAGAGCTGCCGGCTGCGACCATGCCGCTTGATACCTTTTGTGAGTAGTGTCTTCTTGAAGACATACTCATGTTACTGTCTACAATTATCATAAGTATACCCGCCTTTCATCTTCAGCAATGAACACGGTTATATATAATATCGGTTTAAGCACAGAATACTTAATAATAAAATGTCAACCAAAAAACTTTTATAAAATAACTTTACAAAAGTACTGGAAATTCTTATTTAACTGTTGTAATATGATAGCAGAGAAATATCTGCATAAGCAGAAATAAATTATTGAGCCGTAAACTGGCAGAAAGAGGTCATATATGTGGACAGCAGATTTAGGAAATGGACGATACAAGAATCCAATACTTTACGCTGATTATTCAGATCCGGACGCAATCCGTGTCGGTGATGATTATTTTATGATATCATCAAGCTTTTCTAATGCTCCGGCTATGCCGTTGCTTCATTCTAAGGACCTTGTAAACTGGAAGGTTGTAAACTACATTTTGCCTGAAGTTCCAGAATTCAAATATAGAAATCCAATTCATGGATGTGGAGTGTGGGCACCTGCAATAAGATATCATGAGGGTACATATTATGTGTGCTTCCCAATGCCGGATGAAGGAATATATATGACTACAGCAACAGACCCTTATGGTGAGTGGAGTAAGCCAGTGAATATAAGACCGGGCGCAGGCTGGATTGATCCATGCCCATTCTGGGATGAGGATGGAAAGGCATATCTTGTTGCAGGAGTTGCCAAGAGCCGTATCGGATACAAGAGTGTGCTTCATATGGTAGAGATGCAGCCAGATGGAATGGGGCTTATTGGTGAGGAAAAGATTATATTTGATGGTAACTTAAATGACCAGATTACAATAGAAGGTCCTAAGATGTATAAGCGAAACGGATGGTATTATATATTTGCACCGGCTGGCGGTGTTAAGACAGGCTGGCAGACAGTGTTAAGGTCGAAAAATGTGTTTGGACCATATGAGTATAAAGTGGTTATGAGACAAGGAGATTCTCCTGTAAATGGACCTCATCAGGGTGCATGGGTTGACACAGTTACAGGACAGGACTGGTTTATACATTTTCAGGATGTGTACGCAGCGGGCAGAATAACGCATTTGCAGCCAATGAGCTGGGAAAATGACTGGCCTGTAATTGGAGTTAAGAAAGATGGCAATGATTACGGCGAGCCTGTAATGGAGTACGAAAAACCTGATGTCGGTGCAGTTTATGAGATATGTGAGCCGGATACTACAGATGAATTCACAGAAGATAGCCTTGGACTGCAGTGGCAGTGGAACGCCAATCCTGATAGTGACTGGGCACAGTTTGGTATTGATGAAAGCGGAAATGTGTCTGATGATGGTTCTTATATAAAGCTTAATGCAGTTAGCAGAGCATCAAACAGACCAATTGGCGATTACAGAAATCTTCTCCTGCAGAAGTGGCCGGCACCGGAATTTAGCTGTATTACAAAGATGAATATCAGCGGAATGGCTGATGGTGATAATGCCGGATTCATTCATATGGGAATGGATTATCTGGCAGCAGATGTGACTGTTAAAGGTGGTAAGATGGAAGTGTATGCAGTAAAGGGTGTGCAGCAGTTTGACTGTGACCAGGCTTATACTAGAGAGACTAAAGAATTGCTTGCTTCATACGATAATCTTAAGGAAATATATTTCAGATACACAGTAAAAAAGACAGGAACTAAAGACTATGTTGAGGGTGGACTTCCTGTTAAGGAAGCACCTGTTGAGACAGTAACAATAGAGATAAGCACAGACGGAAAAGAATACACCAACCCTGTTTCCGTTATTGCCAAAGCCGGAAGATGGGTTGGTGTAAAGAGCGGTGTATAT
>OHBM01002258.1_pt1 | contig 13088 bp, 11 predicted proteins | sample 1577251 | NCBI WGS metagenome assembly OHBM01 (sample SAMEA3541557, study PRJEB24748) | human gut metagenome | biome: human gut; feature: human-associated habitat; material: faeces | place: China | collected 2012
AACAAGAAAAACGCTTCTGGAGTGCTGACCAAAAGCGTTTTGTCTACAGTCTGAGGCATTTCATTTTCTGAAATGCCTTTTCCGGGTTGCGTTCTAAGTCAGAAATTAATCCTCTGCGATAGCACCAACAGGGCACTGACCTGCGCAGGAACCGCAGCTGATGCACTTATCTGCATCGATTTCGAACTTTCCGTCGCCCATGCTGATGGCGCCAACGGGGCACTGTGCCTCACAAGCTCCACATGCTACACAAGCATCACCAATAACAAATGCCATAATCTTTTCCTCCTATTTTGCGTGTATCAAATCATTTTGCTTGATACAAATTTATCAATGTAACTATTAGTATTGTAATATAAATGAGCCTTGAATACAAGTCTTATTTAGTATTTTTTATCATTAGTTACAGTTGCTTATTTATATTTATTGAACTCCAGAATTTTCTTCGCATTCTGAATTCTCTCCTCAGTGGGGGGCTCCACACCTTCCAGTTTGTAGGGAATTCCCAGCTCTTTCCATTTGTATTCCCCTAATGTGTGATAGGGGAGAACTTCTACCTTCATAACGGTATCCAGAGTGTCAATGAATTCTCTTGTTTTCTTCAGATATTCGTCATTGTCAGTGATTCCGGGTACCAGTACATGACGGATCCACATGGGGATACCCTGCTCGGAGAGATATCTTGCGCAGTCCAGAATGTTCTTGTTGGTATGACCGGTGAGCTTTTTGTGCTCCTCATCATCAATATGCTTGATGTCCAACATGACAAGATCGGTATATTTCAGTAATTCGTTGAATTTGGAGAAGAAGGGCTCTTCTCTGGTAAAAGGCTGTCCGGAAGTATCAAGGTTAGTGTTGATGCCTCTCTCGTGAGCCTTACGGAAGAGATCGATCAGAAAATCGATCTGTAATAAAGCTTCGCCGCCGCTGACGGTGATGCCGCCTTCTTTGCCCCAGTAGCTGCGGAAACGCTCTGCCTTATCCAGAAGCTCGTCTGCTGTCATCAGATTGTCAGTGTCGGGATTCCAGGTATCTACATTGTGGCAATATTGACAACGCATGTTGCATCCCTTGAGGAAGATCAGATAGCGGATTCCGGGTCCGTCTACTGCACCGAAGGATTCTAATGAGTGAATTCTGCCTTTGATCATTGTAATAATCTCCATTCTCTGCCATGCAGGCAGCTGAGGGGGGTGAGTGTAGTTAACACTATTCAAAACTCCATTCGCAAAATCGTTCCTTCGGAACTTTCCTTTTGCTCATGGAGATGGCTTCGCCAAATAAATCTTTTCAAATACTCTTACGAATGCAAGCATTCGACGAGCATTCGAAAATATTTAATGGTTTTGAATAGTGTACCCAAAAAGGGACCGGACATTACTGCCCGGCCCCATATACATCATATTATCTTAGAAACCTGTAAGAATTACAGACTCTTATGGCAGGTTCTTGCGATAACGTCATCCTGCTGCTCCTTGGTCAGGCTGATGAACTTAACAGCATAACCGGATACACGGATGGTGAAGTTAGCGTACTCAGGCTTCTCAGGATGAGCCTGTGCATCTAACAGCTTCTCGGTACCGAATACGTTAACGTTGAGGTGATGAGCACCACGATCAAAGTAACCATCCATTACACGTACCAAAGTAGCTTTCTGCTCGTCAAGGTCGTGACCAAGAGCGGAAGGAGACATGGTCTGTGTATTGGAGATACCATCCAGAGCATACTCATAAGGCAGCTTAGCTACGGAGTTCAGGGATGCAAGCAGACCGCTCTTCTCAGCACCGTAGGAAGGTGATGCACCGGGAGCGAACGGTGTGTAAGCTGCTCTACCATCAGGCAGAGCACCGGTAGCCTTACCATATACAACGTTAGAGGTAATGGTCAGTACGGAAGTGGTAGGCTCGGAATTTCTGTAGGTGTGGTTCTTCTTGATCTTCTCCATGAAGGTCTTCAGCAGCCATACAGCGAATTCATCAGCTCTGGGGTCATCGTTACCGTACTTAGGGAAGTCGCCTTCGATCTTGAAGTCTACAGCACAACCCTGGTCATCACGGATAACCTTAACCTTAGCATACTTGATAGCGGACAGGGAGTCAGCTACGTGGGACAGACCTGCAATACCGGTTGCGAAGGTTCTTCTTACATCGGTATCGATCAGAGCCATCTCAGCTGCTTCGTAGTAGTACTTATCATGCATGTAGTGGATCAGGTTCAGAATGTTAACATACAGAGATGCACACCAGTCAAGCATGATGTCGTATTTATGCATAACTTCATCGAAATCAAGGTACTCGGAAGTGATAGGAGCGATTTCAGGACCACACTGCATATGTTTGCCGTCCTTGTCCAGATGCTTCTCATCCTTACCACCGTTGATAGCGTACAGTAAGCACTTAGCCAGGTTAGCACGAGCACCGAAGAACTGGATCTCCTTACCGGTCTGAGTAGCGGATACGCAGCAGCAGATGCTGTAGTCATCGCCCCAGATAGGCTTCATAACATCATCGTTCTCATACTGGATGGAAGAGGTGTTAACAGAGATCTTAGCAGCATACTTCTTGAAGTTGTCAGGCAGAGCGCTGGAGTACAGAACGGTCAGGTTCGGCTCGGGGCTGGGTCCCATGTTCTCCAGAGTATGCAGGAAACGATAGTCGTTCTTGGTAACCATATGACGGCCGTCCATGCCGATACCACCAACTTCCAGAGTAGCCCATACGGGGTCACCGGAGAACAGCTGGTTGTAAGAAGGAATACGAGCGAACTTAACCATACGGAACTTCATGGTCATATGGTCGATCAGCTCCTGAGCTTCTTTCTCGGTCAGGGTGCCTTCCTTTAAGTCTCTCTCAATATAGATGTCCAGGAAAGTAGAGATACGTCCAACGGACATAGCTGCACCGTTCTGGGTCTTGATAGCTGCCAGATAACCGAAGTATAACCACTGGATAGCTTCCTTAGCGTTGGTAGCGGGGCCGGAAATATCGTAACCGTAGATCTTAGCCATTTCCTTCATTCCCTGCAGAGCCTTGATCTGATCAGCGATCTCTTCTCTCAGACGAATGATATCCTCGGTCATAACGCCGGTACCGCAGTTCTTCTTATCCTTCTTCTTCTCCTCAATCAGGAAATCAATACCGTACAGAGCAACTCTTCTGTAGTCGCCTACGATACGTCCACGACCATAGGTATCGGGAAGACCGGTAACGATATGGGTATGACGAGCAACCTTCATCTCATCGGTATAAGCATCAAATACTGCCTGGTTGTGAGTCTTGTGATACTCATTGAAGATCTTGTCATACTTTTCATTTACTTCGTAGCCATAGGTGCTTGCAGCCTGCTGAGCCATCTTGATACCACCATAAGGCATGAATGCTCTCTTTAAAGGCTTGTCTGTCTGCAGACCAACGATCTGCTCCAGATCCTTCATAGATTCATCAATATAGCCAGGGCCATAAGCGGTCAGACTGGATACGATCTCTGTTTCGCATTCCAGAACGCCGTTATGCTCACGCTCTTCCTTCTGTAACTCCTGAAGTCTGCCCCAAAGCTTATCAGTTGCTTCGGTAGGTCCCTCCAGGAAGCTCTCATCTCCATCATACGGAGTGTAGTTGGTCTGGATGAAGTTACGTACATTGACGTCTACATCCCAGTGGCCATCTTTTTTAAAGCCTCTCCATGCTTCTGCCATGAAAATTTACCTCCTTTTGGTAAAAACAATTAATATTATCAACTGAGAGTACCAGTTGCGCTGGCATCCCAAGCTGTTTCTTTACGATAAAAGTGTACTACCTGACAAGGGTAAGTGTCAACAGTTTTAGGTAATGTACGCGCTTTTGTACATCAGCTCTGACATGAAAAAGAGATTGCCGTGCGTGGGTGCTTGCACACAAAGCACGAAAACCTCTTTTTCATGGACAAAGCGCGCCAACATGAAATAAAAGATGAGCTGCGAAGTGGCGCCATTGGCGAAGCAAATGCTGATGCACAAGAATATTCTTGTAATCTTTTGGGGAAAGTATTATACTAAAAAAGCCTTATACGGCAGAAAGGAGACCGATATGACCGGAGTAACAAAAGACATGACCATTGGTGAGATCTTACGTGCCAATCCTGAAGTAGCTCCCGTACTCCTCGATGCAGGAATGCATTGCCTGGGATGCCCTGCTTCACAGGGAGAGACCCTGGAAGAGGCAGCTATGGTACATGGCATTGATGTAGATGAGCTTATGAAAGTGATCGAGGAGCTGTAAGCTTTGTATGTCTGTTTTGGAAACATCGCCTGACTGGGGCACACAGGTGAAACAAAGTATTTATGGAATTTCATAGCTCAGATTTCCGCGCAATCGAAATGTGTCCGTCGATTGCGCGGATTTGAGAAATCAAAAGAATTCAAGGAATTCAGATCATCGGCCTCTGGCCGTCTTTTTTTTGCCTTTTTCCCTTAGATATATTATCTGATCCGACATTATGAAGTATGACGGGCCCGGTAGATTCTTTCAGGGGAGACTAATTCTGTGGTACTTTCAGTTCCCAGCCTGAATAAATCAGAGCAGGGTTGCGGATCAGTTCCCGGTTCAGGGAAACGATTTCAGCCACGGAGCAGTTGTACTTTCTGGCGATTTTCCAAAGGGTGTCGCCCTGTCTGACGATGTATATCCCGCTTTTCTTATTCTCAGGCAGGACAGCGTCGGGAGTGCCGCCTGTGATAGGAGCTCCGCTTTGGGGAATCTTAAGCTGCCAGCCGGCGTGGATCCGGTTCGGGTTCTTGATCCGGTCACTGTTGGCTGCCACGATCTCGGTTACGGAGCAGTTGTATTTTCTGGCGATTGCCCAGAGAGTGTCACCTGCCTGTACGGTATAGGTCATATAGGAGGTGGTGTTTTTCACGACAGGAGAGGGAACTTCACGGTCGGTCTGTTCTCCTGAGCTGCTGTCGTCAGTCTTATACTGCTCTACGATATTGTTGGTGTTGTTGCCGGGAATGATGGGAGTCGTGTTCTTCGTCCATTTTGCCTTGAGGGTCATAGTGCATTTGACTGTATCCGTGTCAAAGTTCCATTTTGTTTCCGTACCGTTGTTATCATAATACCAGCCTTCAATACCATGCCCCTCTTTGGCGGGAACGGGATCCGGTGCGGTGAGTGCCACTCCGTCTTTACTCCAATTCACTTCCCGTGTGATGACCGGCTCTCCGTTGTTCGGTTCAAAAGTGATCACGAGCATACCGTTCAGGGTGGCTTTGCTGAAATCACCGCCTGAAATTGTTCCGTCCTTGTTCTCAACTGTGCCGGTAAATGTGCCGCCGTTAATGGTACCACTGCTCTCATTTATGACCTCACTCGTGAATGTGCCCTTCCGGATGGTACCGTTGTTGGTCACTTTGCCCTGAAACTCAGTGCTGTCGGCAGCACCCTCACTGCCGGTGATCGTGCCGGTGCCGTACCTGTTGGTATCGTTCGTCATTGTGCCGGCTATTTCGCCGCCGTCAGCATTCAGGATGCCAACGTTTGTTACATCTGTGTTGATTTTTGCATTGTTGCTTATAGTAAGAGTAGTCTCCTGACTGGAAGTATTGTATACAGAGCTTGCATCATTCGGATTATCAGGATCACCGATCGTGCCCCCTGTCATGGTGAACTGATTACTGTTCCGCACTCCGCCACCTGAAGCATACTGACCGTCGGGGCTGGTGCAGCCTTTAATCATACCGTCTGACATAATAAAGGATCCAGAGTTGTACACACCGCCGCCGTATAATCCTGTGCATGTACGGATTGTTCCGCCGTTCATGATAAAGCGGCCGATGATATTTGAATTCCACAGGGCGCTGATATCTACACCACCACCCCCGGATAGTGCGTTGCAGTTGCGGATCTCAGAGCCGGAACCCATGGTGAATGTGCACCCCGGGGAGATAGACACACCGCCGCCGCTTTTTGCCGCACAGCCGATAATACTTCCGCCCGTCAAGGTGAATGTGCTGCTCTTGCCGATGGCAGAGTCATAGGCAAGGTGTACACCGCCGCCGAGATCAACTGCCGAGCATCCGACGATGCTGCCACCGGTCATGGTCAGTGTACCGCCGGCATTAACAAGCACACCGCCGCCATAACTGTGGGCAAAATCACCGCCACCGCCCGTAATAACCCCACCGGAGACGATTTCCGAGCCGTTATCGTCCAGTTTCCACATGTCAATGTACCAGACCAAATCTTTACATTGTGGGTTAAATTTGTGTTGTGTGGTTTTGTTGCTGTCCTGAATCGTCAGATTGCCGCCCGACTCTACCTTGATTACGCTGAAGCCGCCGGTCATCTTCAGTACACAACCGTTCAAATCCAGTGTCACAGTACGGTTGACCGTCAGTGTAGAGCCGATATCGATATTCCCCTTTAGTGTGATTCTGGAAATACTGCTATCTGCCAGTGCGGAAGTCAGTTCCTGCGCTGTCGTCACCTCTGCCTCACCATTTGCGATCGGCAGTGCTGTGTACAGTCCGTTCAGAACCGCTGCAGCTTCATTTCCCGATGCGCTTTCCGGGGAACCTGGACCCTCTGTGGATGTCGGGGGATTCGTCAGCTGCCCGGTTTCTGCTGCCGATACCGGCGTGGAGACCAGAGAAAGTACCATGGAACTGCAAAGCAGCGCCGCATAGAATCGAATTTTTTGCTTTTTCATGAATTATTTTCCTCCCATTGTTGTGATGCGTTTCCTTTTCCCGTGCCTTGTCCGCGGTGTTCTCTTTCCCGGAGTCTGATACACAGTACTGTGATCATGACCGCCGTGGCGAAAGAAATTACCCCCACCAGCACATAACCGCCGGCGTCTTTATGCAGCAGGATAGAACCGTACATTCCCCGGGCGGTGATCTGCGTCTGACCGGCTGCAGTGTACACCGTTCCCACAAGGAACGCAGATAGTGCCATGCACAGGGCAGACAGCCGGCAGATCCCGCGGCGCTCCTTCCGGCGATATTTTTCATGCACCCGTTTTTTCACCAGTTCGACCCGCTTTTCTGTATCATACATATCGTTGAAAACCTCCCTTCGGAAAGTAAAGTCATAAAATACATATGCCCTTCATCTAATTAGGTACAAAAAAGCGAAAAAACTCTCACCTGAAAATCAAATTTTTTCAAAAAAGTTTTTCAAAAAAACAGGAGCTGCCGACAGCAGCTCCGCAAAAGACAGGATTCAGTTGTGATTCTGGGTAAGGCGGCGGGTGATCAGTTTCCCTGCCGTCAGGATCAGCACAGGCAGAATGTATGCGATATACTGTATCGCACCGCCATAGGCGATCAGAAGATTATAAATTGCATGAAAAGTGATGGCTGCCCCGAGCAGACCGCAGGTTCCGGCGATCTTCAGCCAGGTGCGCTGCCATACATAGGCCAGTCCACCGCCGACGATGGCACCACAGATCACGTGCATGGCACCCGTTCCAATGCCCCGGAAAAAGATAAAGGAAAAATGTCCGGCTCCGTTTTGAATCAGATAGCAGACATTCTCAAAGGTGGCAAAGGAAAGTGCAACGATGATGGCAGCATTTTTTATCGGCACCGGTTCAGGCTCAAATACAAGAAGATAAAAGAGCAACGGCAGGAGTTTCATCACTTCTTCTACCACAGGTGCGATCTCTGCGGTGGCGGCAATCGTATCTGCTGCGTAAAGAGCGGCAAAGAAGGTATTGATGTAAGCGGAGAGCAGGCATGCCCCCATTCCTGCAAGACAGCACAGAAAGAATTTGGCCTGCCGCCTACCCATGCACAGGGCGGCGATCAACAGGGGTGAGGCCATACAGATAAATACATTTTCAATATAGGTCATGTCCGCACCGCCTTTCCTGTGGCAGGCAGCAGCCCGAAAAGGCAGAACGTCAGCAGAAGATCACACCAGCAATAGGGACTGAAGATAGAGTCGCCCGGCCAAAAGCAGCCGGAGGTCCACAGAGCGTATTCTACCGCAACATAGCAGAGGATTCCGATGTGAAAATACCGCAGGTTCCGTCCTTTTCCCGTCTGTGTCTCTGCGTAGACAAGACCGTGGATGGAACGATAGGAGACAAGGATCATCATGCCGCACCAGAGCAGGTTGGAGAGAATGTCACCAAAGGTACAGTAAAATGCGCACAATGGGACTCCAATCAGCGGAGCCAGCAGGGATTTCCGACAGGAAAAGCTTCTTTCCTCCGGGGAGGAGAGAGTATATTGTAGGAGACAGAGAAAAATAACGCTGGAGACCCAGCCGAATTCCGATACATAAAAGATCCGTGGTGTTTCGGAAAACAATAACAGATACAATGTCCAGTACAGGGAGCCCAGTGCGAAACAGCCATAAAAGCAAATCAGCAGAAAATATGACAGTGTCCGATGTCTCAGATAACGAATGCCGCTCAGACAGAAGCCTAGCAGGGTAACGAAAAATTGCAAAAGATTAATGATCAATTCCATTGGTGCGGTCCCCCCTCTGCTCTGCCTGCTCTTCTTTGTCCAGCAGATGGACACGAAAACACAGGATCGTCACGCATACGCCGAGAAGAAATGAAAGCAGCCCTATTATGATATATTCGGGTGCAGCGCCACCGCCAAGGATCGTTGCCGCCGTTTCATGTCCGGAGGAGATCCCCGGCACCATTTGCCCGGAAATACCGGGCATGACAAAGGAAGCCCCGAAGATCACAGCAAGGCATGTCGCTATGCAGGAAATAACAACGATCCGCCGCTGTTTCCGCCTTTTTTGCCGCTCTTTTTCCGCAATCCTTCGTCGGACTTCTGCGATCCGTTCCTCATGACTCCGCATTTGTTATTCCCTCCCGTTCCAATAATCCCCGCAGACGCTCTTTTCCCCGGTACATTATATTAGTGATCTGCTTCACGCTTTTTCCCATAACTTCAGCGACCTGTCGGTAACTCATACCCTCAAAATAGGTCAGATAAAGAGCCTCTCTGTAATCCGGATTCAGTTCACCCATGCATAAATGCAGGATCTGATTCCGTTCTTTTGTCCGGATCACCTCATCCACCAGTTTCCCACCTTCCGGCTCTTTGGTCAGATCATCAAGACAGAAGTGATGTCGCCGGATGCTTTTATGGCGCAAAGCCATATGTCGCGCAGCTTTATACAGGTAAGCCCTGAATCCGCCATCCCGGATAGGGGGCCTTTTGGCGAACAGGTAGGAAAATACTTCTATCATCAGGTCCTCTGCCTCGTGAATGTCATGCAGATAGCCGTTGATGTATAAGGTCAGTGGATTGTCGTATTTTCTTATCAATTCTTCCAGCCCTGTTTCATCGCCGCTTAAATATTGTCGGTATAATTCTTCGTCGGAAATCATATCGTGTACATCCTTTCCACTGTAGCCGGCGGTTTGACCCTTTGTAATTCCGAATGTGTATGGAATTGCGTAAGCTACATTGCAACGGAGCAATTCATGTATTAAATTTTATTATATGCGAATAAGACTATATTTTCAAGTTACGCGTTTCCCGGCTTCTTTTCTACAGACTCTCGCTGGGAGAGACAGGTATAAAACAACCATAAAAATAAGAAAGTCCCCACAGAGTGGGAACTCTCCTGAATGTTATGATCTGTTGTTACATTGAAGTATTAGAAAGGCTCTGTAAAGCATGATCTGCGATCAGTGTGGTACAGTGCTCTTCTAAGAATGTCCGGCTCGCCACAGTGGAGCGCTTAGGAATTCCGTATTCAGAGATTACGTTGCAGACTCTGTCGAATACATCACGGTCTTCCGGACCCTGTGTGAGAACGAGATAGTAAGCATTCCCCTCTTCGTGGTACAGTGTGCTGAATCCGTGATAATGACCGGCAGTCACGACGGCAGCGTTGATTGCCTGATTCAGAGTATCCATACGGAACAGGCGGGATCTGACAGCGTCGTTTTCCTCGGGAGTGGGGGTAGCGGGAGTCTCGGCTGTAGTCTCCTCATTTTGGATGCGGCGGAACAGATCCAGCACCTCATCCGCGGAACTGTTGTCACCATCCTCATCGGTATCTTCCGTAACGGAAGGTGCAAAGCGGGAAAAACGGGTATCCAGCTCATCCGGGTCTTCCACTTTCGTAATGATCAGTACGATACAATCCGCATTCAGCGGGATGGCCTCGATCATCAGGGGAATATCTTCTGCCTCAAAACCAAATTCAAAATTGGCCTGCTGCATCATATCACGGAACAGAGATTTTGCCTTTTCCGTGCCGTAAGCAAGCTCACTTATTTTCAATTCGCGGCTGGCGAGATCTTCACGGGTCAGCGTGCAGCGAATCTGATTTTCATTTACTTTTTCTATTTTCATGCGACAACACTTCCTTTCTGCCTTCGCATTGGTATGGTATATAGCTTATACTTTCCCTATATTTTAGTCAATAGACGCAGTTCACTCTTTAAAAAAATTTAATAAAACAGCTTGCCAAACAGGTCGCGACAGTATATAATCTAACCCATAGATGCCTCTGATACTCCGGTACGGAGAGGAGGCTGACGGTTTTTCTTTATTCTTGTTGATTTACTGGGAACGATTCGTTCCATTTCATCCCATTTTTATTTATTATGCAGATAGCTGTTAATGTATTAGGGTATCTATAGGTTATGCGCATCTGTAAAATATAGTATGGAGATGTCTTACAGGCATATACGTGTCTGGTCATAATATTTCAACGGATAATTTCACAATCATAATTCCAAATTTTTCATTTTATTACCAGTACTGTCAGAGGCATTTATATTTAATGAAGAGGTGTCTGCAAGAAAGCGGCAACTGAGGGAAGTCTCACGAATACTTTTGGTCGAAGGCTGCTGCAAATGGTGGATACCGGTATTTACTCCTATATAGGGACAGAAAGTGTCAGCTCACACCCGTGAGAAGATCTGAGATCTAAAAAGGGAATACACTGCAGGAGCGCAAAATGGGATTGCCTCTCTGGCTGTATCCTGCAGTGTATGAATAAACATGTATGAATAAACAAGTATGAATAAACATGTACTAATGAACTTTTATGTGTTCCTTGTATTATATGGAGGAACTGTGATAGAATAAAAATGTTCTGCCGATGTGGCGGAACGTAAGAACGGGCAAAAACGATGCAGGTTGGCCCTGCGGATGGGAGCACATATGAAGAAAAAGATATTACCGGTGATCATTGCAGTCCTGTTGATCCTTGTGATCGGAGGCGTAACACTGGGCAAGGTGCTGCTGGATAAATATTCCTACAGCAAAGAAGAAGCAGACTGGAATGAATTCTACCAGGTGTCAGAGACAGACAGAAGCGCTATTATTTTACAGGATGAGATGGTGGAAGAACAGGCGCTTATCAGAGATGGTGTCTGCTATTTTGATCTGGCAACTGTGCATAAATATATGAATGAAGTGTTCTATGCGGATGTGACGGAGAACCTGCTGTTATATGCCACTCCGACGGAAGTGATCCGGACGGTGTTCGGCGAGACTTCCTATAACACAACGGAAGGAATGCAGGACGTGGGCTTCGTTATCAGCTTTGTCGAAGGAGATACGGTATATGTGGCTGCGGATTATGTAAAGCTGTTCACAAATTACTCCTATGAATGCTATGACAGACATGTACAGGTCTATACGGAATGGGGCACCAGACAGGTGGCGCAGCTGAAGAAGGATACAGCTGTCCGTTTACGTGGCGGTGTGAAGAGCCCGATCCTGACGCAGGCAGCGAAGGGAGATACCCTGGAGATTTTAGAGCAGATGGAGACATGGAGTAAAGTAAAGACTGCGGATTCCGTGATCGGCTATGTGGAGAATAAGCGTCTGGGAGATATTACGGAAGAGACCGAAACTCCGGTGACGGATTATCAGGAACCGGAATATACTTCACTCACCGGTGACAGCAAGATCTGTCTTGGATGGCATTCCATTGGTGGCGTCGGCGGTAACGATACGCTGTATTCCATGGTATCCGGTACGAAGGGAATGAACGTGATCGCACCTACCTGGTTCAGTATGACTGATGAGTACGGAGCATTCCGAAGCTTTGCAACAGCGGATTATGTAACCACCGCCCACAATATGGGACTGCAGGTATGGGGCGTACTGGATAACTTTAATTACGCTAATGAAAACGGTATATCCATCAGTACATTAAATATGTTGTCATCCACCACGGCGAGACAGACCCTGGTGCAGAATGTGACGGATACGGCAGTCAGCCTGGGACTGGACGGCATCAATGTAGATTTTGAACAGCTGAGCAGCGATTGCGGACCTCATTATGTGGAATTCTTAAGAGAACTTTCCATTCAGTGCCGTAATAAGGGACTGGTACTCTCCGTAGACAATTACGTACCGTTTAATTTCAATGATTATTATCGCCTGGATATTCAGGGACAGGTTGCTGATTATGTTATTATTATGGGATATGATGAGCATTGGCATGGCAGCAAGGATCCCGGAAGCGTGGCAAGTATCGGTTATGTATCCGATGGATTGGACAGAACCCTGCAGGAGGTTCCGGCGAATAAGGTAGTCAATGCACTTCCGTTCTACACTATCCTGTGGAAGACAGAAGGGACAGATGTGACGGATGAATACATTACCATGCGCAATGAGGCGGAGTTCATGAGCAGAGCCGGTGTGACGGCAGAGTGGAATGAAGAGACCTGTCAGAATTATGCGGAGTGGACCTCCGGTAATGCTACCTACCAGATCTGGCTGGAGGATGCGGAATCCATCGCCGTGAAACTGAACATGATGACCACGAAGAATATCGGTGGTGTGGCAGTATGGCGATTGGGCTACGGAACACAGGCAGCCTGGGAACTGATCAACGCCTACCTGCAATAACTTGAGAGTTACGAGCCATGCAAAAATAGAACGGAATACCTCGGTGGGAGTTTGCTCACACAAGAGGTTGTTTCGTTCTATTTTTATACCGTGCGTCCAATGGACACACTCGACAGCCGTCAATGAAATAAATGTGGAGCGTCCTTTGCGACACATTTATGAATTGAATGCATGGCTCGTAACGTAGGGTTGTCGTAAACTCCACGAACGCCCACGGCGAACGGAATGTCCTTCCTCGATGTGAGGTCTCCCGGTG
>OHBM01002260.1_pt1 | contig 13082 bp, 15 predicted proteins | sample 1577251 | NCBI WGS metagenome assembly OHBM01 (sample SAMEA3541557, study PRJEB24748) | human gut metagenome | biome: human gut; feature: human-associated habitat; material: faeces | place: China | collected 2012
CCACGTAGAATCATGGACATGCGTGGAATTACGCCAAAGGATGTGCAGGAATATCTTGGACTTGGTTGTGTGCAGAGCGTGTACCGTTGGATCGATGGCGTCAATATGCCGACCATTGATAATCTGTATGCGTTAAGCGAGCTGCTTCAAGTTCCGATTGATGCAATCGTGCGTGGCAACAGGGCACCGATTGTGCCGGATATTATTATAAAGCCACTGGATTCTCGCAAAAGCAGACTGTGTGCTTATTATGAGAAATTGCTGGAGAAGCGTGCTGCATAAATTTTTGAACTACAGCTTCAATGACAAATAGAATATCCTCCTTTAGAATAGTCGGTAGAGACAACAATATTCTAAGGGAGGATTTTTTATGAGCGAGAAGATGTTGGTAACGCAGGCTCTGGATGAAAGAGATCTGTTGGTAAAGAAGATAGCAGATAAGATTGCTAAGGCAAGCTTTGTTGATACCATTAAGCCAAATGAGGACAAGGTTTTCACAAAGCGCACCAGCAAAGAAGAGTATGCAAAAGAAGCAGAGTCAGCATATCAGCAGATTACTGATTTGATTGACCGTTTTCAGAAGATTGATGCAGCGATTGTGGCTTCTAATGCAAATACGGAAATTACTACTTCCTACGGAACTTTCACAGTTGCCGGAGCAATTGCACTCCGAAGCAGACTTCGTAGGGCTGGTGCTTACGGAGGCGATGCAGATTTTGAAGGAAGACTTCAGAAAAAGCTGTCTAGTGAGTATAATGAAAGGGTGCAGTTCTGCGACAGAAAGAATAGTCAGTTGCAGTCTACGGCAGAGGAGATGCGCCTTAGTATTCTCGGAAAAGACAGCAAGACCAAAGACGAAAAACCTTTGGAAGTTGTAGAAACCTATGTAAAGGAAAATACAACAGAGCTGGTGGATCCGCTTGATGTTAAGAAGAAAATGGAGGCGCTGGAAGAAAAGCGCAACACTCTTCTGGCTGAATTAGACACTCAGATAAAAGTATCGAATGCAACAACTTTTATTGAGGTAGCGTAAGGTATTTGCCTGCATTACGAAAACTTCAAATCCGGCTTCCCTGTAACAGGGTTACGTTACATAACAGATATTACCAATTCTGATTAAATTGGGTTGCTTGACTTTAAAAGTGGCGCAGTTGGTAGCGCACATGACTTGTAATCATGATGTCGCGGGTTCGATTCCTGCCTTTAGAAAAAAGTTAGGTTCAAAGACTGTGTAGAAGGCACCGCCAATTTAACTGTTTTGCGTTTTATTTGAACCGTTAAAGGTGAATCGTCAACGATTTTATTCTTGAATGGTTTTAGGTGAAGTGAAAACTTTTATGTAGACATAGAAATGTGTTGAAATCCATGAGAAAGGTTAGAGCGTTAAGCCGGTTGGCTGGAGGTAATCCTCGTGGCTGTATTGTAGGCATATATTAAAAGTGATGAAGCCGTGGCGAGAGCTGCGGCTTAAATTTTATGGAACCGCATAAAAGAGAATATTACGGAGAAACAGATGATGGAAGAGAATAGAATCACTCGTTCGGGCTGTGATATAATAACATAAAACATTGTATAATAACAGAAAATATGTTATTATACATAAAAATGTGTTACAAGGAGATGCCATATGAAAAAGCAATTAGAGAAGTATTTTGGCTGCAAAGTAAAAATAGCAGAATACAAGAATAAATTACCATTGCCGATCTTTATGACTATGCGTGATATTATGATGGTTGAAATATATGGTGTTAACTTTGCCATAATAGATGTTATGAAGGAAACGGAGCTAAGTGTTGCTGCAATGAAAAAGCAGAAAGCAAAGTATGAGGAAGCATTGCAGTGCCCTGTAGCATATGAAGTAGTGTTAAACAGCGTATCCATGAGAAATGCTCTGGTAAAAAGCGGAGTTCCGTTTGTGGATCTGCCGGGAAATGTATTTTTACCATTTATGGGAATTGTATTGCAGGATGTGTATCGCAAGCAGCTTGTCAAAACAGATAAGATGATGCCGGCAACGCAGATGGTGTTCTTGGAACTTTTATATATGGGTGATGAGGAATCTGTGTTAAAAAGCGAGGCTGCGAACAAGCTGAATCTTACAAAGACCTCCATTACAAGGGCGACATCACAATTAGAGGAAATGGGACTCATCCGGCAGATGAAATCCGGAACAGAGATTGCGATTAGGAGGAATTACTCACGCAAAGAGTATTATGAGAATGCAAAAGCATATTTGATTAATCCGGTACAAAAAGAAATTACAATTATACGATATGAAGCAACCTTTGAATCATTTTGCGCAGGTGAAACTGCGCTTAGTCAGGAGTCAGAATTGAATCCACCAAGAATAGAGGAACGTGCAATCTACAAGGGCGAGGAAGTTGTTGACCAGTTGGAAATTGTGGATGCCAGATCTGAAGACCCAGACGACTGCCTGAAGATACAATTATGGAAATACAATCCTTCTTATTTTGCAAGAGAAGGGCGTGTTGATCCTGTTTCACTGGCATGTACATTCAAAGGTAACGAAGACGAAAGAATAGAAATGAGTATTGAGGAACTGTTGGAGGAATTATAAATGGTACCAGGGATAGACTCTTTTAGAGAAAAATTTAAAGATTATACGGATTATTACACTATTATCGGCGGAACTGCCTGCGATATTCTACTCTCAGAGGCAGACTTGCCGTTTCGAGCGACAAAAGATATTGATATGATCCTGATTATGGAGGATAACTTCCCGAAATTTGCGAGCGTATTCTGGGAATACATAAAAGAAGGCGGCTATAAGTGCGGATGGAAGAATGAACAGAATATGCACTTTTACCGCTTCACAGAAGGCAAATTCGGTTATCCTACTATGATTGAGTTGTTTTCAAGAAAGCCGGGATATCATCTTGAAATAGAAGAGGGAATCATTCCGATTCATATTGATGATGATACTTCCAGTTTATCAGCGATTCTTCTGAACGATGACTTCTATAAATTTATGATGTCCGGACGCAGAGTGGTTGATGGTATTGGTGTTCTGGGAGCAGAGCATCTGATTCCGTTCAAAATGTATGCGTGGATTAACCTTTTGGACAGAAAAAGAGCCGGCGAGCATGTTAATGAAAAGGATTTAAAGAAACATAAGTACGATGTATTCCGATTGTTGCAGATTGTTACAGCGGGAACAAAAGTTGAATCAGAAGGGCTGGTGACAGAGAGTATACATAGATATGTCGAGGAAATCAGTGCAGTAGATGAATCAGAGGTACGACTTTTGCAGATGGGAATGCTTTTTGATAGAGATAAGGGCGTGGAGTTGTTGAAGGAGATTTACTTGTAAGAAAATTGTTACAAGTTTGATATCAATTTTAGGAGATGGAGTTATGCGAGTACTTGTGATTCCTGATATTCATCTAAAACCATGGATATTCGACAGGACAGAGAAAATCTTAAGAGACGGTAAGGCGGATCGGGCTGTGTGCCTGATGGATATGCCGGATGACTGGAATATGGAATTTCAGATAGAACGATATAAAGAAACATTTGATCGGGCAATCGCATTCGCTGAGGACTATCCGGATACTCTCTGGTGTTACGGTAATCATGATGTCAGCTACTCGTGGGGAAGACTTGAGACCGGATATTCTCCCTATGCCGAGAGGACGGTAATGTCAAAGCTTGAAGAACTCGAGAACCGCCTTAAGAGTCCAACACAGATCGACATAATGCATCGGATTGACAATGTGCTTTTCTCACATGGAGGGCTTACGGCTGATTTTCTGAAATGGTTAGACGAGGATTTGCTGGATGCCGAGATAGATGATGTCATTGCAGCGGTGAACGATGCTTCCCATGATTTTCTCTGGAATGACGAATCACCCTTATGGTTCAGACCACAGTATGAGACCAGAGAGATATTCAGGCCAGATACCTACAAACAAGTGGTAGGGCACACTCCGGTGGAGAAGATATTTGAAAAAGAAAGCATCATATCGACAGATGTGTTCTCTACCTATAGAGACGGAAGACAGATTGGAGAATCTGCGATGATTGTTATTGATTCGGAAACCGGAAAATACGAGAAGATAGAGGTTATGGGGAAAATGGGAGTGTGATAACGATGAATGAACATACACAGCAATATTCAGATTTTATTAATTCATTACAATCCAGGATACAGGCATTGGAGGATGAAAACCGATTTTTGAAAGAGCGTTTGGATGAAGCCGGTGTTTCGTATGCGGATATTGTGTCTGGCGACGCTGAAGGAGCTGTGGAAGTGTATGACCCGGATCAGAGTGCTCGTATAAAGAAATTTGATGTTACTGATAAGATTGCAAGTGACTTCTTTATGATGTTCTGCCGTGGAAGGATGTGTATGATCTTCGTTATACGAATCCCAAAACGGGGAAGAACGGATATTATACGCAGTGCTTTAACCGCTGGGATCGTGGCTGCCATATACAGAAAAAGGATGGAGTTCGTTGTAAGGATTGCGAATTAAGGGCATACAAGCCGGTTACCCTGCCTTTGATAAAGGCGCATATGAATGGGACAGATCCAAATGGCAATGATGTCGTGGCAATATATCCGATGCTTGAAAATAACTTTTGCCAGTTGCTAGTATTTGATTTTGATAACCATGCAAAGGGAGCAGAGCAGGAAGATTATGCGAATATTGATGATGGCTGGAAAGAAGAAATAAATGCTTTGCGGCGCATTTGTAAGAATCTAAATGTGGACGCTGTGGTGGAACGATCAAGGTCGGGAAGCGGTGTACGGGAGATACCAATGACTGAGGAAGTGGAGGCAGCATTCAGGGCAATTATTGCAAAGAGAGTGAAGCCAAAGGTAGAACCCATGATTGGCTACAGCGGCTTCTTATATCTTGCTAAAAACAATATGCCAATGGTGGCTCTCCACTGGGAGAAGTACTTTCAGCACATTCTTCAGAAGTATAACAGCATCTACAAGGTCCAGATGCCGAAAAGTTACGCCCCATGTATGCAGACATACCTTTTGCTCCAAAATGGCAAAGCGCGGAATGAATCCCAAGAGCCTGCAGTATATCATGGGGCACTCCGATATCAGCGTTACACTGAACACTTACACGCATGTAAAATTCGAGGATGCAGAGGCGGAGATGAAGAGGGTTGCAGCAATCTAAACGGCTTAAATACTACAAAAAGTATGGGGGTACGATTGGGTATTTGTCCCCCCCATTTCCTCAAAAATACGGGATTTTATGAGAAATTATGAGATGATACATGATTTTGAAAAAACGCCGCAAAGCCCGTAAAATCAGGGATTGAGGCGATATGAGAGGTTATAAAAATTATGGTTAAAATATTATTTATCTGCCACGGCAGGACTGTGAAAAGCCTTATAAATCAAGGAATAATGGGGCAAAACGGGGCATAGTCTGGTAGTCAGAGCATTTGGGGACTACGGTAATACTACGAATGAGGGAATGCAAATGAGCCGATGTAGAAATGCAGATTTTAACGGTAGTAGCAATCGTTAAATTGTAAGGGCTATCGTTACATAGTCTAGCAGTGTCGTGTAAAATGAATATCTAGTTGGATACGGACATATAATATTAATGCAGCCGCAAGCTGTGATTTGAACTTTTATTTGACCTTGACAGGCGGCACATTTGAATGTATACTTTAAGTACAGTAAGAGATTACTGCAAATGTTTGTTGCTACTCGATATGCAACTCAAATAAGGTCGAGTTCAAATGTTTGTCGCTACTCGATATGCGACTTAGAAAAGGTCGAGTTCAAATGTTTTGAGGTTCCGTTCGAGAGGACGGAGCCTCTTTTTGACGATAGGAGAAGAAATGGAAATAGGACATTTTTATTATATTGATGATCAATACTTTAAGGATTTTCCAGATTCTTATTTGATGCAGAATAAGGAAAAGGTAAATGGACAGTTACATGATAGACCATGCTTTTATGCATTCCAGGATAGTAATACGCAGCTGTTTTGGATGATACCATTTTCATCACAGACTTCTAAATTTAAAGGAATCTATAATAAGAAAATGCAAAAGTATCATAGGTGCGATACAATTGTTTTTGGAGAAGTGCTTGGTCATGAGAAGGCATTTTTGATTCAAAATATGTGCCCGATTACAGAAAAATATATGAAAAATGAGTATCTGGACTCTGTTGCCAATATACCAGTTCGTGTTGATGGCAGATTGGAAAAGGAGTTAAAGGATAAAGCAGGAAAAGTTTTAGCATTGCAGAGAAAGGGAGCAAAGTTGATTTTTCCAGATGTCCTTAGTATAGAACAGAAATTATTAAAACAGATGTAAATATATATGTTGGATAAAGAGAGGTGTCTTTCCTAGCGGAGGCCTCTTTTTTTATTAAAAAACGTGTGGTGTATTTAGGCTGCCTTTTTTGCTGGTAAAAATATGCCTTGGCAGATATAATGTAAATTGAAAACAAAGTAAAAACATTTTGTTATACATAGTTGGCTATTAATGGCATCTGAGATATTGTAGGATGCTTTTATGACCGGAGGATAAACGTATCTTGGAAAACAGACCAACAGACCTGCCAGAAAAGATGGTTGATGGATACATTGGTTTTCTTTTTAGAGACAAGAATGGTATGCCGGAAGTTGCAATGCATTGGGAACACCGCTTCAATCATGCGGTAAAGCGGTACAATGACATTTTCCGGGTGCAGATGCCGAACATCACCCCACACGTTTGCCGCCACACCTACTGCAGTAATCAGGCGAGAGCGGGAATGAATCCCAAGACACTTCAGTACCTCATGGGGCATTCGGAAATAGGGGTGACGATGAACACCTACACACATCTTGGTCTTGATGATGCCAAGGATGAAATGATTCGCTTGGAAGAGTTAGAGCAGGCAAGGAAGGAAATCGATAAGACGAATGGCATCAAACCAATGAAACAGAATATGTTCAAGGCAATCTGAAAAAAGAAAAAGTCAACACCTCGTTTCGGCGGGGTGTTTTTGTGTATACTCATGAGTCGATTAGTTTTGACAAAATACTAATAAACCGGTTATACTGGATGGTAGATTATTGTACCTTTTGAGAGGCGGTGTAATATGGAAAAGAAAATTAGTTTTACTGTAGATTCTGATATATATGAGAAGTTTTGCCTTGCATTGAACCTTACAAATGAGAGTGAGGATGCAGCTATTGAAACCTGTATGCGTTGGTATATTGCAAAATCGTTTGAAAAAGCCTCTCAGGAATACAATCCAAAGGCTGCACATAGGGCTAATGAAAGCAAAGATTATTACGGAAAAGCAATTCAGCGTATTCCTATATGGTCATTAAAACCTACTCAGTACAACCACAAAATTATCAGAGCGTACTTTGAGGCAGTAGATATTGCCGGAGAAGCTACTTTGACAATGATGGAGAGGTTGTGTAGTGATAAGGATCATCCCGAACTGTATGTTCCAACTTTCAAAAACAACTACTCGCAGATGAAGATTGACGGTCCTAAATCACATGGAAAAGTTTTTGAAGATGATGGTGAAAGAGTATGGATTTGGAGTGAGGTTGAGACAGTCTTACTGCAGTACAAAAATAGCTTTTACCAAGGAGAGGAGTAAATATGAGCGTATTAATTGACAGCAGTATTACGATTTATGAGGCTCTTCAGAATATTAAAGATGGCAAGTATGTAATGCCTGCGTTCCAAAGACAGTATGTGTGGAGCATGGAGCAGATTGAAAAATTGTGGGACTCTATTCTTTTGGATTATCCGATTGCTACATTCCTATTCTGGCATGTCGATGATGACAATGTAACATGGGATACTTATTTCTGTAATTTCCTATCCTCTGTTACATTTGATAGCCGTAAGCAGGCTGACAGCGTAAATTATGAATTATCGAGCATTGATGTAAAACTGACCGATACGGCAGTGCTTGACGGGCAGCAGAGACTCACGTCTCTCTATCTGTCTCTATTTGGTGATGCGTTCATCCGTCAGAAACACGCACGGAAGAAATCCGGCGGTGGCATCGTTACAAAACTTCTGATTGAACTTAACAAGAACAAGCTGAGCGTAGATGAAGAAGAATACAACAGCAAGAAATATGATATCAAGTTCAGTGAAAAAGTAGGTAAATTGAGTCCGACTCAGTTCGAAATCAGAAAGATTCTTGAACCGAAGTTCCAGGATGAAACTACCAGGGAAAAAGCCATCGAAGATGCAATTGCAAATGTTCCGGCAGACAGCAAGGATTATGCGAGAGGTATCCTAAATAAACTCTATGAGAAGATTTTTGTTGAAAAGCTTATTCGTTATACTGAAATTCAGGATATGAAGCAGGACGATGCTCTTGAGATGTTCGTTCGTTTCAATAGCGGTGGTAAGGCACTTCGTAAGTCGGAAATCACCATGTCGATCTTGGAGGCTTACTGGCCGAGTGCAAAGACAGAGTTTGGGAAACTGCTTGTAGACTCTTATGCCGGATTCGGTTCCGATTTTATCATCAGAGCAGCACTGATGCTTTATGGTGATGTCATCAAGTCGAACATCAACAAGCAGATTGCTGAAGAGTTGAAAAATAACTGGAGTGAGTTCAAGAAGGCACTTAAGAACCTGGAATCACTCCTCAAGGAAATGAAGATTGAAGTCAGCCGTTTCTCAAGCAGTTGGAACGTCCTGCTCCCTATTGTATATTTCATTTATTATAATCCTGATTATAAAGACAATGCAGAAGGCATTCGTGCTTACCTGGTAAGAGCCATTCTGTTTACCTATTTCCAGTCAGGCACTACAAGTAAGTTGCAGCAGATGAAGAGCAATATCAATGAAAACGATTATGAGATTACTGTTGATATGCTGAACCAGATGAATGAACTTCGTGTAACCGATGGCAAGATTGAGGATATTCTCAATTCTGAAAAAGGCAGCCGTGTTGCCGGAGAGGCTCTTTACTATCTCAGTCTGGATTGGATTAACAAGAACTTCAAGTACGAACAGGATCACCTACATCCGTATGACAGATTTGATGGTAGCAAACCTGTTTCTGTAACTATGGATGCGTGGCGCAGATGGCGAGGAAACCGTAACCGTCTTCCTAACCTCCAGCTTCTTGAAGGTCGCAGCAACGGCAGCAAAAATGATATGCCGTTGATTGAGTACTATAACGATATGAACGATGATCAGAAGGCAAAGTTCCGAGAGGAAGCATTCATCCCGGATGACGTAGGGTTAGAACTTGAGCATTTTGAAGAGTTCTATGAAAAAAGAAAAGAAATACTTGCAGCAAAGCTTCGTGTGCTGCTTGGGTAAGGAGGCAGTTCAATGTTTGGAATGGCAAAAACACTGATTGTTGTGTATAAAGACGAGATGCTGATGAATCAGCTGAAGAAAATGGTGGAAACCAAAGATGATGGTGGTGATGAGCAGATTGTCGGAACTCGAGACGCCTCCATCAATATTGTTGCCTGGACAGAAAAGGTGTGGCTTGGCAATAAGAAAGCCGGAAACATTAAAGATAAGGTGTTGTTTTTAGGTGACATCAAAGGAACAAATGCACTGATTCCTGTTGTAGATGTGAAGTTCGATGATTGTGGTGTCAAATACGGATGGGCGGGCAATCAGGCTGTTTTATTTGTAGATCCTAAAGTAATCAGTGTCAAAGAGGACTATTTAGCATTTATGAAAAAACTAGCTGAACTTCCTGTTCCGGAGATGATTAAGAAACCGAAAAATGCAAAAGTTGAGGAAAACGGTGTTGCCGAGGTGGAAGAACACACAGAGGTAGTTGAAGACACAGAAAAAAGAAAAACTCCTGATTTTCTCATTAAAGCAAAAGAAGGCATCCTAAAAGGAGCTAATGCAGTTGGAAAAGCCGGAACTGTTGTTGCAGATAAAACTGGAGATTTACTACGTGACAAGAATGCTGTAAAGCGTCAGATGCTTTTCTATGGTGTGGTAAATCTCTATAGAAATGGACTGGAAGAGTTCATGAATGTGTAGGTGATTAATTATGAGTGAGTTAGAAGATGTAAGATACGGCTGGGATTTCATGGCGAGAATGCTTGGTGCTGATGTTGCGGGTCATAGTGCATTTTCTGATTACATGAGTAATGTGGCACAGAATAATGCGATACACCTTCAGAACGAGCATATTCAACAGATAAATGATGCTATTGATCAGCTTGCCCAAAATATCAATGAACATCCGCATCTAAACCTAGATGTAGAGCAGCTTAAAGGTTTTGTGGCTGAAGAGATGCATGCGGGGACGTTCAATATTGAAGCAATCCGGCAAGGGTCTGAACATAGAGCCTGGACGCTCCAAGAGAATGGTTATGCCACGGTTGATGTTGGGACAAACTTTGGTAAATCATATGGACTTAAATATTCGAACACTGCAAAGGATGCAGAGAGTATGCAGGCGGCACTTAATCCAGAAACCCGGACACCGAAGTACCAAGGACAAGAACGGCTAATTGCAGCCGAACAGGTCGAAGAAGCAAAAGCTTGGGCGCATAGACGTGCGCTGAAAGATATAGAAAGCAGACCCGATGTATCTCAGTCTCATATGAATACAGAAGAACATCTGGTAGGTAAAATCTCTGATGGTGAAGGTGTTGAATCAAAAGAACTTAGCATCAAGGAGTCAAAGCAAATTGCCAAAGAAGCAAAGGATGGTGGGTTCGACCCTGAAAAGCATGGCTACAGCAAAGATCCTTTTCTGGACGAAGTACGTATCGATTATGTGAATCGTGCTATGAAAGCCGGACTTACAGCGGCAGCAATTACTGCCATTACACAGATTGTTCCGGAATTGTATAAGGCAATCGACTATCTCATCAAACATGGGGAAATTGACTTGGCAGGATTAAAAAAATCCGGCAAAAAGGTTATTTCTGCAAGTGGAGAGGCTTTCTTAAGAGGCTCTATTGCCTACGGTGTGGAAATGGCTATTCAAGAAGGAATGCTCGGTGAGGCTCTTACGCAAGTTAATCCTTCCGTAGTGGGTGTGGCGGTAACGGTTATTCTTGGAACTATCAAGGATAGCATTATGGTTGCAGCAGGAAAAATGACAACAAAGGAAATGGGCGCGAAGTTTGTTGACACCATAGTGGTTTCTTCCGGCTACCTTGTAGGTATGAAGATTGGTGGAGCAATTGCACAGGCACTTTGCCCTCAATTACCTGGAGTCAGTTATGCAATCGGTAGCTTGCTTGGATGTTCACTTGCTGTGGTATACAACATTGGAAAGAAAAAACTCATTTCGTTCTGCGTTGATACCGGGTTCGCTTGCTTCGGTTTAGTAGAACAGAACTATGAACTGCCTGAAGATGTACTCCAAGAGATGGGCGTTCACTATATTCCTGTTCCAAGAACGGAGGTTCAGAGAACGGATGTGAACAGAACATCGACTGCAGTTCAGATAAATACATCAGATTATGAAACTATCGACATCACTGTTCTCCGTAGAGGTGTAATTGGAGTTAATCGCATAGGATATGTGATGGCATAGATGAACTTTCTTTAATTAAAAAATATAGAAATCGAGGTGAGAGCGTGGCAAAAAAGAATAAAGGTTGGGATTATCTAAACTCCGATGATGTGAATAGTATGTCTGATGGAAGTAAAGATGATTGGGGTTATACCGATTCAGATGGCAGTGGCTCTTTCCACGGTGGTGATGGTAGTTGGGGTTATAAAAATTCAGATGGTAGCGGTTCGTATCATGGTTCAGACGGTAGTTGGGGTTATAAAAATACTGACGGAAGCGGTTCGTTCCATGATGCTGATGGCAGTTGGGGTTACCGAGATGCAGACGGCAGTGTTTCATATCATGGTGCAGATGGTAGCTGGTAATATAAAAATGCTGATGGAAGTGGTTCATTTTATGGCGGATCTGGTGGGAGTAATTCTGATTATGATGACGAAGATGAGGATGACGATGATTCAAGTGGTAGCAGTTTAGGAGAAGCACTCGGCACAATAATTGGTGCAGGGTTAGCCGGAGTTGTGTCTATGGGTGCAAAAGCGGCTGCCGAAGAACGTGAAAGAGAGGCTTTGCGAGAGGCAGAGCGAAGAGAACAGGCTTGCATTAATAGCGAAAAAAGACGTGCTTGGAGAAGAAAACATAGAAAAGGCATTGCCATCACAATCCTATTTTCTGTTATTGTTGTGCTTTCACTGATAGGATATTATGAAGTCCAAAAACTGATTCCGATGGGATATTCGAGTGAATCTTTAGAAGGACTTAAATACACGGAGGCGGTTCAGAGGCTAAAGGAATCCGGCTTTTCAAATGTTCACATGAAAGAAATATCGGATTTAACTATATCCAGGGATGATGAGGAAAATCTTGTCACAGAAGTGAAGCTTATGTTCGGGGATTCTTTTGATGAAGATACAAAATATCCATCAAATTTGTGGATTACGGTTGAGTATCATACCGTGGAATTATATGGTCCTCCGTTGACATCGAAAGAGGCAAAAGGCATGAATTACCTTGATGTATTAGAAGAATTTGAAAATGCGGGGTTCATAAATATTTCCACAATCGTTGAATATGACATTGTAACGGGTTGGCTCACCGATGATGGAGAAGTAAAGTCGGTGACCATCAATGGGGAGAAGAAATTCGACTCTTACGATAAGTATAGGTTAGATGCAGAAGTTGTTGTTACTTATCATACGTTGAAAAAGAATAGAATAAGCCTAAATAGGCCGATAGCATTATTAACGAGGAGTAGAATACTCATTTATATTTGCACCCCCCCTGGGAACAATCGTTAAATTGTTTCAAAAATCGAAGTAGTCTGCACCCCCTAAACAGACTACTACTTGACTACAAATGAGTAGTACACAAGGCTACATTTTGCCCTGATTTGCCTATTCTGTAAATGTCGGCATGATATGTGTACAGAATGAAAAACGCAAAAAACCTTGCAAAACAGGGCAAATCACGGCATTGAAGGAGGAATTTTATAGTGATAAAGATACTTTTCGTGTGCCACGGCAATATACTAACCTTGATTAAAAATACTTGATTTTACAGTGTTTTGGGGATGTTACAGTAGATTTTTACCAACGATTTACCAA
>OHBM01002263.1_pt1 | contig 13068 bp, 10 predicted proteins | sample 1577251 | NCBI WGS metagenome assembly OHBM01 (sample SAMEA3541557, study PRJEB24748) | human gut metagenome | biome: human gut; feature: human-associated habitat; material: faeces | place: China | collected 2012
GTAATTTTAAATTCAAGCATAAAAAATGTCCTCCTTCCTAGAAAGAGAACATTATTTTTATATTTTGTAGAACAAGCCTTCAAGCCTGACTACGGACAAAATAAAAACTTACGAACTTTAATTAGTCCGTAAGTTGTCTTCAAATGGAGCGATAACAAAGGTTATTCGAAACTCTTAATAGTAAAAGTTGATAAACAACTAATCACTAAAAACATTATAGCATATTATTTTAATTTGTCATAGCAGAAAAATGACTTATATCAACTTCTTTAATTTTTCTCATTAAATACTGAGCACTCTTTAATATTTGATCTGGTGTTCTAACCGTCCTGTGAGATAATATATTACATATATCTAGTAATGTTGGAATTTGTATGTCATCTTGATGGGAACAATTTACATTTCCACATAATGCAATTTTAACATTTGTTATGTTATCTAAAGTTGGACTTGAATTTTTTACTTTAAATTTCATAAATTCTTCTAAAACTTTTCTCATAACATTAGGATAATGATACATTTCACATTCATCTAGTTCATCAGCATTATCTAGTTGAGAAAATTCATATATTTCTTTAAAATCATGCATATACGGAGTTTCATTAGTTCGAGTTTTTACTAAATAACTACCATTTATATTCTTTTTAACTTCATAAAATCTGAATGGAGTCTCATTGCCATTTTTATCTTTTGTATCCTTTTTACCATAACATAAGTTACAAAAGTCATCCCAAACATGAGTAAAAATAAAAACTTGGGGATTTTTTAATTCTAATATCTTTTTTATTAATTCTAACACATACATTTTATTAACATCATCAACACTTGATATAGGATCATCAATAATAATATAGTTTATTTCATTTTTGAAATTTTGTTGCTGTTTATCGTTGAATAACTCGTAATAAAAGAATAATAAAGCTAATAAATTATTTTCACCTTCACTTATATCATTTATAGTTAAAGATACATCATCCCTTCTGTGTTTTATCGTATAATTGTTATCTATTATATCTAGATAAAAATCTATTCCTAACTCTTGTAATAATTCGTTTATAAAATTAGCAAAATCATTTGTAGTAGATTTGCTATTTTTTAATTCACTAATTTCTTTTATTAATATACTATTTGAATTAGATGCTGAAAGTATCTCTTTTTCTTTATCTTCTATTTTCTTTAATTCATCTGCAATATTTTTGCTTTCTAATATTTCTAATGCTATTGAACCTTTAATTAAAGAATTACTTTTATCAATCAGTTTACTTAATTCATTTTCTTTTTCTTGTTTAGCATTGCTAATTTTTAATTGATTATCATTAATGCTACTCATAATGTGTTTCAATGTTGCAGAATCAAATGATTCGTTTTTTTCAAAATTTTCAAGTTTTGTTTTTATTTTTTCGTTTATAGATATTAATTGTTGTTGATTTTCACTTAAAGCATCATAGTATTTATATATAGAATCATTGATTAAATTACCCATTAAATCTTTATTTTCTTTTAAATTTAATTCACTAATTTCTTTTATTTTAAGATGTAATTTATTAAGTATTATTAAATCTTTTTGCTTCTTATCATTTAAATACTTGTTAATTGTTTCTTCAATTTCATTTATCTCAATATTGCCACCACAAAATTTACATTTTCTTGAATTATCGTGTTTATGAATAATTAATCCTTGTTCTAACCAGGATAATACTTCAGCTGATGGTATTTCATTATTCTCATAATTTTTATTCATAATTAATGATATTGTATCTATTTCATCGTTCGTTAAAATTTCCATTGTTAATAATTTGATACCTTGAAGAGTAACTAATTCTTTTTCATAACTAGAAGCATCTTTTACATTCTTTAAATCTTCTTTTGATTTGACAACTTTTAATGCAGATTCTAAATCTTTGCGATATGAAACAACTAACTCCTTAATACTTTCAGCGGTTCTTCGCTTTATTGAAGATTTTCCTTTTTTTAAATCAAAAATACTATTAACCTCATTTTTTGCATTTTGTTCTAGAATTTCCTTTTCTTTTTGAAGAGAAGGGACATCCTTATAATTTTTCATTTTTTCCTCAATAGTTTTTTCTATATCAACATTTTCTTTGCCAAAATTTGCAACAATACCTTTTAAATCAACATTATTTTCTAACAACAAATTATCCTTAATAAAATCTTTGTTAAAGAAGCGATAATTATCACCTTTAACATTAGGATTTTTTCTTATTTCTGTTAAAATTCCTTTTGATAATGCTGTTTTACCTTTACCATTATATCCAAAAAACAAATTTTTTTGTTTAAACTTTTCATCATCATTTGGACCAGAATAATTCTTAAAAGATTTAAAAGTATAATTATTAATTGTTTCTATCATAAACATCCTCCCAACAAAAAAGTATCATTCTATAGAATGATACTAATCTAGTATAATTATAGCATATTTAAACAATGTATCCTATTATAACTAAGCAAATTTATGTTTTTTTGTAAAAATAATAGAAATATGTGCTATAATATTACTCAATTACTTATTTGTGGGGGATAAAATGGAAAAATTAGATGAATTAAGAAAAACTTTAAACTTTTATGTTTGCTCAAATGAATTAAAGAATAAGATTATTGATGAACCAAATAATTATAGTGTAGCTGATCAATTATTTGGTAGTATGATATTAGCAACTGCTATTGATTCTGAATTTAAAGAAGCAAATAATTTATCAAAAATATATAGAATGTTGCTTCTTTCTGAATTTAGTATTTCGTACCCTAATTATGATTTCGAAAATTTAAAATTAGGAAAGCAATATACTAAAGAAATATTAGAATCAAGAGATATGAATACTGAAAATGGTAAATTAGTATTCAAATATAAAATGTTAGATCTTTTATTAACTAAATTAATTAGAGAAAAAGAAAGTAATATTACACCACCAGAATTAATTAAAGAAGGAAGTACTATTATATCTTCATTATGCGGTAAGCAACCTTATGAATGTGAAGAAATATTTAAATTCTATTATTTAAACTTTAGATTAAAAAATAAAGTAAGAACTGGATGGGATAGTAAACATTGGAATGTTAAATCAGACAGAATTGAAACTATATCTGAACACGTTGTTGGAACTATAGGTTTAGCAATTGTATTAAACTCTGAATTTGAATATAATTTCGATACTGATAAAGAACTAAAAATGTTAGTTATACATGAAACAGGTGAAACATTAATTGGTGATATTACACCATTTGATGGAATAACACCAGAGAAGAAAAAAGAAATTGAACATCAAGCTATGAGAGATGCATTAGGTAATCTAAAAGAGAAAGATAGTTTATTAAATTTATTATTTGAATTTGATGAACAAGAAACTCCAGAAGCTAAATGTTCACATTATTGTGATAAAATCGAAGCTGATTTACAAGCAAAGATTTATCAAGATAAAGGAATGCATCACTCATTAGATGATCAAAAAAATAATGTTGTTTTCAATAGTTCAAAGGTTCAACAAATGGTAAAAGATGGAGCAAAAGATGCATTTGATATATGGTATGAATGGGATAAAACTATATATGCAGGTGATAATCAATTCCCAGAATTTGCTAATATATTAAAAATTGCTAGAGCAAATAATTTATTATATTTAGACAAAGTGGTAAGAGAAAGAATAAATCTTACAGATGAAGAACATTCATTTTTATCACAAGAATTAACTGATACTATTAAAGGATTATATAAAGATGATAATATAGATTCTGTTTATTTAACAAATTATCAAGATTCAAAACATAGTAAGGGAACATTAAATATAGTTGTTTTATTAGAATCAGGAGCAGATTATTATACTTATGACAGATTAATGGAAAAATTAAATTCTAAAATAGCCGAAGGTAATAAGACAGGTGTCAATGTTGCATTTGATTATGACTATGAAAATAGATATTCAACAACTGCTATGAATCCTAGTGAAGTTCACAGAGTTGAGCAACTTGTAGAATCTAAAATATTGTTTGATAAAACTGGAAAACTAAGTAGAGTTCAAGAAGTAATGAAAAAATATGGTCATTTATATGGATTTTATTTAGTTGATTATGTTCCACCAGTTGACGAAACGGTTTCACATAAATTGGTTAAAATAAGCAAATAAAAGATGGCAATGAGGTTATCTCTCAAAGTCATCTTTTTCTTTACTTAAATCTAATTCTTCAATGTCATCATCTTCTAAAACATTATCTTCATACATATCATTAACAACATCTATATATTTATCATCTTTATCATACCAACTATGAAGTTTGCTATGTAGAAATGATATTAGTTTTTTAAACTTGTCTTTCCAGTAATTAAGAGTATTTTGTATATCTTGTATTTTAGATTTTAAAAATGATATTTCATTATCTTTTTCTTTAATGGTATAGTTTAAAGCCTTAACTCTTAAATTAAGTGCCTCATTATTTTCAGTTAGAGTTTTAATCTTATTGTTCTTATCTTTTAATTGATCGTGAGCATTAACTAATGTATTAGATAGAGTTTGTATTTTATCATATTCTTTATTAGTGTTATCAACTTGTTCGATAAAGTCGATAAAATAATCTTTATCTTCTTTTGATAAAATATAATTATCTTTATTAAGTTTAGATGTTTTTAATTTATCAATTTTGTCTTTTATATCTTTAGAGTTTTGTTTTAACTCTGAAGATTTTTTGTTTGCTTGTTTTAAGTTTTCAGTATTTTTTTCAATTTGCTTTTTCATTTCAATATAGTTGTTCATATCAGATACATGAATATCTCTATTTCTACCTTTTTGTTTTTGTTTTAAAGTAGAATCTAAACTATATACTTGATTAAATTCTTCAATACATAAAGTTCTCATTTTATCTTGTAATCTTATTAGAGATTCTTTGGTAAATACATCAGATTTACCAACTTGTTTTTCCATACCATTTTTATTTTTATATTTTATTGGAACTCCGACAATATGTAAATGTGGGCTTGTTTCATCGTAATGAATAATAGCACTAGCTACTTTAAAGTTGGGAACCAATAATTCTAAATCATCAACCTGTCTTTTATAAACTTCTGACATTTTCTTTTTAAAGTTTTCATCTTTCGTATCCCAATATTCTTTATCTCCAAGTTCTAAAATAATTTCACAGGCGAGATCCTTTTTCTCATTATTAGATACATTATCAAAATAGTTATCTATCATACGACTAGGTCTAGATTGTTTTGAATTATATTCTAATCTTACTTCTTCAAACTCACTTAAATATAGTTCTTTTACATCATCAAGTGGAGAAGAAGTTCCTCTAACTATTTCTATTAGTTCTTGCTCATTATCATATTTCCTATAATTATGTTTATCTACTTTTGATAATTGTCTTACATTTTGAATAGCATTATTTGGTAAAGAAGTTGTTCCACTTAAATTATTTTTACCATTTTGTTTAGATATATTTTTTCTATTTTTATCACTACCTAAATGTAGGGAATAAGCAAGTTCTGACATCGTTTTCCTCCTTTCTAGAAGTGACCACTTGAGCGGCCATTTTGGTCATCCAAAATTTCTAACCCCCTAGGAATTTTGTACGTTCCATACAAAATATCCAGTGGGCTAAGGTTTAACACCTTAGAATCCGTTTTTTATTCCGTAATAACCAAAACTTCGTAATGGTTAAAACTACATAAAGTATTAATTTTTAAATTGTTATCGCCACTTTCATTTACTTCGTAAACAAAACGTGCCACGCATTTTAAAAATATTCTTCGGTAACATTATCGGGTATTTTTTCAAATACATCTCTAATGTTTACCTTTATATCATTCGGATTATTCTTTGTAGCAAGCATTCCCATTGATAACCAATTCTTATCTCCATTATTATCATTTTGTAATGGGAACACTCTAATAGGAACTTCATTTCTTTGAAGCGGTCCTATATCTAATTTTTCAGTTTCTTTATAATAAGTTCCTTTATATAAATTAACTTCATAATATTCGTTTAATCTGTACAAGTGTTGCATTACATCTTTAATTGGTAAGTATTCGCTATATCTTATATTTGTATCGACACATACACCATTAAAATCGTATGTAAGAGGTCTTTTCTTATCAATATAACCTTTCTTATATAATTCTTCAAAATCGCTATAAAAAGTGCTTCTAAAGTTAATTTGCTTAACTTCATATTTGTTTCCTTTAAGTTCAAGTTCTATATCATCAATATATCTCATAACAATATCGGCTCTAGTATCTCGATCTAGTAAATCCCAATTATCATTAAAAGCATAATAAGATATTGGTAGTTTAACTTTATTGATAAAGTCCATATCTCTTTTAAGTAATATATCTTCAGTAGTAAAACTTAATTGTTCTGCTTGTGAATTTTCTAGTAGTTTAGAATTAATAATTTCAATTTGATTTTCAATTAATTTAGTTTCTTGTTTAAACTCATCTTCAGTAAATAATTCATCAATATATGCTTTTCTAATTCTATTTCTTTTATTATCTAAATTTTTTAATTCTTTTTCTAATTGTTCTTTTGGATTATCTAATTTAGATTTTAATACTGGTAAGAAAAACTCATTAACAACATTATCGTATTCTAATATATCAGCAAGTAAAACTTTAATTTTATTTTCTATTTTATCTTCATGAATATTATTCTTACAATTTTCACACCTATAATAGAAATACCATTTATCAGCTTTTATCTTATGTGAAGCACCACCAGCAAGTATTCTTCCACATTTAGGACATCTTAATTTTTGTAAGAAGATATAGGTTTGAGTTCTCATATAGTTTTTTTGATTTTTCTTCTTTTGTACTTGGCAACTTGCCCACATTTCTTTACTTATTATTGGTTCAACAACATCCTTATAATAAGTTGGATTCTTTGTTCTTTTACCATGTACATAATCGCCTTTATAAACCTCATTAGCAATTATTCTAAGTATTCCTGTATCTTTCCAATTAGTTCTTCCTAAAACTTGTTCTTCATTAAATATAGTAGCAATATTGTAATAAGATTTACCTTCAAAATATAAGTTATAGATTCTTATAACAATATCTTTAGTAAGTGGATCAGGAACTAATTTTTTATTTTCATGTTTATAACCAAGTGGAGCACGAGCAGGAATATTACCAGCTTTTATTGCACCAGCTAAACCAACTTTAGTTCTTTCACTTGTTCTTTCAATTTCGTTTTGTGAAACACAAGTAAGTATTCTAGAAATCATTTTACCATTTGCATTAGTTGTATTTATATCATCATTAGCACAATCTAAATAAGCATTGTTTTCTTCTAAAAATCTTATAATCTTTTCCCAATCAAATACACTTCTTGTAAGTCTATCCAACTTTAATACAACAATAGTATTACATTTTTTATCTCTTATATCTTGTAATAGTTCTTCAAAAGCAGGTCTTGTATTACCAGTTTTAGCCGATATACCAGCATCTTCATATACTTTGTATATTTCATAACCTTTATACTCACACATTACTCTTAATCGTTTTTCTTGCTCTGGTAAACTAAATCCCTCACGAGCTTGATCTTCAGTTGATACACGAATATAAAGACCAGCAACTTTCTTTTCATTATTCATTAAACAATCATTCCTTTTTACTAAAAAAGAGGAGACAATAGTATCTAGTAAAGTCTAAATACTACTGACTCCTCAATTAATTCAATATTATAAATTTTGGGTAAATTGTGTTTATTCTTCATAGATGTACCTCCATTTCTAGAGCATACCTCTTTCATTGGTTATTTATAATATCACTTTTTTATGATTTGTCAATTCCCTGTTTAGGGAATAAGTAGTATTAGTTGAAGTTGATATTTAAATAACTATTTCAATTTTTTTATATAATCTTCTAAATCTTTAATCTCAATAGAATTTGATAGATTACCGATATAGAGTATTTTAGAATAATTAAATGCTAGGAAAGTAATTCCTTTAATAATAACTCTATGTGGTTCAATATAAGATAAATTAGAGTGTTCTATATTTCTTATATTACCATTTATTATTTTCGGTTTAGTATTACAAAAATCACATATAAACTCAATTTTCTTTTTTAATTCAGTTTCAAACTCTATTGGTTTACTAATAATATTAATCATAATTAAATCCTTTCTTAACACAAAAAAATATCAACTTCATTTAGAAATTGATACTTTTCTATATTAAGTTCAAACATAAAAGTTCGAACAGATTTCCCAATGGAGCAAGTGAGCGGAATCGAACCGCCCTCTCAGCCTTGGCAAGGCCGCGTACTAGCCGATGTACTACACCTGCATAATTTGGAGGGCCTAGTCGGATTTGAACCAACGATCAGGGAGTTGCAGTCCCATGCCTTACCACTTGGCTATAGACCCAAATATCTTTTTCGCATAATCATTATAACAAAAAAATTTTTCTTTTACAATATTATATTCAAAAAAACGAGATTTAATTCTCGCTTTTTTTAACTTCACATACCATATCTGGTTTCATTTTAAGTAAATACTCAGATAAATTTGTTTCTATTTCTACTAAACTTTTTGGATCTAAGTTAGATAATTGAACAACTTCTTTAACTGTATCAATATCTACTCTACCAAATATCCAACCTCTATAGACCTGGAAATCATTAAATAAATCTGGAGTTATTGAATTAATTCTATATCCTGGTAATACTCTTTTTTGTGCGATTAATATTCTTTTATTTGTAAATGCTATTACACATGTTGAAAATATATCAAAAACATTTGGATTTTTTTGTGCTGGAAATACATAAAATATTTCTTCACCTTCATTTAAATGTTTATCTAAAATTTTAACATGTTGATTTAATCTAAATGCTATTGTTAAAGGATATTTTTTTAAAAATTCACTTACTCTATTATATGTTTCTGTTCTTACCATATTATCACCTACTCTATATTCAAATTTTTCTTTAAAAATTCTTCTACATCTTTACTATCTTTTTCACCAACAAAGCTATCAATAACCTCATTATTTTTTACTGCCATTACTAGTGGAATTGAATTATTATTTTTTAAGAATTCATTAATACTATAATATTCTTTATTTTCTTCATCAGTCATTGTAGATAACTCTAAGTAATAAACTGTTACATTTAAATCTTTTACTACACTATTAATAACGGGTTTTATTGCAGTACAATGTGGACATGTTAAACTACCAACGAATATAATTTTTGTATCATTACTAGAAAATAACTCTTTCATTTTCGATACATTTATTACTGTTAAATTACTAATTGATTCTTCTGCTTTCTTGTTTTCTTCTTCTATCTCTTTTTGACTTTCATCATATGCTTTTTTCATAACAAAAAATGATGTTAAAGCAATTGCTACAGTTATCATTATAACAACTAATATTTTTACACCTTTAGTCATATAATACCTCTTTCTTTTTATCTATTATATAACAAAATCAAATTATTTACAACAAAAGAAAAAGAGATTTATTTAATCTCTAATTTTTCATATTCATCTAATACTTTTATAGTTTCAACTGCTAAATATGCTGCTTTTGGATTATCTTTATTATATTCTTTTAATAATTCTTTAGCATCTTCCATACTAACAAAGAAAGCTCTTAAATCATCTCTTTTTTCAGTTCTTGTTAAATTAAAATACTCTATATCATCTTTTGATGTAAAGCCAGTAAAATAATATGTATTAACAAGTCTATTAACAATAGTACCATCACTTGATTCATAATCTCTTAAATAATTTTTTACTAAAACAAATGGAGAAATATCATCAAGCATTATATGTATATTAGTTTCTTCTAATAATTCTCTTTTTACAGCATCAACAGGAGTTTCAGTAACTTCTACTTTACCACCTGGTAAAAAGTATACTCTTTCAAAGTGACTTAAAATAAATTCACCATCATCATTTCTAAGAACTATTCTAGCTTTATCTAATACTTCTGTTATTTCATCATCTTTTAATTTGCCTTTGTTAATTACTATTTCTTTCATTATTCTCATCACCCTCCTAAAACATCTAATTTACTAATTTTATTATATCATTTTATATTATTTCATATACATATTTGATATTTATTTTACGCATTATTTACAAAAAAAGACTTAGTTTAATTTACTAAATCTTTCCTTAATCCTATCCCTACCCATTAATCTTAATAATTCATATAAATCAGGTGTCATAGAACTTGATGTTAATGCTACTCTAATTACAGTAGAAACATCTGCAACATTACCTTTAAATGCATCTGGATTTTCTTTATATTCTTTCATATTACCAGCATATCCTAATTTTTCACTTAATTTCTTAATCTTATTAAACCAAGTATCTTTATCATCATTTTCATCATAATATTCATCTATATATGTATTAATTATGTTTTTAATTTCTTCTTTATCAGTAATTTTTCCAAAATCATAATTTTCAAAATATTTATCAAATAATTCATCATACATATACCAAATTTGTTTTTTAGCGTCTGCATATGTTGCATAATCTTTTCTTGGTTTCTTTTGTTCTCTTTCAATATTAAATATAGATTTTGAATAATCTTCATATTTAACAAGTAAATCATAAAATTCAGTATCAAATTCTTTTGAATAATTAAGAATTCTATCATATATTTCATCTTTTGTTAACTTACTTAAATAATTTTTTGATATATTCATTAACTTATCTAAATCAAAAAGTGCTCCACCACTTGAACCTATTTTCTTAAATTCAAATTTAAAGTCTTCTATTTTAGCATCTTTATTACAATCAAACCATGCCTCAAAATTTGAATTTGCTACTGTTGCAAGATAAATCATAACTGCTTCAACTGGAACTCCCTTTTCATGATAAAAACTTACTGCTGCTTCTGGATCTTTTCTCTTACTTAGTTTTCTTTTATTACCTGTTGATTCATCAACCTTTACAAAAGGTGCAATATGTGCATATTTTGGTACTTTAAATCCAAGTACATTAAAAAATTGTATATGCTTATTTGTAGATGATACCCATTCATCTCCTCTTATAACATGTGTTGTATGCATTAAATGATCATCTATCGCATGAGCAAAATGATATGTTGGAAGTCCATCATTTTTAATAATTACTTCATCAATATCATTTTCTGGCATTTCAATTTTTCCCTTTATTAAATCATTTACTAATATTGTTTTGTAAAAATCACCTGGAGATTTCAATCTTATTACAAACTTTTCTCCATTCTTAATTCTTTCAACAGCCTCTTCTTTTGGAATAAATCTATCTTTTGCCCATCTTCCATAATAACCTATTCTTTGTTTTGATTTTTCTTGTGTTTCTCTTATAGTATCTAATTCTTCTTTAGTCGCAAATGATGGATATGCTAAATCTTCTTCTATTAATTTTTTTGCATATGCCCAGTATATATCTTTTCTTTCACTTTGTTTATATGGACCATATTTTCCTTTTTCAGTTGTATCACTAGTCATACCTTCATCAAATTCTATACCAAAGTCATTTAAATCTCTAATAATTTTTTGAACTCCATTTTCAATACTTCTTTCTGTATCAGTATCTTCAATTCTTAAGAAAAATACTCCATCAGTTTGCTTTGAAAATCTTTGAGCTATAAAAGAAACTAAAAGTGCGCCAATATGTACAAATCCTGTTGGACTAGGTGCGAATCTTGTTACTATTGCGCCTTCCTTTAAATCTCTTTCTGGATACATTTCTTCATATTCCTGCCAAGTATGTTTTACTCCTGGTAATAAAAATTCAGCAAATTCTTTATTTGTCATAATAATCAACCCTTTCATTAAATAAAAAAAGCCTATGAGTATAAGGACGATTTTTTCGCGGTACCACCTTACTTCATAGACTTACTATGCTCTCTTTTGCTTTTAACGCTTGCCATGCGGTTTAAACTCCAAAGCTTCTTTCAAATACTCATTATATCTATTTACACCATACATAGACTCTCTTTAATAACTTATATTTTACTCTTCTTCTTCCTTGTTTCTAAATGTATTTTAACATATTTTATTTTGATTGTAAACATTAAAATTAATGCATAAAACTACTTTTAGAAAACGCATCTATATCTGTTGGAACATTACTTATAAAATCAATTATTTCACTCGTAAAATTTTCTTTTTTACATACAAACTCTCCATTTGTTTGTGAAAACATATCGCTAGTAAGTGGATCAAGTTTTGTTACGCCTTTAAGCTTATTAACTTTTTCTATGTTACATGATTTAGGAACAAAATATGATACTCTAATATTATCATTTTCAATAGTTGAATCTATAGAAAGAGCATGACCTACATCTCTTATCATCATAAGTAAATGATCATCAAAAGAAAGTATATCAACTTCACCTGTTCCTAATTCTACAGGATATTTATTAAACAAATCTCTTGATAAATCATTTTCTTTACCAAACAATATTATTGGTTCATCATCTTTATTTATTTTTCTATCTATAACTGGCATAGAATGAAATATTTTTTCATTATTCACTATGTAAAAATGAAATGCATGAAGATAATCATTTATTGTTTTGCATTTTTCAAAAGATTCTACTTCTTTTCTATTAATATTATATCCAAACAAATTTTTTTGAAGTTCTTTTTCTAAACCAACTGTCATCTTCAAAATACATTCCTCATAAATACTTGTTAACCTATCATAATCATAATTACTATTTAATAATTTTTCATTATATTCATTAAGTGAATTATTAATTACATCTTTTAAATAAGGGCTCATGTTATATGTATCAATAACCCAGAAAAAATAATCCTTAATAGTGTCTAATTCTTTTATTAAATTATCAACATATTTTATCGCACCACTAGTATCATAAGTTTTCTCATTTGGTTTAGTTTTTAAAATTAAATCCTTTATTTTCAAATCTATTTTGAAAAACTTATCTAATTTTTCATAATTTTCATTCATTCTATCACCTTTATTTCTTCAGAAAGTATTGAATATAAATAAGTATTAACATGTCTTTTTGTTTTATTTTCAATATATTTCTTATAACCATTTAATTGTTTTATATAATTTTCATCAATTATATTTTTAAGTTTGTAAT
>OHBM01002267.1_pt1 | contig 13062 bp, 10 predicted proteins | sample 1577251 | NCBI WGS metagenome assembly OHBM01 (sample SAMEA3541557, study PRJEB24748) | human gut metagenome | biome: human gut; feature: human-associated habitat; material: faeces | place: China | collected 2012
TTTTTAGCTGATGATGGTGTTATATCTTCTGCTGCTATTTCCCAGTTGATATTAGCATTTCCTTGAATACTACTTTTAATAGTAAAGTCAAAGTATTCTCCTTTAGTTAATCTTACTTTTCCTGTGGCATCAGTAGTTGGTAAGGCTCCTGTCATACTAATAGTATTAGTACTTTCAGTGTACTCCATTGTTATGGCTCCTGTTGTTATAGTATTTTCCCTCTGACCTAGTCCTACAAACTTAAAAGCTGCATAACTGATTCCTACTATCATCAGAACTAGTATCAAGACAAGTCCGATTGATAATAGTAGTTGCTTTTTATTGTTCATTTATTCTTTCACTCCTTCTATTTTATTTACACTAAAAAACAAGATGAGACTAGTCTTATCCTGTTATTAATGCATGATAAAAAGAAGTGATTAACCTATATAATTGTCTCATGTTAACTAGTTGTAAACTTGACATTATGGTTGACATATACACAGTTAATCACCTCTATCTTTATCTTTAATTAAATTCTATCATGGAATAGTATGGTTATCAACTATTATTTTATAAAACTAACATCATTAATAGACTTTTCATCTCTATCTAATTTATATGGTGAATAAATATTGGTTAATCTACCATCATAGATAACTTTAAACTTTCTATTCTTAGGATCTACTAAATAGTAATCATTATATTTATCTATATTTAGTATATTACCTTTAATAGTCATTACTTTATTATTGATATTATTTTCTACAAATAGTTTGATAGATGTCTTTTTCTTAATATTACTTACTAAATAATTAAGTTCATAATCAGTAAGTTCTGTTGATAAGAAAGCTCCTTTATAACCATAATAACTTAAGAAATAGGCAGTATATGAGTTTGTTATATTACAACTACTAGCTGCTATGAAGTCTTTTTCTCTACCATCTATTATTTCATGAATAATACCTTTCCTATCTTTAATATCAAATTGACACTCTTCTATAGATTTATAATTATTAATATCAATATCCTTAGAATTAATATAATCTAGATTAATATCTTTAATTACTGGTTCTTTAAAATTCATCATTAACTTACCAATTAATCTTTCAGTTAAAGTTCTTCTTAAAACATTAATCTCTCCCATAGGAATAAATATATCATCATCTAGTAAAACATCTATCTCATGACAATTAAATGGTGTATTACCAAGCTTCTTAACTTGACTTATTATTCTCTCTTTAGTAACTATAGCACTCTTAGCTCTTTCTACAATATTACCTTTTTCCCTTATTATAATATTATCTTTTATAAAGCTTATTTCTAATGGTTCATTAATCTTCGCAATTACTTTTATTGCAATATCAACTTTCTTAGTGATATTATCAAACTTAGTCGCTAACTTATGATTGGTAGTTAAAGACACTGTATCTAAGGTAGTTAGTCCTACCTTATTATCTAATATAATCTTCTGTTTAGGACTACCTTTAGATATTAATCTATCTTTCATATTATAAAGGTAGTTAACTATTAATCCCTTACCACTTTCTAAAAATCTAATACCATCTTCTTGTGCTAACTCTTTATCAAGCAGAATCGTTATCTTAGAATCAGTTACATCGATTACTTTTCCGATAGGAAGTCCTATATGATTAGGTGACTTAGTATTTACTAAATCTTTATTATTTAATAGATGACCTTTAGTATATCCTCTATAGAAAAGGCTTTGTAAGTTTTCTCTATCTATATCTGTTATCTTTTCTCCATCTAATATTTTTCTATAATAGCTAGTTATAAATGACACATAAGTAGGACTTTTCATTCTACCTTCTATTTTTAAACTATCTACATATGGTATTAATCTTAGGATATCTTCACTTAGATTTAATTCTTTCATAGAAAGAAGGTAACCTTCTTTTAATAGTTTATCACTTTTATATAGTTTCCATTTAAATCTACAGCACCCTGCGCATTCTCCTCTATTACCACTTCTACCCCCTAATACTTGGGACATCAAGCATCTTCCTGAATAACTAACACAAAGTGCTCCATGGATAAATACTTCTTTTTCAATAGGGGTTTTAATAAGTTTTATTTCATCAAGACTCATCTCTCTTGGTAACACTACTCTCTTAACTCCTAGTTTATAAAGAAAATCTATTCCTTGAAGAGATGAATTATGAGCTTGCGTCGATGCATGTATTTCAAGATTAGGATACTTTTTAAGGCATAAGCAAATCATTCCAAAGTCTTGCATTAAAATAGCATCTACTCCATTAGAATATAAAAATTCTACTTGTTCTAAAAATTCTTCTATTTCATTTTCTTTTACAAGAGTATTCATTGTTACATATATTTTAACACCATAGACTTTTCCTATTCTAATAGCTTCTTTTAATTCCTCATTAGAAAAATTAGCAGCAAAAGCTCTTGCTCCAAATCTTTTTCCTGATAGATAAACTGCATTAGCACCACTATTAATCGCTGCTATTAAACTTTCTTTATTCCCTGCTGGACACAACAATTCCATTATATCACTTCCTATTAATCAGCTATTCTAACACTGCACTCATTATTTCCAATATTAACTACAGAATAATTATTTTTTTTAGAATTTTTTGATTTGCATACTAAATTGTATGTATAAGTATCTCCATTTGTATTACGAGTAACACGTACTTTACTGTTAAGATCTACACAGTCATAATCAGTATCATCAAAAGGTTTGATTAGATCTGTTGCTAATAATTGCGAATAAGTAATATCAATGCACCCTACCCAGTTAGAAACACCAAGACTAGTAAGATCATCACCTTCTTTTTGAACATATATTTTGGCTGCTTCCACCATTGTTTTTCCATATATTTCAAACTTTTTCTTCTTATTACTATTTTGCAGATTTATAATTGATGGAGTAATCATAGCCGTAAGTAATCCCATAATTGCTATTGTTGCTAATAGTTCAATAAGCGTAAAACCATTCTCTTTCATTAATATTCCTCACCTTCAACATTATTCTAGCAAATAATTAATCCTAAGTAAATAACATCATTTCTTTTAGTGATTCACTATTTTTTTTATCATTAAATTTTAACTTAAAAAGTTCATAATCAAATCAATTATAATTTCTTTTTCTTTTGGATTTGATTCAGCAATAAGTAGTGTTAAGGCAGTAAGTGTATTATTATCAATCACTTGATTATCATCTTTATACAAAATATCATAATAATTTAAGAAATAGATAAATAGTGTTGCAGCTATTCTTTTATTACCATCTATAAAAACATGGTTTTTAACAATCATATATAAGAAGTTGGAGGCTTTTTCTTCTATACTTTTATAGACATCATTATTATCAAAAGTCTGATAAATATTATTTATTATTGCCTCTAAGCCATTATTTCTTTCAATAGCAAAGAGACTACTTTCTTGATTGAATCTTAATTTATTAATTACATCTAAACAATCTTCATATTTTATTCGTTTTTGACTATTATTTCCCTTAGGTTTTAATAATGTCCTATGATCATAATCATCTAAAAGATCAAGTGCCTTTGAATAGTTTCCTATTACTTTTAGAATTTCTTGGGCATCACTATTATTTAGATTTTCATCTATTCTATTAGCAATATCTATAAGTTTAACTGTTTTTTCTAGATACTCTAATCTTTTTTGATTTACTGCATATCCTTGTAACATATAGTCTTTCAATATTTTACTTGCCCATTTTCTAAAGATAATACCATTTTGTGATTTAACACGATAACCAACACTAATTATTACATCAAGATTGTAATAATATGTTGGTTTTCCACTAAATTCGGAATTTCCGAATTTAGTCATGGTTTGTTCTTGCAAACACTCCTCTTCTTTATAAATATTTTTTATGTGTTCATTAATAGTTGACTTTGCTTTTCCAAACAATTTTGCCATTTGGTCTTGAGTCAACCACACAGTCTCATCCTTCATATTAACTTCTAATTTAACATTTTGATTTTCAAATAGAATTATCTCATTTTTCATACAAAACCTCCCACTATTTATATTTTAATTTAATTTGTCATATTCTTAATCAGTTACTGGTTAACACCATTCATTAGATGTATTTTCACCAGGTACTTCAATAGCTATATGACTAAAGTATGAATCTTTTTTAGCTCCATACCTGATTTTAAACTCACTGCATCTTTTCCTGCTTCTGGTATCTAAACATCATTCCTTTCTAATATATTTTTCCTCATCTCAAATATATATTATCACATTTTTATAATAGTTGGGCATACAGGTTTTCGTATGTCTATAGCTTATATATTTTCATAATTATTATTTATCATGAAATATTGTCTATTTTCACCTCAACAACATAAAATCACATTTTTCCTGTATTTTTTGATACATATTTTCACATTTTTCCATTTTTTTGTAATAAGAACAAGTTTTTACTCATCAATATAAACTTCTTTTCCCATTAAAGCAGCTATTGTTAACATACTTCTCTCTCTTAACGATAATTTATTCTCTCTTGACCAAACCTCCCCAAATAATAAATCATCATTATATTAGCAAATTCATCAGCAAAACAACCTAATTGATCTCTTCCTGCTGTTTGTTTAACCATTATATACACCATCTTTTTAATTCTTCTTTAGCATTTTCAGATCTACTACCAACAATACTTAAACTACTATCTACTTTAGCATTAGGACATAATTTTCTAACATCATCCATAACACTACCTAAACCTGACCCTTCATGAGTAATAAGCTCAGCCTTTGCTACGTCACAACAGTCTTGATAGTTATAAGGATAAGCATTAACTGGTTATCTGCTCCTGTTAACTTACTAATTTCTTCATCTACTATCTCTTTATTACCCTTTGTAATATTTCTAATATAATTTTCCCTGTACAAGAAAATAAACTACTAAACTTTTCATCCTTCATTTCTTCTTAATTTTGGTACAATTAAATTATAAAACCAGGAGGTTAACTCCCGGTCAATACTTTATTGAAATTTTCTTATATCATCAATTCTTGCTGCAAAGTATGGTTTATCTTTAGATGTTTCTTTAAGAAAGATAGCAAAAGTCTTATCTACATAAAAGTATCTTTTTGATTTATTATCCTCAATAGATGATGTCGCTACATTCATGCCTGCTTCACTTTTTATCTTTCCACCAACATCATCTAGAGTAAACTTAATGGTTTGAAGAGCCGTCCCTATTTTTATTAACTTACCTTCCCTATCTTTAATAGGTTGTCCTTCTAACTCTTTATATTCTTTCATGACATTAAGACTTAAGTATGGCATCTTAAAATAATCACTATCTATAGTAAATTCATTATCTTTATATTCTTTAGATTTGCTTGTTATATTATTATATATTTCTCTAAAGTTATTACCCTTAGGATTCTTATTAATTATAACTTCATCATTTGATGTCGTTAAAAGTTTAATAGCAAAATCATCTTCATTATTATAATAAAGTACTTTTATTTGTTTCGCTAACTCTTCATCTTTATCTTTTATTCCAAAGTATTTAATATTATCATACTTATCATTAAACTTCCCATTATCTAACTTATTAAATTTCTTAGGATATTTAAATTCTCTATATAACATACTATAGAAGAAATAATTATTAGGAGATGAATTAGTAAAATCAAACTTATCTAAGATATCACTTTTCTGATTAAATTTATCTTTTATTCCTTTAATTATTTTATTTTTAAGTTCAATACTTTTAATTCCATAAGTCTTATAATAATAATCACTTGATATGTCACTTTCCTTAAACTCTTCTTTATTTAAATTATCTAGAAAGGTATTACCCTTATCAAACTTAACATCTTGTTTTACAATATCATTTTTTAAATCATTAAATATCAACTGAAAAGTAGGACACCAACTACTATCTTTAGTAATAACGTCTTCCATAGTAGGTACTACATCTACGCCTTTAGTTTCTTTTATATCTTCCTTCAAAGTAAACTTAGCAATTCCAATAACTGCTATCATTACGGCTAATATACCACTAAATATTAATTCTTTTTTCATTTCTTATTCTCCTTTTCAATAATATTTCCATATTTATAAAATCCTTCTCCACTAGCTTTTCCTAGTTTTCCTTCGTCTAAATATTTCTTTAGTAATTTATGCATTCCCTTAAAGTTATAAGGAGCTAGAAAAGATGGTATCTTAACATACATTTCTACTATATCATAAGCTGTTTTTAACCCTACTGTATCTAGTATTTGAAATGGTCCTTCAGGTGAACCTGTTCCAATAGTCCAAGCTCTATCAATACTTGCTGGATCTGATATTTCATTTACCACTAAGTCAAGAGCAGAAAACAAGAAAGGTATTAACATAGAATTTAAAAGATAGCCTGACTTCTCTTTTCTAACTGGTAATGGTATCATATTAATTTCTTTAGCAAAGTTTAAGACTATATTAAAGTATTCTTCTTTAGTATCTTTATGTTTCATTATCTCTGCTATATTATTTTTCCAAATAGAGTTAGCAAAATGTAGAGCTAAAAACTTATCTGGTCTATTTGTATACTTAGCAAGACGACTTGGTAACATAGTAGATGAGTTAGTAACTACTATTGTTTTACTAGGTAGTACCTTACTAAGTTTTATAAACATTTCTTTTTTAGCTTCAAACTCTTCACTCATTGATTCAATAACTAAATCAGCATCATTTACTGCCTTTGCTAAGTCTAATTCTAGTTTTATATTGTTAAGGGCATCTTCTGCTTTCTTTAAACATTTATCTTTATCAAAATCATCATATGATGATATTCCATTACACCAAGTATCATACGATTTATCTTTAGCCATTAAATTAATAGACTCTATATAAGTTTCTTTTAGCTTAGCAAGTTTCGGTTTACATCTTTCTATACTTCCTTCAGTTCTAAGATATATTACTACCTTAAATCCCATATAGCTTGCTTGATAAGCTATCTGACTACCCAAAACTCCGCCACCTAGTATTGTAATATTTTTCATAATTAATCCATCTCCTTATCATTACAAATAACAACTTCATCAACATTATCCCAAGATATCTTATTATCATTACCTAATATTTTTTTTAGTTTATCATCAAGTTCATCTTTTTTAAATGGTTTAGATAGATAATCACTAAATCCTAAGTTTTTATACTTTTCTTCACACCCAGATAAAGCATCAGCTGTAAGTGCTATTACTGGAGTTATAAAACTATCATCTTTCTTTAGTTCCTTTAGTGTTTCATCTCCACTCATTTTTGGCATCATTATATCCATTAAAATAACATCATACTTACTACCTTTACTTATCTTTTCTAAACATTCTTCTCCAGAATTACAATCATCAACTTGATATTTTAAATCTTTAAGAATCTTAGTAGTTACTTTTATATTTAAACTATTATCATCTACTATTAATATCTTTTTATTACTAGTATTTATTTTAGTATTGGCACTATTACTATCTTTATTTTTCTTAAGTTCTTGCCTCTTAGATATTTTTTGAGGAAGATTAACTACAAATAATGATCCAGTTCCAAATCTACTTTGAACATTTATTTTACCATTCATTAAGTTAACTAATGATTTAGTAATAGCAAGTCCAAGTCCTGTTCCTTCAATAGTAGTATTTTTTTCATCTAGACGTTCAAACTTGGTAAATAGTTTCTCTATATTTTCTTTTTTTATTCCTCTACCCGTATCTTGAACACTTATTATTAAATTACAATTATTTCCTCTATTAATACATTTAACAGTTAAACTTACTTTTCCTTTATCTGTATATTTAATAGCATTAGTTAATAAGTTATTTACTACTGTCTTAACATGAAGTTTATCACCTATTAAAACATCTGGTATATCTATAGCTAAATTCATTTCAAATTCTATCGGTTTATCTCCTATTCTAGTAGCAGTTACTCTAGCTAGTTTAGTTATTTCTTCTTTAAAATTATACTCTTGTTCTACTAATTCCATGTGATCATTTTCTATTTTATTAATGTCTAAGATATTACCTACTATTTCAAGTAGAGTATCTGATGCATTTTTAATATCTGTTGTATCTTCTACTACTTCTTTAGGTACCCTATCTTTATAACTTTCTATATCTTCTGATAAACCAACTATAGCATTAAGAGGAGTTCTAATCTCATGAGACATACTTGATAAGAAATCACTTTTAGCTCTATTAGCTTTCTCTGCTCCTGTTTTAGCAAGTTCTAGTTGAGCAATTAATTTTACATCCGGATTTTCAATAGTAAAATACATTAAAAATGTTACAAATACAATCATAGATGTTGATAATAAATATTCTGGATGAGCTCCTTGTATATAGGATATTAATCCTCCTAAGATAATATATATTATCATAGGATAGTATTTTTTTTCAGTTATTCTTTTTATTTTAGTAACTAATATTAAAACCCATAATAAAGCATAACATCTAGTAAAAGAGAAAACAAACTTTACAGCCGGTCCTGTTGAATAAACCATATCTTTTTTACTAATACATTCCATTGGAAGTATTAGAGCTATCAAGAAGGAAAAAATGGTTAAAGACATAACTACTACTTTACTATAGAATATATATTTTTCTTTTCTCTCATCTGATAACTCATCATTTATTGATATAGCAAGAACATAATAGGAAACTAATGATGTATATATTAGAATAAATAGTAAATAACTCCTTGCAAATATTTCATTTAATATTGGATACATATCTATATGAAACATAAAGAAATAAGTACCAAGGGAGACTATACATCCTACTAAACAAGTTATTACTATATAACTGTATATTTTAGTTTCTAAGTTTTTAGCTCGTGGTTTAGAAAAATAAACAACTGTAAGTAGTATAATATAAATAAGACTTAATAAGGTAAAAGAATTACCTGGATTTTTAACCATAATAAACGCCTTCCTATCTAATAATATAATATCATATTTTTAGATAAAAAAAGAACATTATTTTTCAAATATTCTATTTATTTAAATGAGTCTTTACATTTTATCTTGCAACTTAGTATTATAATTCAAACTGTGAATTGTATAAATCGGCATAAAATCCATTTTTTTTCATTAGATCATCATGATTTCCAGTTTCAATTATATTACCATCTTTCATAACAAGGATTAAATCAGCATTTTTTATAGTTGATAATCTATGGGCAATGATAAATGAAGTTCTTCCCTCTGTTAATTTATCCATGGCTTTTTGAACTAATTCTTCCGTTCTTGTATCAACGTTGCTTGTTGCTTCATCAAGAATTAAGAATGGAGAATCTTCAATCATACCACGAGCGATAGTAAGTAGCTGTCTTTGACCAGCTGATACAGAATCATTTTCACCAATAACACTATCAAAGCCATTAGGTAAAGTCTTAATGAAATGTGTAAGACCTACTGTATCGCAAACTTCTTTTACCATCTCATCTGAAATGTTCTCTCTATTGTAAACTATATTTTCTTTAACTGTACCATTAAATAACCAAGTATCTTGTAAAACCATAGTAAATAGACTGTGAACATTTTCTCTAGTTAAGTCATTAATAGATACATTATCTATTAAAATATCACCTTTATTTATTTCATAAAACTTCATAAGCAAGTTAACCATCGTTGTTTTACCAGCACCAGTTGGTCCAACAATAGCTATTTTTTGACCGTCTTTAACACTAGCTGTAAAATCTTTAATAATAGTTCTATCTTTATCATAACCAAATGATACATGGTTAAACTCTATATTACCTTTTACTTTAGACTTATCTAATATTTTTGTTTTATTAGTTTCTAGACTCATCTCTTCTTCATCTAAAAATTCAAATACTCTTTCACTAGCAGCTGCTGTTGACTGTAGACTTGTGAAAGCTTGTGCTATTTGCATTAAAGGAGAAGTAAATAATCTAACATAAGTGATGAAAGCTATTATTACTCCAAAAGTTATAGCATCATGCATTACAAGTAAAGCTCCTACGATACATACAGCTACATAACCAAAATTTCCAATGAATGACATAATTGGTTGCATAAGTCCTGATAAAAATTGACTCTTTCTATTAGCATCATATACTTTTTCATTATATTCATCAAACTTAGTATCAGCTTCTTTCTTACCATTATAAGCTTTTACCACTAAAAGTCCTGAATATACTTCTTCTATATGTGAATTTAATTTACCTAATTCTTTTTGTCTTGCAGCAAAATATTTTTGTGATTTAGAAAGAACTATAAAGATTAAGGAAAAACCAATTATACTAGCAGAAATAGCTGTAAGTGCCATAATCCAATTAGTTATAAACATCATTATTATAGTACCTAATAATAATGTAACAGCACTAACTAATGATGATAGCGATTGATTCATGCTTTGAGCAATAGTATCAACATCATTAGTAACACGTGATAAGATATCACCTGTTTGATTTTTATCAAAATATTTAAGTGGTAATTTATTAATCTTAGTAGAGATTCTTCCTCTAAGTTTTCTAGCAAAATTATTAGAAACACTAGTCATTATAATTGACTCAATAAATGATAGTAAAGCACTAACTATGTATAGGCAAGCTAAAAATAAACTTATCTTCTTAATTTTAGCCATATTCATACTAGGTTCTATTACTTTTCTAATACTCTTTGGCATTTTATCTATCTTTTTATATAATGCTTTAGCATCTTTTTTATCTTTTATAGTACTAGCTATTTGTAAGAATTTCAATTGATCAGTTGAAGATATTTTTTGGTTATTAATAGTAAATTCTTTAAATATTAACTCTAAAGTATTATCAGATAACTTTGCTAAATTATCTAGCATATTATCTTTATCACTAGATTGCATAACCATCATGAAGTTAGTCTTTTCTTCTACTGATAGATTTGTACTTTTCATTATTTCTTGGGGATTAATATTTTGCAAATTATTAGTAGTCTTCTTACTAATTTCTTGCATTTCATCAACATTTACTATTAATCCTTCTGAAATAGCATCCGTCAATTTAGATAGTTTATTAGGAGCAGCTATTGATAAAACTGATGATAAGATAGCAAAGATTAAAGCCATTGCAATTAGAATTTGGAAACTCTTTAGTTCTTTAAATAAACGTTTCATAGAACCTACAAAGTCTTTAGACTTATCCATCTTTGGTCCACGTGGTCCATTATGCATTTTCTAACTCCTCCTTTGATAATTGTGATAAAGCTATCTGCTTATAAACATCACAAGTTTTTAATAATTCTTTATGAGTACCCATACCAACACATTTACCATTATCAAGAACAAGTATCTTATCAGCATTCATAATTGTACCTATTCTTTGGGCAACTATTAAACTAGTTGCATCTTTGGTATAATTTTTCAATTCTTTTCTTAAGATATAATCTGTTTTATAGTCAAGGGCAGAAAATGAATCATCAAAGATATAAATTTCTGGGTCTCTTGCTACAGCTCTTGCAATAGATAAACGTTGTTTTTGTCCACCTGATACATTAGTACCTCCTTGAGCAATTGCTGCATCATAAGTCTTGTCCATCTTAGAAACAAATTCTTCAGCTTGAGCAACTCTTACAGCTTCTTCTATCTTCTTAGCCTTAATCTTTCCTTTGCCATTATCACCAAATGATACATTACTGCTTACTGTTCCATGAAATAGTGTAGCTTTTTGGGGAACATAACTAATCTTATTACGAAGTGACTCCTGCTTATACTCTTTAACATCAACTCCATCTACTAATACTTCTCCGTCAGTAGCATCATAAAATCTTGGTATTAAATTAATAAGCGAACTCTTACCACTTCCAGTTGATCCGATAAAAGCGACTGTCTCTCCTTTATTAGCTTTAAAGGAAATATCTTTTAATAAGTATTCTTCAGCATCTGGATACTTAAAGGATACATTTTTAAACTCAACAGTACCAGTTTCTTTAGTATTCCCATTAAATTCCCCATCTTTGATACTTAACTCTGTATCTAATACTTCATTAATTCTTTTAGCAGAAACACTTGCTCTTGGTAACATCATAAAGATCATGGCAAGCATTAAGAATGACATAATTACTTGCATAGAGTAACTTGAAAATACTACCATATCAGAAAATAAGCTTAACTTATCACTCATCATTGCTTTATTAATTAAATCCGCACCAATAAAGTAAATACTAAGTGTTAAGAAATACATTACTAAATACATAACTGGTTGCATAATAGCAAATGCCTTTTGGTTAAATAATTGAGTATTAGTTAGTTCATTATTTACCTTACTAAATTTATCTTCTTGATATTTTTCAGCATTAAAAGCTCTTACTACTCTAATACCGGTTAAATTTTCTCTTGTGACACCATTTAATTTATCAGTAAGTTTTTGAACTCTTTTAAATCTTGGCATAACTATTGACATTAAAGCTAAGATAGTAACTAATAAAATTATAACTGCTACAGCCGTTACAGCACTCCACGCTATATTTTTATTAAGTATTTTAGTAACTGCCCAAATAGCTGTTACTGGAGCTTTAATTAATAACTGTAGTCCCATAGAAATAAACATCTGAATCTGTGTTATATCATTAGTTGTACGGGTAATTAAACTACTAGTTGAGAAGTTTTTAACTTCTGCTACACCTAAGTTTTCTACTTTATTAAATAGTTTTTTTCTAATAGTTTTTGAAAAGCTTGCTGATACATTAGATGATATATAACCAACTAAGATGGCTGATAACAAGCTTCCAAAGGCACAAAGTAACATATAGCCACCATTTTCTAAGATAGCACTCATCTTACTTCCTTCAGTCTGAACAAGTTTTGTAATCTCTGACATATAGTCAGGTAATTTTAAATCTAACCAAACCTGTACTAGAATAAAGATAAAGGAAATAAAGATTAGTAAGTAATCTTTCTTAGTAAAATTTTTAAATAATTTAAACATATTTAATCATCCCTTCTTCCAAATATCATAATAAGTCTTAATAGTTCTAATAAAGTTGTTAATATACTTGCTACATAAGGTGACATCCTCCCCCACCTAAAGAGGTGGGGGCTTCCTTTCGTACAAAAGCGAACAGTCGGTTCTCGTTCGA
>OHBM01002281.1_pt1 | contig 12995 bp, 8 predicted proteins | sample 1577251 | NCBI WGS metagenome assembly OHBM01 (sample SAMEA3541557, study PRJEB24748) | human gut metagenome | biome: human gut; feature: human-associated habitat; material: faeces | place: China | collected 2012
CGTTATTATCTGGCGTCCCAGAAGGGATTCGAACCCCCGGCCTTACGCTTAGGAGTACGGCGTACCATTTCGTAAATTGTTCATATCATATCTTCCCGTGTTGTTTCTTCGCAAATTGTGCTACCTGGAGGCAGGTCAATTTGCACAAATTCCCCTGAAATATGCTGCCTTACAACGGCTTTTCAAATGTCGTATTAGCAAGGTATTAGCAGGAACCCCTTGTCACAGAGGGCTTTTAGGGGCCATTTCAAAATGCTATTAGCACAGGGAGGTTAATCTATGAGCACCGACACGACCAACGAAAAAGGGACGCCCCAAAGCAGAACATACACCGTGAATGACATCGCAGCCATTCTCGGTATCGGCCGCGCTACGGCCTATAAACTCGCCAACTCCGGATTGTTCAAGACGATCCGCATCGGCAACATGATTCGCATCTCCAGAAAGTCCTTTGAGGATTGGCTAAAGGCAGAGGGGCTGGACGACGAAACGGAATAAGTGCTTAAACTGCCGCAGGCTGTTAGTCTGCGGCAGTTTAATATAGTCGCCCTTTGTAAAGGTCTGGCTTTTAACTTTGCAATATAGAAATATCGGCAGAAAACCTATCAGGTTTGGTGCTTTCCTGATGTAACTCTTTGCGAGCCTCTCTTAAATTTGCATCTATAAGTGCAAGTTTTTCTTCAGCCCTCTCCTTTTGGTGTACAGCCTGTTCCACCTTTTCCGCTGAATAGCGCCGCAAATTCGCTTGGCGGTTAAACAGTGCTTTTCTCGCTTTTGATATTAGAGAAAGAATTTTGATTTCGTCTTTATTCCAAATCGTCAAAATTATTATGAATATTGAAATTACAGCCGTAATAATGCCTAATACTTCAGAATAATTTGTGCCAATGTAAACTGCAAGTCCTATTGCTATTAACGATGCTATTGTTATTATTATTTTTAACCCTAAAATTTGTTTGTTGACAGACTTATCAATTGCATCTTTTACCTGATTTTGTTCACTCAGAAATTCAGAAACATCTTCTATCTCTTTCTTTACGTCCGTTCTATCTTTCTCTAATACCTCAACATTCCGCTGGCACTCAAAAATAATCCTTTGTTGTTTAGCTTTTGCAAGTTCAAACTCTGCCGTTTCGTTTTTCCTTGTTAAATTATCAATTTCTTCTTGGCGCGATATGCTTCCTTCCGTATATGCACTCTGACGAATTTCCTTTAGAATTTCTAGCGGTGTGGAGTCTATAATCTTATCAGAAGCATTTGCCGTTAGTTTTCCGAGAATTCTTTGAGCAACAGGGCTAACTTTCAAGAAATAGCATTGCTCCGGAGTAATATCACCTTTTTTCTCCAACTTTATTAGCGCATCATTTAATTTTTTTGTAACATCATTAGAAGGTCGAAATGCAGCATATGCAGCAGAAACCAGCCGGGGCCTATTAATCGAAGATAGTGTAGACGGGCTATTAAACCAGACAAGAGTTCCCCATTTAATGTCGGTCATAACGGTTGGTATAAAGAAATCCTTTGATCCAGCAAATTCTAGAGAAATCTTATATCCAACCCGTGCCAATGATCTATTTCCGGTGATAAAAATATTTTTGACCTCATTTAGATGATACGGAACAACTGTATTGTTTTTATGTTGAGTAAAGAAAATGGATTTAGCATCTTGGTTAATACTATAATCCTTATCATCAATTTGGACATCAGGGTTCGATTCTTTGTATTCCGAGACAATCATTTCTTTAATAATTGCTTCTGTCGGAGTCTGTATATCTTCCACTTTGGGATATGGCATATTGTCTATAATGATATTAAAATCTTCTTTTAAGCGAGTTCGTACATTACAAGAGAACTCATCAATTTCATCTATGCTCCACTGATTGCGTACAAAGAAATAAGTTGCTTCAGAAGAAAGCGTTGCATCATAATTGGGATTGTTAATCCACGACTTTGAACCTTCGATGATGCCGATCATTTCGCTAACGGTATGATCATATACCTTGACATGCATGCCTAGTTTTTGGATATTTCTGACAAATAATTCATAGCTATCAGCACGGTCAGAGCTATCAATACCAAATAGCTTAAACAGTAAGCCAGTATCCAAATACACACATGCGTCCTTAGCTGTATAAGATTGAGGAGATTCACAATATGCAAAGACTTCCGACAATGCTAGGCCAATGGTATAATCGTTCAAATAGTCCAAAATGTCAGTCTGACCTGTTTCTTCACAATGGACCAAAAAAGCTGCAAACAAATAATCGTCTTTGACCTCTCTTAGCACCCTTCTATCTACTTTGGTTTTAATGCCATATCGCTCAATGAATGCAAGTATTTTGTCATCCATATCTTCATCAGAAGAATAGATGTTATACTCTTGTTGCAAAAAAATTTTGAATTGAGCAAGGATTTCTCGATATTTTTGGTCTGTTTTTTCAACAATATCCATAAAGTCCTCTTCATCAATATGGGCATAATCAGGGACAAACTGATGTATAGAGGAATTATATGTTAGAAACCCAAAGTTAATACATGTAGAAAGAATTGTTTGCATTGGATGATAGGGAACTGAAAAGCCATAATAGGCTTTGAAATCTTTACATAGAGTATCTGTATCGCATGTTTTGTATCTATTTCTCTGTATGAGAGCCGCAATCATTCTGGCATAAGCGTGGAGTATATCTTCTCTAGAACAGGAACTTAGAGCAGCATAGCAGGCTATTGTCGAAAATGAGCTCATGGCTGTTACCTCTCTGTATCTATTTTGGGGTAAATTTCATTTTAAAGTATAAATCCAATTCAGGTAAATTTCAATTCTATGAGTATTGATTTCTGACATAAATCGACTTTCCTTGTAAATCTCAAAAACAGAGCAGTTTAAAGGTCATAGGTTTAGTCCTATGGCCTTTTTCATATCCATTTGTATCTTTGTATCATTTATTCTGGCTCTGAGATTACCACAACGATATTCTGATTACCAAGTCAAAACTGACACGAAAGGAGCCGAAAATCCCATGTTTTTTCTTCCACAATCAGTCGACAGGCCGCCGCCCATAGGTTTTCCCCTCGGGGTGTCCAAGCAGAATAGAAGCCGTCTTTTCCCCGAAAACAAACGCTTTTCCAGACCTCCGAAGGGAGGTGATAATATGGCGGTATTTCGTATTGAGAAAACCCGCGACTATACGGTAATGTCCAACCACCACCTGCGGAACGCGGGGCTGTCTCTGAAATCCAAAGGGCTGCTCTCCATGATGCTGTCCTTGCCGGAGAGCGTGGTGTAATTGTACGTCGTGCCGTTGACCGTTTTGCTGGTGCGGACGCCGGACATGTCGTAAGTATAGGAGACCTGCTTGCCGTCGACCGTTGCGGAGGCGAGCTGCCGTCCTTTCGTCCACGTGAAGGTATAGTCCTTGCCGTTGTAGTACGTGATGGGGTTGCCGGAGGACGGGAGGTCGCTCGTCTGCGACTGCCCCTCATACAGGACATCCTTGGTCGTGCCGTTCGCCGTCACGCTCGTGAGCAGATCCGGCCACGAGGGGTTGGTGTAGCCAAAGGACTTCGTGACCGTGCCGTCCTTCGTAATACTGCGGATGTTGCCCGCCGTGTCGTAGGCATAGAGGAAAGTCGTGCCGCTGCCGTTTTTCTCGGACACCAGCTGGCCCTGCGCGTCGTAGCCATACTCCTTCGACGCGGCCGCCTTGGGCACGCTCGTGCCCGCAGTGACGATCCTGGAGATGTTGCCGGCTGCGTCGTAGGTATACGTGAAGCCGCGGCTGCTTGAGCCGAACGTATAGCCCGTGCTCGCCAGACGCGTGCCCATCCGGTTGCAGCCGTCATCCTCCGCGATGACCGCATAGGTATAGGTGCGGTCATAGACCTTGGTCTGCGTCCCGTTCTGGTCGGGCACCGTGACCGTCTTTTTCTCAAGCTGGCGGAGGTCGTTGTACTCGTACTTAGACGTGATGGCGCTCCGGCCCGGAACCGTGGTCGTGATAGCGCTGATCGTGCCATCGACCTGTTTGCCGTCACTATTCTGGCCGGTGTAGGTATAGCTCTGCCGGAACGTGTCGTCGCCGAACTGCCACGACTGCGATGTGAGCCGGTTTGCGTTGTCGTACATGTGCTGCGTGAGCTGCACGAGTGTGCCGCCGCCCGTCGACTGGCGCGAATGGATGAGCCTGCCGAGGCTGTCGTACTGGTAGCTGTACTGCTCCGTGACCGCGCCGCTGCCGTCCGTGACGTATTGCCGCGCAAGGTCGTTGTCGCCGCTGTAGTCGTAGTGGTATGTTGTGCCGTCATTATACGCGGCGGTACGCTGCCTGTCAAACGCGTCATAGGTGTAGCTGACACTGTCGCCATTGCCGTAGGCCATCGTGGCCAGCCGGCCGTTATTGACGTTGCCCTCATATTCGTAGGTCGCAAGGCCGATGGGCGTGGTATACCCCTCTCGCTCCGCGCTTGAGGCGCAGACCTGCACGCGCGTCATGTTGCCGAAGGCGTCATAGCCCAGCAGGTAGTGCTGCCAGAAGGGGTTGACGTTCTGCCCGTCGGCATCCGCCGCCTGCGGGAACGCCTTGCGGATGAGGTCGGTCAGCTGCGCGCGGTCGTACCGGTAGGTAAGTGCAGCCGTCTGGTCGATCGCCGTCTGCGACACGCGGTCGCGGCCGGACTGGTAGGTATAGGTCTGAGTCGCTCCGCCGGCGCCGTGGACGCTGGTGAGCTGCAGCGTTGTATCGTCATAGGTGTAGCCTGTCTGCACACCGTTTGCATCTATGGCCAGCGTGCGGAAACGGCCGGTACTGTCGTAGACATTTTGGGACTTGAGAAAGTCCCCGCTGTACCCCTCGCGCGTCATGCTCGTCGTGGCGCTGCCGGAATCGTTGTGGTAGGTATAATTCGTCAGGCCGGCCAGCGTATCCTCCTGCAGGTTGTTGCTTGCGTCGTACCCCAGCGTGTGCTTTGCGCCGCCGGGCGTGGTGTAGCTCTTGAGGCGCTGGGAGTCGGCGAAGAACTCGCTGGCCGTCTTGGCGCTGCCGTCCGTTGCCGCGATGGGGTTGCCCTTGCTGTCGTAGCTGTAGGTCTCCGCCGGTTCGAGCACGAGGCTGATGTTCGTGAAGTACGCGTCGTTGGCGTTGTAGTCATAGGCGCAGCGCACCGTGATCTCTTTTACCCTCTCGTCGCGCTTGCCCGGCACGATGACGCCCGATGCAAACTGCCAGTCCGCGTAGTCCCCGTTGAAACTCACGTACTGGTTTTCGGTCGTGCCGTCGGTGTAGGCAATCTCCGCGACAAGGCCAAAATACCGCTCGTCGCCGTCCTCATGCTTGCGGGCCGTGCCGCCGACGGAGTTTGCCTTGCCCCAGCCGGAGAGCAGGAACGTCGCCTCATCTGCCAGGAGATTGAGCGGGATGACCTGGTGCGTGCGCGCGTAGCCGTTCATCGTGTTGCTGACACGCATGGATTTGCTCAGCGACTGGCCGAACGGGTGCTCATCGCTGATCGTGTAGCTGTTTGGGACCCAGCCTTCCGGTTTCCCGTTGACGAGCCACGCAAATCTGCCATTTTGCACCAGGTTGATCTCGGAGGCGGCCTCGCTCTCTTCCAGCAGCAGGTCGTCGCAACAGGCCGTGCCGTCCGCTCGATCCTGCAGGAACGCCATGTAGTATGTGCCCGACGTCTCCGGCGTGAACGTCACGCTGATCTTCTCCCAGCCGCGGTTGATCGAGGCATCCGTTTTGTAGTTCACCTGTTCGCTTTTCCACGGCGAGGCACACGCCTGCGACAGATCCGCGATCTGGTCGGCCGTGAGTGCCGCAAGATACACGCTGCCGTTGGAATCAAACGCGGTCATGTCGCATGTGTTCACATAGCCTGAGAAGGTGTACGTTGTGCCTGCCTGCAGGGTGGCTTCCTGATACATGCCGCTGCCGCGCGCCGTGGTTTTAATTGAGGCTTTGCCAAGGCGCGCCTTGTTTCCGGACTGTGTACCCGCCGAGGCAGACGTGCTGAATGAAAGCTGCGCCCAGTTGTCCGCAGCGTTGCCTGTGCAGGTCTCCAATCCGGAGTTGAACAGCATGTTGAACGACGATATACCCATAGCCGCCGCGCCGGTCAGGCGGTTGTTCGTTTTGCTGGTGCCGCTGTTGTTTGTGTAGCTGGCGGCGCTGGCACCGATGATCTCCGAATAGTCCGTGCTGCTGTCATAGGTGCAGATCGTCTTACCGAAATGGTCGAGCACGCAGGTCATGACCGTGTCGTCGGCCGTGTCCCGGGTATGGTCCGGCCCGTAGAAGCGGTACGACGTCTGGTGGATGCCGTTGCGGTAGGCATGGAAGGCGCTGCCGGTCTGCTTCGCCCCCGAGGTGTTGGCAAATTCCTGCACGCGGAACGTGGACACGACGCCGAGATTGTAGATATAGGTAATGTCCAGACCGTACTTACTCTCGGCGTCATACAGCGTCGACAGACGGCCGCCGCTGCCGTTATACGCGTAGGACACGGACGTGCCGTCCGCATAGGTCACCTGCGTCAGGTGTCCGGCAGAGTCGTAGGTATAGTTCGTGGCGCGCCCGGCGTAGTCCGTCACGCTGGAGAGCCGGTCGCCGCTGTAGGTCAGGTTTGCGACCGTCTGGAGCGTTCTTGACTTTTCATTGTTGCCGCTGTTGATGTCCATGACGATCTGCACGAGCCGGTTGCTGGCAGAACCCTTGACCGGCTTCCACGCGCTGCCGCCGCTGCTGTACGCTACGTTGTAGGCGAAATAGATCGTGTTGCTGTTGTTGTCCGTAACGGAGATCAGGTAGCCGTTGTGGAACACCCACGTGTGGTACTTGTCCATGTCCGTCATGGTATAGATCGTATTGCCGCCGCTGGTGGACTTGACGATCTTCAGGCCGAGGCCGTCCTCGTCCTCATAGGTGTTGGTTGCCGTCTTTCTGAAGTAATGCTCGGTGCCGTCCTCGTCGTTGTAGACCAGATACGTCTCGTCGCCGACCTTGCACTCCACCACCGTCTGCTGCGCAGAGAGCTTCCAGCCGACACCGACTTGCATGGACGTGTAGTCACAGGTGTGAATACCGCCCGCCTCGTTATTGGAAAATTCGATGCCGGAGGTGGCGCTATTATAGATGTGGCGCAGCGCATAGGATGCCGGCTCCAGCGAGAGGGAGACATCCGCACGGTCGAGCGTGAACTGGTTCGTAAAATTATGGATAGAAAGATCTCCGGCTTTTCCCGCCGATGCCTCCTGATAGGTATAATAGCTCTCCAGACCGACCGGATTGCGGTAGTACACCGCAAAATACGGGCTGTAGTCGTGGTATCCGCTGCCGATCAGGTTCGCTACGCGATAATTCTCACGACCGTCAATTCCCTCGAGGAGTACGCCGCGACCGCCGCTCGTGTCGCCTTCGTTCTGCTTCTGGTACCACTGCATGACTGTGCGCGTGATGTCCCATGTGACGTATTCCCCAAGAGTTTTCTTACTTAATTTTTGGTAGTCAATGGTTTCTTCGTTAACAGGTGTAGAGCCAAAATGGACCAGATACCAAGTCAGACCGGAAACATCGCTGACCGCAGCGGGCCATTCATGCGCTTCCACCGTCAATGATCCATCCGGAGCCGCACAGCCTACACCATCGGATGTGAAAAAGCCGGCGTTATACATTGCCAATTGCGCGCAAATTGGAACACAATTTTGCGGAATCTCCGGCAGGTTTGCAAACTGAACATAAATATTGCAGGCATCATATCCTTCGTTTGCCCTATACCCGACAAATTGATCTGCCGAATTCGGGGCAACAGACCCCGGCCATGCCGACCGGATGAACGTCGTCAGAACGTTGCCCTTGTTGTGCAGCAGGATCGTCGGGTCGAGCGTCACGGGGTAGGCACGCTCCGGCGCGTTCATCCACTCCGGGTCCGCCTCCACGGTCAGCAGATAACCGCCCGAGACGCGCTCGAGCTTGTAGGCGGCGTCCTCCAGTGACGTTGCGCCGTCGGCATCCGCCAGATACGGTGCCGGGATCTCGTAGACCGGCTCGCCGTCGGCACCGCGCAGCAGCACAGAGCCGTCGGCCTCAAGCGTCGGCGTCAGGCCCTGCAGGTTCAGCACAAACGAGTAGGCATACTGTTCCTGCGGCTTCTCGATGATGATGCTCTCTTTTACGTTATATCCATAGTTCTGGTACAGCAGGCTGACGCCGTCCATCACGTTGTCGAACGCAACGCTGGAGCGGATTTTCTGCGGCTGGATCTTGTCTTTCTCCGCCAGCTTGCTGAAGGTGCGCATTTTGGCCCCCGGGTTTTCCATCCTGGCCGCCGCCGTGGACGTGACCAGCGTATACGCCGCGTCGTCCAGCAGCGGCAGCTCCTCTGCCGTCTCCTGCTGCGGCGCATCCGTCTCCGCCGCGGCTTCCGCGGGCGCTCGCGGAAGGTCTGCCTCCGCCTGCTCCGCCTCCTGCGGCTGGCCGGCAGTCTCCGGCACCGCTGTTTCTTCGGGGGCTGCCGTTTCCTCCGCTGCCGGAACGTCCGGCGCGACCGCCACAACGTCGCGGCTGCTGCGCCGCGCCAGCGACATCGACACGCTCTGCCCCTGATACGCCGTCTCGAACAGGAAGCCGCTGTCGAGCGACGCGGCAAATTTCCGCGTCATGTCTCCCGCCTGGGCAACATACTGCTGACCGGTTTTCTGCAGCGTGTTGTCGATCTCCTCCCAGGACCCGTCCGCCGTCTGGTAGTGCACTGCCGTCTCGTACTCCACCAGCATGTAGGCCCCGTCCCGCAGCCGGAAATGCTTTACGGACTCCTCGCGCAGCGCGTCCTCCTCGCCGACGATCTCCGCATCGTCGTCCTTCATGGACACCGTTTCGCTGTCTGTACTGATGTCCAGATCGTTTGTTTCGTCGCCGACACCGAATGCCACCACCGGCAGCAGCTGCACCAGCAGCGTCAGCACCAAGATGAGGGATATGCTCTTCTTTACGCCTTCTTTCATATTTCTTTACCCCACAAAGTAAAATTTTGTACGTTTCTGTAAAAAAATGAAACGTATTGGTGTAATTATGACAAACCCGTTTTCCCCTGTCAATACTGTTTTTATATTTTTGATAGAATTTATTAGAAAATATAATTCCAAAAGATGACCATGAAAAATGATCTCCTTCTCTCCGCTATGATGTTCGCATGTTTTTTTGTTTTTGGGCTTGACTTTTGTTAATGGAGCTTCATTATAGTAAGTAATTGTTATAGCAGCGCCATTCATGTCAACTGTACAAGTATCGGCAAATAAGCGATGCAACAAATACGAAATCATATATCCCGCCAAATAAAAAAACGAATGTTGGCGGGCTGATTCACTGCGCGTATATCCCTCCAATCTGAGTTTTTTAGATTGGAGGGATTTTTTGTGTTTATTTGTTTGCAAACCGCCTTCCCTGTAAAAAGTAGCAAATTTTATTTCATTCTATAGCCTGCGTTGCGAATGGTGAGTCCCTCAAGAAGCGCTCTCCGAGCAATGAAATATGTAGTAAAAACAGCCACCCCATATAGATTATACTCACTTGTTTTGCAGGCCTTCGCTTTCTGCAGATGCATTTTCCTATGTCTGCGCTTTTCGGTCTGCAGCGTAGGCTGCCGCAGTCCTCCGCACGATTTGGATTTTCAAAATTCAAATCGAAACGGAGGAAAATATCATGGATGGAAACCATCCGAAACGAAGGAAGGACAAATACAATCCCTATACCATCGGCACGACCGGGGACGGCCGCCACTGGCTGACCTTTTCGGACGGACAGAGACATCGGCATCATCTTGAGATCAATGCTGCCGTATTTGCGCTGTTTGATTCCTTTGAGCTGGACGACCTCTCCTATCTGAACGAAGTGGATCGCCACTATGAGCAATCGGAGCTTACGGAGGCATCGTTGTATGACCGGGCCGTGCATCGTCCGGCGACGGTCGAAGAAAGCGCTTTGCAGAGCATGGAATATGCGCAGTTACATAGAGCGATCTCCGAACTGCCCGAAATACAAAAGCGGAGGTTGATCCTCTACTATTTTCAAGGCTTGACCTATGAGCAAATCGCAGGAATGGAGGGATGCACTTTTCAGGCCGTTGCAAAATCGGTTGCGGCCGCCGAAAAAAGATTGAAAAAATTTTTTGGAATAGGTGGTTGAAAAATAGCCTTTAAGTGAGGAAACAGGTGGAGAGGTACGAAAACTCTCTGCCTGTTTTCCTTTTCGGCAAGCAGGGATGGCCTTTGACAACCGAATACCCATTCATCAAGCACATTCCTATTGCCATTGCGAAAGCATGAGCCACATTAGCGGCTGCGCCACAATCCGCATTGCGGGGAGCGATATACAGTCGGCTATCACGGGCGGGTGGCTCCCGCCCCGGCGACGACCGGCAATAGGGCTAACGATACTCCCGTCCAGCCACAGTCCGAGCGTGATAAGCGGCATTTCGACCGCGAAGCCGTCGCAGGCAATGGGGGCGGTCATGAGAGAACCTCGTGAGGGTGAAATCCCCGTGGAGCCGACAGCCATCGGCCGCTTGATGACTTCCCAATAGGAAATCGGGGTGTCGAGGACAAATAGATTTTCTTCAAAATACTACGGTCAAGCGGCGGGACGGGTCAGACGAAACAGAGAATGTTTTATCTCTCACCAACCTCAATTCTGTTCTGCCGCTTGACCTCTACATAGGCGGAAACGCCTAAATACACAAAGGAGGTCATCACAGAATGAACCACACATATTTGCGCGGCGATATGTATTACGCTGATCTGGGCCGGGGCATCGGCTCTGAGCAGGAGGGCTACCGTCCCGTCGTGATCATTCAGAATAATGTCGGGAACAAACACAGCCCCACGGTCATTATCGCTTCCATTACGAGCAAAACCGGCGTGAAAGCCAAACTTCCTACCCACTACTACATCGACGCCGAGGACGGCTTGGAACTGCCCTCTATCGTCCTGCTGGAACAATTGCGTACTGTCGATAAGCGTCGCTTGGTCAACTTTATCGGGCATCTTTCCGAAAAGCACATTTGCGGCATCAACCATGCGCTGGCTGTCAGCATCGGTTTGATTGAAAGCGTCCCCCAAAAACTGATCCTCTGCCTTTGCAGCACCTGCGCCGATAATTTCTACGGCACGGGTGCTTATTATTTGCGCAGGATCGACCCGCACCAAACGGCAAAAGGCACCTGCACCTACTGTAATCAGCGGAAAGGGTATGACTATGAACTTGTGCCGAAAAAACGGTAAGGAGGCGGCCTATGGAATCACAGACAGCCTACAAACTGTTATTTGCTGACTATCCCGATGTAGTCAATGTTGAGCAAATGTGTGAAATGCTCGGCGGCATCTGCGATAAAACTGCCTATCGGCTTTTGAAGTCCGGCAAGATCAAGAGCTTTATTGTTGGTCGCCGCTATCGAATCCCGAAGCTCAACATTTTGGAATACTTGGACTTGATAGAAAAATCTACTGCGTAAAACCTCGTTTGCACATTTGGCCAATGTACTTCTATCTGCTACAATATTGCTGTCAATGGCAGATGGATCAGCGCTGTACCAATCAAAGGAGGCCTTATTATGGTAGCAGGACATCTGCGAGAGAAAAACGGGTACTATCACATGGTACTGAACTATGTGGACGAATACGGCAAACGGCACACGCCGTCCAAGTCTACAGGTCTGACGGTAAAGGGAAACAAAAAGCGTGCCGAAAAGATGCTTTCTGAGGCTCGTGCCGCCAAGGAAGCGGAACTGGAAGCAAGAGCAATCGAACGCAGTACGGGTAAAGCCCCCGTTGGCACGATTCTTTTTACTGCGTTCCTGCTCGACTGGCTGGAAATGACAAAAAAGAATGTGGAGGAAACCACCTATGGCGCGTATTCCATGGGAATCAAAAGCAAAATCATCCCGTACTTTGAGGAATACCATCCCGGTCTTGCATTGCAGGATATTACACCCAAGCACATACAGGACTACTACACCTACGAATTGACGGTGCGAGGTGTTTCTGCCAATACGGTCATACACCGTCACGCCAATATTCGTAAAGCCTTGCAGCACGCTTTCAAACTCGGTCTGATTGACTCGAATCCGGCAGACCGGATTGAACGGCCCAAGAAGGAAAAGTTCGTTGGCAGCTTCTATGAGGAGAATGAGCTGAACCATCTTTTTGAAGTTGTCCGTGGTGATCCCATTGAGCTTGGCGTGATCCTCGGTGCATTTTACGGTTTGCGCCGAAGCGAGGCGGTAGGCCTGAAATGGGACGCCATCGACTTCAAGAAAAAGGCCATTACGATTCGGCATACCGTTACGCAGGCGACAATAGACGGCAAGAGCAAGATCATTCAAAAGGACAGAACAAAGACAAAGGCCAGCTACCGCAGTCTGCCGCTTGTGCCGCCATTTGAGGAATTGCTGCATCGCCTGAAAGCAGAACAGGAGCTGAACCGAAAGCTGTGCGGAAAATCTTATTGCAGGAAGTTTGCTGATTATATCTATGTCAATGAAATCGGTGAGCTTGTGAAGCCCGGATATATCACACAGCATTTCCCGCTGATCCTGCAAAAGAACGGTATGCGGAAGATCCGTTTCCATGATCTTCGTCATAGCTGCGCAAGTCTGTTGTATGCAAACGGTGTCAGTCTGAAAGAAATTCAGGAATGGTTGGGGCACAGTGATATTTCGACCACCTCAAACATTTACACGCACTTGAATTTCAACTCAAAGATTGCGTCTGCCAATGCGATTTTGGGCGTATATCCCTCCGCATGATGCTTTATGTCCCTCCAATGTCCCTCCTAAAATCAGCCTGCAAACGGCAAATCTGCTGATGCGGGAGGGGCAGTACATAAGAGTTCAAAACATAAAGAAAAGCCCGCAAACCCAGTCATATCAAGGGTTTGCGAGCCTTCAAGGTTTGGTGCCGGTGGCGGGGGTCGAACCCGCACGTCCTTGCGGACACGGGATTTTGA
>OHBM01002287.1_pt1 | contig 12980 bp, 15 predicted proteins | sample 1577251 | NCBI WGS metagenome assembly OHBM01 (sample SAMEA3541557, study PRJEB24748) | human gut metagenome | biome: human gut; feature: human-associated habitat; material: faeces | place: China | collected 2012
AATGCAGGCAAAGGGGTAGGGGGTGGACTGGCAGGACAAGCACAAGTACATCACATTTGTTGACCTGGCAAGACAGCAGCAGGGAGAACGACAATGTAAAGTCCGTAATAATAAGCTGGAAAGTTACTATGCAGTGGACTTTGGAAAGGAGACTCTGGAGAATGGGTTTGAAAGCAATGCACGAAGAGAAAAAAACCGAGCAGATGCAGAAGAATATGCAAGACGTCAGCTTGATCGAGCAGCAGTCACAGAAAATAACGGAGCTGATGAAAGAGAAAGAGCAAGACAGCAGCTTAATCAAGCAGCTGCGCAATCAGCTACAGACGCTTTCATCGAACAACTCGACGCTCAAGAGCGAATTGCAGAAGAAAAGCGAAATGATAGTATCGCTGAACGAGAAGCTAACGAAACAAAACGGCAACGACACAGTTTTGCAGGAAAACAGGCAACTAAAGGAAGAAAACAAACGATTAGAGAAAGAAGCAGACGAAGCGAAGAGTATGATCGAAGCAATGAAATGGACTTCTGATCATGCGGAGGATGAGATAAAACGTCAAGTAAGAGAACAGGTAAAGAATGCTGAAGAACAGGCAAGTGCCAATTTGCAGCGGCAGGAAAACGTGCTGAAGGCGAATTTTAAGCGCAAACAGATAAAGCTTGATAAAAGTTATGCTGAAAAGGAAAAAACGCTAGAAATGGCATATAGAGGCTCAAAAAGGCTAATGTGGATTTTGAAGGCAGTCGTAGCGGTAGCAGTATTTTTGATTGTTTTAGCAGTATGTACCAACAGCCAAAATAAAGCAATCAAAAAGGCAGCTCAATTACAAGAATGTATTGATGAAGTGAATACCGCAAACTGGTATTTATGCGGAAAAGATATGATTGTATATACACGAGTAGAAGAATTTTATATACCCATGGATCGAATGACGTTGCGGAGCGGAAGAGCTGTGCAGGTAATTCAGATCGGAGAAGAATGGGTAGAAATCAGGTCTCAGGGAAAAGTAGGATATATTCGTAATTCAGAATTTAAACAGCATTTTTCAAAAATTAGCATTGAGATAGGATGATTTCAGTATTATACTCTTGACATTTGCAAATTTAAAGAAAAAATAAAAAAAGTAAAAAAAAAGATTGACATAATTATGTTTGACGTATATAATTTTATGTAAATACATGATGTAGGAGCTATGATAAAAATATTTTAGGAAAGGAAAGGTGGTACCATTGGAAATAAAAAATGAAGGAAGAGGAAAATAAATCACCCAGTGGAAGAAGGTGAATTTGTGAAGTGGAAGCAGATTGTTGTAGGTCTTATATCAATAATGATGATTTTTACTAGTGTGCGTGGTGAGGTTAATGAAAATCAAAGAAGTAATTATCAAATGCTTGAACAAATTGAGAAAAGTTATGTAGTTGATAGTGGTTTTAGAGAATCAAATTATTTCTTTTTAGATATGGTAGACTCATATGCAACGTATTATTTACAATGTATTAAACAACTTATTGGAGAGGAAGATTCTGTAGAAAGAACAGATGTATCATACGAAATAAATTGCCTGTCTAATAAAGCTGTGGATCAGTGGAATTTGTTAGATGTTTATTCATTGATAATGTTAGTGGATGACGTAAAGCAAATACCAGAAACATTAGAATCATCAATAATAATGTATTTAGATAGTCTTTTTGATGAAAACAATGGTTGCTATCAATATTCAAGAGAGTTTTCGGTTCAAGATTCAATTGCACCAACGTATTATGTAGTTGTTGCATTGAAAAAATTGAATCAACCTGTTCGACCTATTAAGGAATGGATTATTGAAATTTCTACGAAAGCGTTAGAGAAAGATGCAAATATGCAAACTTATTATGGTGGTTATGCGATGTTGTATGAGTTAATGAGTGAGTATGAAATTCCAATTAGTGCAACAGACTTTGAACAGGTATTAGAATATTACCATGGTATATTAAAAGATAATACTGAATACGAATTGTCTGATATTCCGACAATAGCACTAGATTTTGTGAAACTATGTAAAAACTTTGAGAAAGATTTGACAGAATATAATGATGAAATATCTGAGTTATTTTTGGATTCAAGCTTGCTTCAGAAATATTTGTTTTGGGAATATGACTACGTGAATTTATATGCAATCATAAATACATTAAAGCAATGTCAATTGCTTAATGAAAATCTGAAGTGGTTATCTGAAGAAGTTGCGTTATTTGATCAATTTCAGTTAGATAATGGAGAGTATATATCTCCGGGAATCTATGGAAGTAACCTTAATGCAACTTATTACGCAGATCAATTTATGAAACTGATGAATATTTCTAGGACATATGATGTAAAAAATTATTGTACAACAATAATTAATGGAAATCTTAATTTGGAACAATTTGGAATCTGGAGGTTGTCACAACTTTTAGAGTTATTGCAAAAATATCACATAGACTGGGTGAACAGTGATTTTGGAAAAAATGTAGAGAAATACATAACAGAGCAAGTACAACTTATATCTTCTTCAGAGAAATGGGAATTGCGAGAATTGAAAATAATTAATCAATTATTCATATTATCCCAGATTTTAAACGAGACATATAGTATAGAATTAGATGTACCTAAAATAAAAGAGCAAGTAATTAAGCTTTTCAATACAGAAATATCTTATGAAGATGATATTAGTATATCGACAGAGTTATTAAAATTTCTTGTAACTGTTCAAGATACGGATTCTGAACTAATTGCCCAATTGTGTAGTCATGTTAATGAATTATTAGAAGTAATAGGTGATAAAAATGTCTTATTTAAAGTGACAATTACGTTTGATGCAGTAAAACAATTACAAGCGGTGAACTATTCTATTTCTGATAATGCAGAAATGGCAATTTTGGATATGCTTCAAGGTGCATATTGGAAGAATGGTTTCTTTAAGACAGGAGATATTTTAGGAGAAAAGGTGTTATATCAGGCAACATATGAAGGTACATTTTTATCAAATTTATTTCAAGGAAAGGGAGGAGCAATATGAAGAAAATTTTGTTGAGTATTTTTTTGAGCACAATATTTATGGCAAACGTGGTTGCTATGGCAGGAACTTGTGATGATTACAATATAGAAACGAGAAATGATAATGGTGTAGAAGTCTACAGCGTATTGGAAAATGATGAGTGTAACAGAGATGAAGCTATGGCAGAAATTTTACGGTTAACAGGAGATCCATCGTATACTCAACAGCCAAGTTTATTTAGAGCTAGTGATCCATTATACAAAAACAATCAGGGCTATCATGGAACAACAACAGCATATGGATGGAAGCGTTTATATAATTATGATGATTATTTTAACTATGTGTTTGAAGGTGGACAATCTGCGATGTGGACTGGCTCTGGCACATGTGATAAGATAATTTTATTTGAAAATATTACAATAACATCTCAGACAAATGCAATTGCATGGCCATTTTCCATTACTTCATCGGTATCTGCATCCTCAGCAAGTTGGAATTCAGAAGCTTTTACTGGTACAAATGTTGCTGGTGCTTCGTATTCAAGTTTTAAAATATCGTCATCAGGTACATTAAGAGTATCATTTGTGGATGGAGCAGATATTTATAAGGGTAATATTGTGTATAGACCAATGGCTACAATTTATTATGGTATATAGGAAAAATAACATAATAAAGGTCAACTTTACAATGATAATCTTAACTTGTAAATGAACATTAAATGAGTAGATACAAACAGGGCGTGTTAAAAATAACTTTTTACACGTCCTGTTTGTTAGCTGCAAATGCGTAAGGAACAATTAAATACTTATCATCGTTTTTCGAGGGATTGATAAAAAAATGGATCATATTTCAAGATCAACCTTAATATTGGCTGATCTCGGAAGGGATTATTTGTCTTTGTAATGTGTTCCGCACTGGAGAATTTCTAAATCGTTTCCATCTATCTGGAATACAATTCTGTTTTTTTCGTCTATCCGAACACTCCAATATCCAGCAAGATTTTCTCCAAGCGGTTCAGGTTTGCCAGTACATTGATATCCGTTTCGGTCGATATCGGTTAAAAGTCGGTTGATTTTTTTTAGGGTCTTTTTGTCCTGTGATTGCCAATACAGATATTCTTCCCATGCCTCATCATGCCACAGTTTTCTCATCATTGCACCTCTATAAGCTCGTGCTCTTTTAAGGTGCTTTTTCCTGCTCGTACATTAGCTACACGTCTTTCAAGTTCATCCATATTCTCCTGACTGTAAAAAGGATCAGCAGACAACTCAAAAGGAATACGATTTTCTCGTGCAACCTTTTTTAAAAAGATATTGATTGCAGTCGACATGCTCAATCCGATATCGGTGAGTGTTCTTTCTGCATTGCGCTTTACATCATCATCTACGCGTAAACTGATTTGTGCCATAACTGTCACTCCTTTCTTTTTGTTTTATTATATAGCAAATGTAATTTAAATGCAAGCAATATTATATACATATGCTTGCATAATACAACGCAAACTTTAATGCGTTGTATTAAAAATTATTTTGTGAACGATATTGACATATCGAAGGATAAATGTTAATATATATGTATATAAATTAAAAAATGAACAAGGAGGACAATAAAATGGCAAGAGAAACCCAGAAAGAAAAGATCGCACGACTAGAAACAGAGCTGGCACAAGCAATCAACCAACGTGATGCTGCAATAGCCGATGCATTAGCTTCAAACAGCAAACTTAACGCAAAGCATGATGTTAGCGACTCGCCGATGTATCAGAGCCTACTTCTGGATCGTGAGCAATGGAAAAGGATTGCCAAGAACAGGCAGGATCAGATCAAAAAGAATGAGTTGCGATATGATGAGCTACTGACCATGTACAAGGATCTTGAACAACAGCTGAAAGAATCGCAAGCAATGCTTGTAGAATTACAAACAGACAAGGAAACAGCGCAGAAAGCTGAGAAGAATCCGTTTGGTGCAGGAAGAAAACGTGCATACACAGCTCTACTCGATCAAATCAAAGCGCTGCATGAACAGGGCATGAGCGTAAGGAAGATAGGCGCAGAATTAAATATCCCATCTGCCACCGTTGCGAGGTATCTCAAAAGTGTATCAGAATAATTGCAATACATTTTTGAGATGCAAATTAGGATTTTTTATGCAAGCGCAGAATGCAAATCGCTCTGTGACCGCTTAGAATACTTTTTAAATCAATTTTAGTGTCTTACCTATATAATTTAGCATTAACAACTCTAAAATGTCTTAAAACGCATTTTAGAGTGTTCTAGTGGTATATCCATGCACAACCATGCCATTAACTGATAATGTTTGACCCTTTTTGACATTTATGTTATACTTATGCGGCTACCACCCCCGATACAGGTAGAGAAAGGGGGTGCTTCAAACATGGACAACTCCGTATTATCCTTTTTTCTCTCAGTTTTGGCGAGCATAGTTGCCTACTATGTGTGCAAATGGTTAGACGAAGAGATCTAGGCGGTAGCTAGCCTCAGGAATAAGCCACCTGCTACAAAACGGAATAGAAAAACCCCAGTGTTGCCTCACTGGGGTTTTTTGTTTGCGATCAAACATGAACTCGCATTATCCTTTGCCTATCGGCATTATAGCATATGCGATTTATAAAATCAAGTATACGGTAAAATTATCCTTCTCCATTGATTAATCTCTTGATTACTGTGGTTCTGGAAGCCGCATAAACACTAGGTTTTTGAATGTTAAGCATCATGGAGTTTTTCACGAAAGATACGCTTACATATATCCATATGTTACCATAAAACTCAGCAAAAAATGTCATTTGTAATGATATTAGCTAATCAATTCTTGATAAATTTTTTGGAATCAACCAATCAATCGCCCTTGATTGATAGCTTGATTACTCTCTTGATTACGGAGTGTCTGAAAGCCGCATAAAGGCTAACTTTTCTGTATCTAAGGGTACGAAAGAAATTCACGAATTTGAATAATCATAATTTGGGTGTAAATTAACATACACTTCCATTTTCCCACCAACGATACACTGTCGGCTTGCTCAATCCAGTATCACGAATACAGTCGGCTTTTTTTCCGTCTGGGTGGCTCTCTCTCCACTCTTTAACAATCTGCTCTGCTGACCGCTTTATCTTATCAATAGATTTTTTTACCCTTTTTAGGGCTATTATAACACCCCATTTCTGACTGTCAATTTTTCGCATTTTTTCACCTACTTAATATACTGCCCTACAAGCTAGGGAAGTAAACTTCCCCAAGCCCTTCGGGTAGCTTGATCGAAGGGGCAAACCTCGCGTTTTCCCCTCGATGCTCCCCTTTCCATCTATGCATCCGCAGCTTTCTTGCTTATTTATCTAATTTCTTTTGTTCGTTTTGCACAATATAAAATTATTGCATGTTAAAATTTCTACTAAAATAGCACAAAATTTATTGATATTGTAAATTGAAAACGAAAGCAATAAATGTTATATTTTAAATTAGTAATTTAGGACTTGACATTTATAGAAAGGAGTAGTGATGAAATGATTTGATTGAAAACAATTACAAGTAATGATGATCTATAATCTATAATATGTATGTAAAGAGAGGAGATCTGTATGAAGAAAATCTTAGGGGTATTTTTATTGATTTGCAGTATGTTGTTTGGAATAGTACCATCGTATGCAGAAACAACTCATGATATTGATTTATTGGTTGAACCATATTTAACGACAATGAAAGAATTCAATCAAGAAATGGGAACACAGTTCTTTGTATATGAAGAAGATAAGGAAGATTTTTATAAAGTATTTAAAGAACAAACTCAGGATGAATTTTGGAACTCATTGCTTGAGGAAATGCAAAACTTAACAAATTCAGCGATTCAGGTATGTAGTGTTGAAGGAGATACTTCACAGATGTCTGGAATTGGATATAATACTTATGTGAAATTAAATAGTCATGTTTTCCAAATTCCACCGAGTCATGCAATATATAATAATGTGTATGGGGTTGAACTTGTATACACTTCTTTAAACGGTTTTGTAATAAAGCCTCAGACTGGATTTCAAATTTCAGTATCGGCAAATAGGCAAACATGTACAGTATCATTCACAGGATACCCGTACAATTATAATACAAAAATTGCACAAACAGTTTCAATAAAATTTAATTCAACATTTGAAGCAGAAATATAGGAAAATCGTCAGATATTAACTTGATTATCCATCATAACAAAAAAGGAGATTTGTATGAAAAAAATAGGTTTGTACATAATGATGGTAAGTTGCTCGTTAAATCCAGTTAATGTGTTAGCCTCTAATGAAATAGCAGCTCAAATTGGGGCTGACGGTGAAGTGATGTTAATTGATCTTCTGCTACAACCATATTTGGAAAAGATTGAAGATTATAATCAAAAAAATGCAGAAAACTTTACTGTGGAAGAAAATGATAAATGGCTTTTCTGGTGCGCGAATTATAAGGATGGATACGAACATTTTGATTCCGTGCTTAATTCTATGTCAGAAGAATTAAGCACGGAAGAATATAGTACTACAAGTGAGAATGAAAATTTTCCCACGATTATGTACTCGGCACCAGATAATGAAGAAGATGATATAATGCAAAATACTTTGCAAGAACTTTTAGTTCCATATCAGCACGGAGTAGAAGTTGTAAATTATACTGAAGATAGTGACTTTGAGATTCCTACTGAATTAGAATGGAATTTTTTATACTATTTTTCAGATATGGACGAGAATGAATTTATAGATTATTTGAAGGAAGAGTGTGCTCAATTAAAAGAGACAAGTAAAAACGATCTAGCGAAAAAAACAAAAATTTTCTTACGAAATACAGTAAAGAGTGCAAAAACAGAGAGAGATGAGATCTTTTTGAATTATCAAACAATAATTGACCGTGTACAAAAAGAACAAGATGTTTCAATTGTATTTTCAGATGATGAAAAATGGTTAGCCACTATCACATTTGAGCATTTCTCACCGGATGAACTTTACAATTATCTAACTGAACAGTTCTAGCGTAAAAATTAGGCATATAAATTATTATAGTTGATGTCCAAGAATACATGCTCAATAGTGGTTATAACCACTATTGAGCATGTATTTCATGTATTACAAAAATTTGATAGCTACAGTCTTAACTATTTATAGTAACCTATAATTATCACTTACAAGTAATCTACTTTGTGTTAAGAAAACAATTGACGGAATTGCGGTTTGTATGTTATAAATAAATCAGACAGTTTTGCGGAAATAAAATTATTTTAAGAAAGAGGTGGTTACAATGTTTTTTTATTTGATATTTTAGGTATTATTATTGTAAGGAGGTATAACTTATGCAGAATAAAAATATTATAGTAGGACTATTTTCAATGCTTGTTGTAGTAATATTCGGTATTGGCTATAGTTATGCAGATGATGTGTATAATTATGAATCGGTGATATCTACAAGTGACTGGTCAAACATGAATCATGCAGAACGTGTTGAAAAACTATCTATTCCAAATGAATATATTCAAAATATGACTACCACAGAATTATTGAATTCTGTATTAGCCTATCCGTATTTTAGTGATATGCTATTTTATGATAACATGCAAGAAGGTTTTTATGCTGTAAAGGAACATTTTAATGGATTGCAAGAATTATTAGCTAGAGCCGATAGAGGAGAAGTACTTTTAAGTGAATACAAAGTACTCACAGCTATGCATACTGCAAGAACATTAAATAATGCAGATTATTTTAAATTATTATTTTTAGAAACAATATTAGCACAGCCAGAAATGGCATCTATATCTGCAGAACAACAAAATGAAATTTCTACATTGGTTGATCAAAATTATCAATTAGAACTTGAAGCTCCTAATTTTTTTAGCGAATCGGCATATTATGAAATATTAGCAAATCAACAGGGTATAGATTTACAAAGTTATAGCTCATATGTAACTACTCCACGAGGATCTAAAGTTTCGGTTACTATATCAAGTTCATCTGATTCTGATGCAGCCCTTGCATCTAATGCATATTTCGTAGATTATATTCATACATATTACCCAGGAGCATCAATTGTGGCAGCTGCATCGGATTGGTACAACTGTCATGGATTTGCATGGGCACAAAGTACATTTGTTTGGATGAATGATCCTTCAGCATATTGGAATGATGGAAGTTATTCTTTAAAAGCGCAAGGACAGCCAACAGCAGTAGGACAAAAGGTGACATATGGTGGAACTACGCATAGTGGGATTGTAATTGGATTATCAGGAAATTGTATTCGTTCAAAATGGGGAAGAATGAATTTAGTAGATCATAGTGTTACGAACTGTCCATATTATTATGCTCCGGTTATAGTAAGTTATTATAATTAAAGGTGTGATTTTATGATAATGGCATATTGGAAATTTATAATTTTTATGGCATTGTTTGCCAGCAACGCAAATGAATTGGCGAATTGGCAGCTAACTGTTCCCGCAAAAGAACACATATCTTCTTATCAAATTGTAAGCGATAATTGGAAGATACATTATTCAATCAACGGTAATGAATATCAATATTATTTAAAACTCACACAAGATGATGAATCTCAAAAAAAGTTGGAAGAAAAAACATTTGTGATTCTCTCAAATACTAAGGATCTTACTTATCAAGCAGTTTTTGATTCTTTGATTTCTTCTCAGTATAAAAATAGTGATGAAGTTTTTTATTGGCTGGGATACGAGTAGCATAGTAAATGCTCAATAGTGGACATCTACTGTTGAGCATTTTTTTACTTTCCAAAAACGCTAATTGCCCAGTTGAGTACTGCCCTCTAATAGCAGTTATTCTGTTGTAAAGGAGAACAACGATGATACTCTATCCATGTGGAGTTTGAATACGCTCTACATACACTGCAGAAATATACATCCCAACAAGCACACAAACTTTTATGAAACTGTTATAAGTTAGAGAAACAAGTTTCCACAAATCATACAGTTAGACCCTCGTTTTCCCCTCGATACTCCCCTTTCCATCTTGCTACCGAAACTTTCTATGTATGCTTTCTTCGTTTTATATGTATCACAATATTTTTGATACATTATTGTCTCCTACTGAGATCAGCCTACATTCAAGCTGATCTCAGAAAAAAAGTTATCAAAATCTGCCCTTGTGATGTAGCCGATCAACCCTTGTGACTTAATCTCAACCCATTCTTCTCCAATAGCTTTAACCTGCACTGCCCTTCCATCCATCACATATTTTGCCATCTGCTGATACTCTGCATCATATACTGGCACTCTATTGCTGCACAAATACCAGTCTGCTGTATTTACTTCCTCAACAGTCCTTTGCAATGCTTCTTTTTCCTTCATGGTCTTACTATTGCATGTGCCACATACCAGTATCACACCGATCAGCACGATACCAAGGCAAGCTGCCTTGACACCGATCTGCCTTGACAAACGTTTGTTGTCCTTCTCAAGCTGCTTGTTTCTTTCTCTGATGTCAGAAATCAAGCTGTTCGTCTTCTTCTCGTTCAAGCTTACGTTTTCTCGCAGCTGTTTTAACTCTTCTCGTGCTTCGTTCATCTTCAAACGATACTGTTCTGCTTGCTCCGTGGCTTCTAAGCATTGAGTATTGCTTTCGGATAGCTTCTGCTTGTAACTCTCTATCTTTGTCTGCATCTCTTCCAGCTGATTCATCATTTGTTCTTGCAGCTCCAAACTGTAGTCGTTCATGTTCTTCTTCCTCCTCTTTCTTTCGCATCGTCGCTAGTCTTGTAAAGAGTGTCTGTTGCCTTGTTAACGTGTCCAGTTGGCTGTTGGCTTCCGCAATACTTCGATTGATTTCACACCTCTCAGCTGCCTTTCCTTGCTTTTCCATTTGCCTTGCAACATATCCCTCATGCACGGTCGGGATTCGCTCTATTTCCTGTCGTTCAAGGCTTCTGTGGTCGATCTGATGCTCCTGTTCGAGATAATGGTTACACTGGTTTGCCCAGCGTTTTCGCCACTCCTCAACCTTTTCTGGTTTGTTCCAGTTGTTGGCTTCTAACGTGACCCTTTCCCATATCTTGCGCCCTCTCGCACCTATTTTCTGCTTTCCTGTTGCAGGATCTATTTGCGGTATCTTCTGTCCATGTTCATCCAGGGCATACGCTTTCTTCTCTTTCTTTCCCCACTGTCCATCGGATTCTATCGGTCTGGTCGTTCCAAGGATATGCGCATGATGGTTGCCTTCTTTCCAGTGGATATTCGCATCCACACACATACCTTCAAACGTCAGGCTTTGCGCAAAGGCTCGGACAAGCTGCTGACTCTGCTCAAGAGTCAGCTCGTTAGGCAGTGCCACTTCCCATTCTCTCGCCAATCGTGCATTGCTTTGCTTCTCAATTTTCTCAACTGCATTCCACAAAACTTCTCGATTATGATATTCCTCCGGTGCATTCTCGCAGAGAAATATTTCCGAATATGCAACCTCTGATTTATTCGTGTAGTTATGTATCAATCCCGTTTCTTGATCTTCCAACTTTTCACCTGCACGATAAGCCGAAGCTGCTACGACAGATCTGCCACCGCTTCGACTTATATTTTTAATTGAACAATGATATATTGCCATACTGTTATATTCTCCTTTCGCATATTCTGATCTTGCCGTTTCTTAATGAGCGAAGCTCAAACCCTCGGAGAGCGCACTGTTAATCAGATATACTTGCGTAGCTAGTGTGTCTGTAAGTGCGCCCTTAGTAAACTAAGGGATGCTATAAACTGAATATATCACGCTATGGATTTTCTTTCAAGCATATGTTATTATTAAATTAACTAACGTGAAAGAAAGGAAAAATAAAATATGGCTGAACAAAAATCATCTGAAGAGAGAATCGCTGAACTTGATAAGCGCATTGAACAAATCAAAGCGCAAAAGAAAGCTATCATCCAACGTGAAAAACAAGCTGAACGTAAGGCAAGAACCAAACGACTAATTGAAATCGGTGGTGCTGCCGAATCCGTTCTTGGACGACCGTTTCAAGAAGGCGATTTGCAAAAATTTATCAACTTCTTAAAGCAACAGGAAATCCGCGGAAACTATTACTCAAAGGCGATGAACAGTTCTACAGACAAGTGAGAAAAACTTCCCCGTTGCCCCATCATAGTCATGTGTGATCGAGGTTAATCTCTTCAAAATCATCGTGTGTCAGTAGTTTGTATCATAATTGTTTCGATACATTCATTGACAAATCACCAGACTCATGATATAGTTTTTGTATCATAATTATTTTGATACAAGATATAATTTGTGATTTAATGTTTATTTTCCCATTAATGGTAATCCAAGGTTTACTACAAAAGTAGTGATTTGTTTGAGATGATGAAAAGTCGTAAGAGTAAAAATATGAATTTAGCTAGGAAAAAGTTCGTAACATTAATGATATTGGTTTTGTGTTAGGGTCAAACTTTAAGGTTGTTTCTCGTTTTTTCTTTTATCAGTAATTTGGGTTAGATAATCTGTGATTTATATACCTTTATACTGGGTACTATTCTGTAATTTTGCATCATAAAAATCAAAATCAAAATTATCCATGGCAGCAATTAAAGTTAAAGGTATGATTATTGTAGTGATCATGATGTTATGTATCCCCATAAATGCACAGACGCAAAGTGATAAGACATTGGTTGCTTATTTTTCGGCAACAGGAACAACGGAGAAAGCTGCTAAGTTGATTGTAGAAGTTACAGGTGGAACGCTCTACGAAATACAACCTGAAAAAGAATACGTCACTGCTGATTTGGATTGGCATGACAAATCCTCACGTAGTAGTGTAGAAATGTCAGATGCCAAATCACGCCCTGCATTGAATTCAAAGCCTGATAATTTTGCAGATTACGATACCATTTATATAGGTTTCCCTATTTGGTGGAATTCTGCTCCGAGAATCATCAATACTTTTATTGAGAGCAATGATTTTGCAGGCAAGACGATTATCCCGTTTGCAACA
>OHBM01002290.1_pt1 | contig 12968 bp, 8 predicted proteins | sample 1577251 | NCBI WGS metagenome assembly OHBM01 (sample SAMEA3541557, study PRJEB24748) | human gut metagenome | biome: human gut; feature: human-associated habitat; material: faeces | place: China | collected 2012
TGGAGATCGTGGGCACCCAGCGGCTGAACGGTGACAGCGACAAGATTGAGCTGACTTTATTACACCAGAATATGATGAAATCTATATATCTGTATTTCAGGCTAATGTTGTATATTATGTAGAACATTTGAAAAGATATTTTTCGATTGATTTAAGCACTAAATTTCCTTCTAACTTTTTGACTATTGCTGCAAATCCTAAACCAATTTCAGATATAAAAATGTTATCTAAAATTGATAAGGCAACATTTAATGCATTTCTTAAAGAAAGAAAAAACATCATGACTTTAGAAGGTCATGATGGAGTTGGTGTATCATTTGAAGTTCGCTTAAAGTCTGTAAAGAAAAATGAAGACTTAACATTTCGAATAGATCCAAATGCGGATTTAAGTGCACAAGTAATTAAACAAGTAATGGATCCAAGCAATTCCCATCCTTACAGGCAAAAAGATATTATTGCTCTTATTAATAAAGAGATTGGAGATAACACTATTAACCAATATAGTTTCAGAGCAATCCGATACTATGAAAACATTGAAGAATTTCCGGAATATTATTACTTTCATAAGCAATCTGGAAGTAAAACGTATTCACAAAAAGCAGTAAACCTATTCTTAAAAAACATAAAAGAACAACCAAATTATATTGAGATTGCTATAAAAGAGTTTAAAAAAAAGTAATCCCAGGAGCTAGAGAATTCTAAGGCTTATGCCCATACTCCCATTCGGGAACCCTGCTTTATCCATCACGGACTACTTTGTATCCAAATTATAGATTTCATTTTGTTTGTTGTCAATAAAAAAATTGGTTGAAAGGTTAGGGTAATACAACAATTGAAATCTATTTTGTGAATAATATTTTAAATACTTTGATGCCAATGGTGTGATGTATAAAAACGCATGATCTGGTGATTCCTATTTAGGTAGTGATGGAAAGTATGTAGACTCTAGTAGTGTTTATGTATTCGGAAGATGAGTGGTATATGGAAATAGCTGGCGTTATTATGCAGCAAATGAATTTTTAAATGAATGGTTGATATTTCCTGTATTTATGGGAAATTTCAACTTTTTTATTGGCAAAAGAAAAAATTTTTATTTGTGTAAGTGATAAAAAGTAGAATTATAGCAATATCACCAAATTGCTAGTTAAGCCTAAAAAAATCAGATTTTTAAGTTGTCTTAAATCTTGACATAGTATCAATTGAATGAAATAGAGAATTTATATTGTTGCTGAATAAAATGAAAAGAAGCTCACCATGAACTTCTTTTCTTTAAAAAATAGTAACATCTTTCTCACTCCGGAAAAAGATCTCTTTGTACTTAAGATAATATGGGTTAAATCCATTCTTGTCAATGAGAAATAACGTTCGTGTAACCGATTACATTCATTTGGTTATAAAACAGTTGTTAACTTTATTGATAAATGTCTTTATTTAAGGGAAATTTTCTAAAAAATATTTTTAATTTGTTATATGATGCTTATGCGTTTTAAATAAGGGTAATATTAAATATATTTAATGTTTTCACCTAAGCTTAAGTAACAAATGTTCATTGACGGGGGGGTATTAGGCTATAATATCCCAAGTTTGACACCTAAATTTTAGAGGGCATTGGAATTCCAATGCCCTCATTGATTTTAGCAGTATCTTTTTTTGCGTCACTTTTCCTGCTTCTTCCTTTTCTGAGATGAAGTAATGATTTTTTTCATCGTGTCCTTTGGAATGAAGTCATAGTCCGTTCGAAATCCGAAGCTTTCATGTAAATCATCTGTCAGATATGTCCTTGTGTAATTCGGAATATAGCCCTCTCCCAGAAGCTCCCGCACCTCCATGCTTCGCAGGGTCTGGCAGATCTGTTCGCAGGAATAACTGCCGCGTAATCTTTTTGCAAGGTATTTGTACAGCACCAGTGATAAAAAGCATGTTAGGAAATGGGCCTTGATCCTGGCGTCGGTACGAACGTAGACCGGTCTGGATTTGAATTCACTCTTCATGATACGGAAGCATTGTTCGATCTGCCATCTCTGATGATTTGCGTTTGCAATTTCACTCGGTTCTTCATCTGAGAGATTGGTGGATATGGCATAGAAACCGTCAAAGCGTTCCTCCTGCCGAATGTATTCATAATCAATGTCCTGTATTTTCTTTTCAGCGATTTCCCCATCTCCCGTACAACTTACTGTTTTGATCAAACGTCGAAAATCATTGGCATTTTTCTTTGCATGCACCCTTCCGTTCTGCAATGCCTTTTTGGCCCGCATAATTTGTTTTTCCCGTATTTTGCGAAGATAGTTCCGATACTTGATGGAGTAGGTGACAATGAGTCGCTCGTCAAAATCCTTGTTATCGATTGGAAGTTCTTTGTAAAAGACCGCATCTTTGTATGTTTCTTCGTTAAGTTCGTTGAGATTGTATTTGCGGTATTTGGCTTTTGCCCCCATTTGGTACCAGCCGTCCGGTGCGAGTGCAGTTTGCTGCAGATCGGCTTTCAGCTTTTTTAAAGATTGCGTGGTAATGTAGCTTCGTCCCTGCATGGCGTTGTAGCGTTTGTTTTTGTGAGAGGAAAGTCCGGAATCCGTACACACCACAAACTCGGACATGCCAAAATCCTGAAGCATCTTCTTTTCCAAAGGTTGTATGGTGATCTGCTCGTTGGTGTTGCCCGGATCGATGCACATCGAGATCGGAATGCCTTCACGGTCGATGAATAGCCCCATCTGTACGATCGGGAGCGGTCGGTTTTCCTTGCTCTTTCCGTATTGACAAAGGGTATCCGGCTCTGCTTCCTCCATCTCAAAGAAAAAATTGGTACAATCATAGTAGATGATGCCGGTTTTGCGCTTTCCGAGCTTTAAAGTATTCTGATAGAGTTTCGCCTGTATGTCATCAAAGTTGTCCGCAAGAACATCCAAAGCCCGATACATCTGGTGAAGATCAAAATCTGGCTGCTGTAGGAGCTTCTTGGAAAACTCGAAGGTGCCGACTTTGGAACGGGGATCCAGAATTCTGCCATAGCAGAGCTTTTGCAGAATATCGCTAAGGTTGAAAGAAAAATTTGAATTTTTTTGAATGGAAGCACAGATCCGGTCCATGCCTAGATCGTAAAAGATCTTTTGCAGAAACAGGTATCCGACCTGAAAGGTATATTGGTAGTTTTTTGTAATTAATTTCGCCGGAGAAAGCGTGAAAGAAACGTCTTGGTTTTCCACTTTTTCCTGTTGGGTTAAAAATGCAGCGCGTTCCTTTGCCCATTCCATCGGATCGCGGCCTGTTTTTTCGCGAATTTCCTGTTCGCTGCCGAGTTTTTCAACGGTAATGGTGCGTTCGATCCCTTTGGTATCATAATATGTTTTGATGATGTAGAAACGAAGACCTAATTTAGACTTACTGGTTCTGACCCTCATGTGGTGCCTCCTGGTGGATAGATATATCTATATTATACCACAAGACGCAAAGTGACGCAAGATAAATTTTAAGAAATTGACAAAAAAATTAAGCGTTTACAACGCTTAGAGAGATTTTTTAAGGACGGAGGTGTCAAACTTCCGTGCTGCCAAGATATACGAACGATCTATGCGTAAGAGTCTTGCATGCAAGCTGTTTTTGAAATTAGAGAGTTTCGCAACACGATGCGAAGCTCTCTTGCCTTGTGATCGAGAAAGATGTATAATAAGAACAATATTTGTAGCCGGAGGTCGAACGGAAATGGCTATTTCGTATAACAAGCTTTGGAAGCTGCTTGTCGATAAGAAGATGAGCAAAGCTGATCTGCGCAAAGCGGCAGGCATCGCGCCGAACACCATGACACGGCTGCGGCGGGACGAGGAAGTTACGTTGTCTGTGCTCAATAGGATCTGCGTTGCGTTAGATGTCAATATCGGAGATGTGATGGAGTTTGTGAGTGGAGATTGAGCAATATCCATAACTGCAAGTAAATCTTATTCGTGAAACCAAGAGGTGGGAGAAATGGCAATTCGCTTGTGGCCGCAGGACTATGAACGAAAGGATCATATTACAAAAGCGGAAAAAGGGATCCTTAGATATGCTGCGCGCAATTTTCAAAACGGCCATATGGTGGTTGGTATAGACCCTGTAGGCTTAAGCGGCGAAAGAGTGAAGCTGGGAATGTATATTTCTCCCAGTGAAGGGCTTGTCACGTTCTCGATTTACTCCGGAATGATTAATGCAATGCCGGTGTCTTCGTATATCGCTTATGTCCAAATGGTCGAAGGTAAAATCTATGAACGCCTTTTGGATTCCAAGCTTTTGATTGTTCGTAACGGAGAAAAGAAAGCACTTAAATTCCCATACAAACATATTGTTATGTTTCCGGATGAGGTGGTAGGAAAGACTACCGTGTCGAAGGATGACCTTCAGCAACTACGAAATTATGCAACATTTGATTCGTTTAGACCAATCACATCTGACGGCAAAGAAAAAAGAATTGAAGATTTGAAAATATTTGCGGGTATTCGCAAGGCATACGATAAGACGTTTAAGTCTCTGTCAGAACTAGAATGTCGAGCGATTTTCGAACGTTTGGCTCCCGAATACACTGTCGTGCTGAATGAGACCATAAATGTTTGCGTTGCCGAAAAGAAAACATTGGTAACCGAAGCTGATTTGCGCATTACCGGAAAGGAACTGGAATATAAAACATTCTTCCTCGATGAGTACCAGGTAGGCGTTGTTAACGACATGGGTAAAGGTCATCGAGTCATTCTGGCAAACCCCGGCGCAGGAAAAAGCGTTCTGCTTCTTTCTAAAGCGTTTAAGTATGCAAGTCTGTACAAAGGATCCAACGTACTCCTCACATGCTATAACAGCAACTTAGCCGATTCTTATAATTTCAAGCGCAGTTGTGCTAATTTTGGCAAAGATATCAAACTGTTTATCATGACATTCCATAAGTTGGTAAAAAAGATTTATGAGGAATGCTTGCACTCTCATTGCGCATCAAACATTGCAACAGAAGAAGAAATTCAAAAATGCATAGACATGGTGAAACAAGGAAAGGTGAAGCTTCGATTTAAGGCGATTTTTATTGACGAGGTGCAGATTTTTGATCCTCTTTATCTCGAGCTATGTTATCGCCTTTTGGAAGATGACGATGATCGTGTGTTTTTAATGGCAGGCGATTTGAATCAAGCAGTTCGTGCGCTGAGCCGAAAAGGTGATGCCCCGTGGAAACGGATGAATGGGATCCAGCTTGACTTCACTGGACGTGTTCGCTACATCGAAAAAAATTACCGAAATAGTCAAGAGATAGGCGAGTATATTTCACATATGTTGCAGCACATGAATACGCGTTTGTCAATGCTGGATCTAATTAACTCTTTGGAGTATGAATATAACTCGTTCAAAGTCGGCACAAATCCAACAATTGCGCTTAAAGTTAGGACCGGGGTTCAACGGACAAGTATCAAAACGAGTGTAATTGCAGCAATTAAAGAAATTGCAACAACGTATAGGATTTCTCATGGCGTGGATGAGGATTCCTTTAACGTGATGTACTTCTTTGGAATGCCAAACAACAATGCCGAATACATCCAAGCATATTCGCGTACTGGTCGTAAGTTTACGGGTATTGTCGTGGATATCATTCGACTAATGAGGGTGCGCGATAGATCCTACCTGAAAAATTTTGTTATTTTCCATCAGAACAGGGACGATCTTGTTGAGGCTGTCCCAATCAACAGATGGGCAAAAAATGCGATCTATAGCACCTTGCCCGGATTGCTTGCAGGCATGATTAGGCAGTATTACACAATTAAAACCAATTCGGATAGTCTGCATAATGCAATTAAAGTACAGAAGTTGCTTCGTTCCGGAGAAATCGACGTTGATGATGCAGTTTCTAAACTTATTGCAGCTTACGGATGCAATGAACAGGAAAAAATGTCTCTGGCATATAAAGAAATCATCACCGAAGAAGCGGTCAACATTCTTTCTGGAATTAAAAATGGAAATTTCACAAAGGAACTTTCCCTTTCGGACGCAATAGGAAAGTTCTCGCACGGCAAGAAAACGCCAATGACGAGCTTACGTGATACAGAAGAGCAGATCGAGATTAAGATTTGAGGTAAGAGATTATGAAGAGAAGCAAAACTCAAGCTGTATATAGGTTCTTGCCGGAAATGTGGATATCCGAAAAAGATGATTCTGAGAGAGCTGTTTCGGCTAAGATAAAAAATTGGAATTATATCAAGATGTCTGATATATATGAGGATTTTATCGAAGGTGAAATTAAGCGCCAAATAAAACTGTTTGGTGATCGAGGTGGTGACATCAGCGCGTTTGATCTTTCACCAGATACTCATTCGTTTGCAATTGTTGAAACCGCGTGCAACGAAGGAATCCCTGATATCATCGGTGAAATATCCCCGTTGGTGTTTTACTGTAGTTCCTGTGGTGCAGTAAGCGATCTTCGTAATCCTGATGCGGTTGATAAGTATACATGGAAATGCAAAAATCCTGATTGTGGAAAGTGGGCAGTCAAGCAACTCCAAATGATCTATGCCTGCGAATGCGGATATGCACAGCCCATAAAGATTCCGCATGTGCAGGGGGTAAAGAATTTCAAGTTCCGCCCCAATGAAACGCAATATAAAATGTTTTATAGGAGCGGCAACTCGGAAAAACCTGCAGAGTTTGTTCAGATTTGTCCGAACTGCAATTCGAGATTGGTGCCTGACAACGCAAATTCTGGCCGAAATTATAAGCCTTTCACGCTGAAGGTAATTAATCTGGTTGATCAGCGGAATGGTCAATTCTATAAGAAGGGCATAGATGCGCAAAAGACGATCGTCTGTAGATGGTTTGACAAATTGTCTACCGCTGACTACGATGAGATTCTGAATAACATTGAATTAGCATTTAGTGACGCATTTAAAAGCGATGCGCAGAGACGAAATGTAAAACAGCAGGTTCGTGCCCTAATTGATGCGGGCATGCTTCCTCCTGAGATGTTTGAAAGCGCTGTAAATAACATGCTTCAGAATGCGCCGAACACAAAAAGTGTTGAGCGGTATGTAGCAATGTGTGATGATCTGTTTTCAAGAAAAAAAGCGGAAAATCCGGTGGGCTACGCAGAATGGCTGAGCCATTTCTCGTTCAAGCTGATGCAGTATGATACGCTGAAATATGCTAAACGAATCATTACACTAGAAGAAGCAATTCAGCGTCAACTTGATATGGAGTTCATTGATTCTCCGGAGGAAGTTACAGCATTGAACAAAAAGATGGGTATCACAAATATGCAGGTTTCTTGCGATATTCAGATTATCAACTGTACATATGGATATTCCAGAAGAGTTGCTGATCCGAAGAACTCCACAAATAAGAATTGCCGCTTGAAGCTCAATGCCTACGATAGAACTAGAGACGGAACGGCAAATCTTGTTTATGGAGCCAAACTAGATACGGAAGGCATCCTGTTTGAGATTAGCCAGCGAAAAATCGTTGAGTGGTTGTATGAGAACAACATCATCAGTGAGGAACAGTTGCCGGATCTTGACGACGATGTTTCTGTGAAAAAGTGGTTTGCACAATATGTTCATAGCGATGTGATTTCGATGTTCGGTGAAATCGATGACAGTGAAAAAATCACTAAGAATGTTTTTGCGCTGCTCCACTCTATGTCCCATGCCTTTATGAATGCGGCAGGAGAACTAAGTGGTCTGTCCAGTAATTCTTTGACAGAGATTATCCTTGTAGAGACTGCGAGCATCTTTATCTATGCACAAACTAGTCAGGGAATCCCCCTCGGCGCTCTGTCTGGAATGGCTGAATCTAACTATGCGTATTTCTTGAAGAAGGCTTTTGACGAGACGAAAAATTGCGTATTTGATCCAATCTGCACGGAGCGAGATGATACGGCTTGCAGTGCATGTCTCATAATTCCGGAGATTTCTTGTAATCACTTCAACGCCGAGCTTGGCAGGAAGTATTTGTATTCGATTGACGGAGTGGATAACCCGACTGTTGGTTTTTGGGAGATGTAATTATGGCTAATATGTATCCGAAAAACATATCAGAGTATTTGCCAACGGATTCTGAAAGAATTGTTTATCAGGAATTAAAAAACCAGCTTCCTGATACGTTCGATGTCTTTTATTCTGTTAGTTGGACAAGTTATTATGCGGGGCGTCTCGTGAAATCTGAAGCAGATTTTATTGTTGCCAGTCCTGACTATGGTTTTTTATGTCTGGAAGTAAAAGGCGGGAACGGAATCCGTATTGAAGATAATAACTGGTATCTTTCGGATGCGGAACATGGTGAGCGTAAACTAAACTCTTCTCCGTATGATCAGGCGGAAAAGAATATGTACTACTTCTCCAAAGTTTTTTCTTCGAAATACAACACCAAGTATTCAGGAATATATGGTGCCGGTGTGATTTTTCCCTTCTATCCCATAGGAGAAGAACTTGAGTTAAGTAATCGTCATAGAACGTGTACTATTGACAGCAATGACCTGAACAATATCTATGATCGCATTAAAAAGATGTTCCGCCTATGGGCAGGTAGTTCTTACGGTCGGCGCTATTATCCAGCAAGTCAACATCGAGCTTTCCTTGAACTCATAAGAGATAGAATTGCGATTTCTGCAGCAGCTGGCGCGTTGATTCGGTTCAAAGATCAGCAGCTGAGTGTGATCAACCGTGTGCAAGACAATTACATATATCTACTGAAAAATGTAAAACAATTCTACATGCGCGGAGGAGCAGGAACCGGGAAAACTTGGATTGCAATGAAAATGGCCAAGGATGAAGCGGAATCAAATGGGCACAAGGTACTTTTTGTTTGTGCATCAAAACCACTTGCCAGTATGGTAAACAGTCATATTGGGGATGCGGTTGATGTTAAAGATATTCGCTCACTCTTTGAAATGCTTGTTGAGGATATTACCAGTTATCAAGAGCCGCTGTTCAAAGGAATAAGCCATGGCCTCATTGGTGACTATGAAAAGTACAACGCGATCTTTGTTGATGAAGCACAGGATTTTACAGAGGAATGGGCAAGTATCATTAGATTGCTTTTGGATGATCCAGAAGGCTCTCGCTTAGGAGTTTTCTTCGATGACGTTCAGGTTTTGAGAGAAGAGAGCTTCGGAAACGGGTTTGGCATTGGTGAACTGCCGTATTTGCTGCGGGAGAATATTAGGAATACCGCAAATATCTATAATTGGACTGCAGAGAAGACCAATCTGGGTACAGATATGGTTGCAAACCCTGTTGAAGGTCCGACACCTACGACAGAAATTGTTAACGAGCATGGGCAATTGGTTTTACTTTTTGAAACACTTTTTAAGCGATACCTTGAGGAAGAATATCTAAAAAATGATTCCTTAGTAATTCTCACCGAAAGCAAGGAAAAGCTGTTGGCTGAATTTCCTGACGGGATTGCAAAGTGGAAATTTGTTTGTGGTACACCTAGCAATGAGAATGAAATCAGCGTGTATTCTATAGATGCATTTAAAGGGTTGGAAGCGAACATGGTCATTTATATCCACGGTATTGACACAACCGAGAATATGAACTACATAGCGTACACGCGCGCAAAATACTACTTAATTGAGTTGGTGAGGAACTACTGATGGCACCTATAACGTCTTTTATTCGATGGGCAGGCGGAAAATCATGGCTTGTCCCATATGTAGCACAACTAACAGAAGGACTTGACTATAACAACTATTACGAACCCTTCATGGGCGGTGCATCGATTTTCTTTTCTTTGGATTTACCCAATAAGGGATGCTTGTCGGATATTAACGACGAATTGATAAACGCTTTTTGTGCCGTCAGGGATAATCCGGAAAGAGCTATTCGGTATCTTAAGGAATATGAAACAGACGAAGAAAGCTACTATGCAATTCGCGCGACGGAACCAAAAGGGAAATATCAACGGGCTGCGAGATTTTTGTATTTGAATGCAAATTCTTTTAATGGACTGTACCGTGTGAATCGGAACGGAAAGTACAATGTTCCCTATGGTCATAAAAATGCTACTGTGAATTATACGCGGCTGCTTGAAGCGGGAAAAAACTGGAAGGAATGGAAATTGTTTGTCACGACTTTTCGGATATAAGTACTAAAATAGTTGCCGGAGACTTGATCTTTTTGGACCCACCCTACACCGTTTCTAAGGAAGATACGGGCTTCGTAGGCTACAATTCAACTTGGTTTTCCCTTGATGATCAGCACCGACTGGCAAAGCTAATTGACCAAATAAAAAAAGCAGGAGCCTACTACATTATGACAAATGCCGCTCACGAAACCATTTTGGAGATATTTAAAGACAAGGGGCGCATGGTTACACTTGAGAGGAATAGTTTGATTGGCGGCAAAAAAGCGTATCGAGGAAAAGTTCCAGAGTATATTTTTACGAACATACCAGAAAGGAGTACGAAGTAATGGCTAGAACGGATTGGAGCCAAGTTGTATACGACAAACAGTTGGCAACGGCAAAAAGTGTCCACAAAAAACTGTTCGTGACACAAAAGATCTTAGCTTCGGAACTCCCTGAGTATATTGATGCTGGTTGGGAAAAGTGCAAAGACTATAAGAGCCCTAAATATGTGGGGATTGCTAAGGAGAAACCAGTAGATGAGCAATTTGAAGACCGAATTTGGTTGATGTTTGCTGGGATGGGTTTTTGTGGTCTAAATGCGGAAAATGGAATTCTGATTTCTTATGATTTCAGCAATGATGACCTAAAAGAAAGAATTGGCGTTCTGGCGGTTGATGATGAAACTGCGTTGGTTGGGCTTTGCCACGCATCAGAAGCTATCGTCGAAAAAAGTTTTGCCGCTGAAATAACAGCTTTTAGTGACAAAATATCTGGGATTAGAAAAGAGGTTCTTAAACAATTCCCGGGTCGGAAACTGAAGTTTATTTGGGCGTCTCATAATTTCATCATGAATAGACGAGATCTCGCGTTGCTGGACAAAGCCGGAATGGCCTATTTTAGTGACACGACTGTCGAGTACTATACAGACTTGGCAAAACATTTGGGTTCTTGTTCTAGATATCAGCTTTTGGGGAGCCTTTTTGCAAACCAAGAAATTAAAAATATGGATGATAAGGTGCCTGCGATCCAAGGTAAAATGGGTGGATACACCTACTATTCATTTTCAATTGAACCTGAAAAGCTTTTGAAAATTGGCTATGTGTTGCATCGGTCGGAAGCCAATAAGAATATGATGCCGACCTACCAGCGTTTAATCAAAAAGAAGCGTTTGCAAGAGGTCCGGTCGTTCATTAATGATGGTGGATATTTCCCAAACTCGATTATCATCAGTATAGATACCAATGGAAAGGGATTGGTTTTCGATCAGTCCGCCTCTAAGGTTGATAGTACAATTTCGAAGATCGGTATTTTACATATCCCCAAGCGCTATAGGTCTGCGTATATTATCGACGGCCAACATCGTCTGTACGGCTACTCGGATTCCCTGTATGCCGAGACAAACACCATTCCAGTAGTTGCTTTCGTTGATCTGGAAAGAAGTGAGCAGATTAAACTGTTCATGGATATTAATGAAAACCAGAAAGCGGTTCCGAAATCGTTGAGAGTGACCCTGAATGCAGACATGCTCTGGGAATCTCCTGATTTCAGTGAGCAGCGGCAGGCTCTCCGATCTAAAATCGCGCAGATGCTGGGAGAAGAATCGACATCGCCTCTTAACTCGAGAATTGTGATAGGTGAAAACGAGTCTACACCCACGCGATGCATTACTGTTGAAGCGATTCAGTCTGCACTGAAAAAGTGCAGATTCTTCGACAGCTATGGCAAAAAGAATGTTCTTCAAAAAGAAGGTACTTTCGACTGCAAAGATAATCAAGAGACTTGCGATTTGTTCTATCCGTTTATAGAGAAGTGTTTGCTGTATATCAGAGAGACTTGTCTGGATGAATGGGACAAGGGAGATCAGGATAGCGGAATGCTCACCATGAACCGTGGCATTCAGGCGGTTATTCGCGTCATTGATGATATTGTCAATATGCTTGTGGAGAAGGGGATGATTCAGCCTAAAACGCAGGCTCTTGACGATATGTTTGGCTTGATACAATACTATCTCAAACCTTTGACTGACTACATAAATAAACTAAATGCTGAGCAGCGCAAGGATTTGCGTGGTTACTTTGGTGGAGGTGCTGATACCCGGTTTTGGCGCGCATATCAGAAGGCAATTGCTGATATGAGGCCGGATTTTGTGCCTGATGGATTGGAAGAGTTCTGGCAAAACGAAACTAAGATCTATAACGAAGAGACGAAATCCATGCTACGAGAAATAGAATCCAAGGTTAAGTTGTTGATTTCTGAGCGCCTCGGAGAATATTTTGGCGATAGTTGGCTAATTAAAGGACTACCGAAGAATATTTATACCAGAGCAAAAGGTGAAGCCGATGAGGCAATGTATGTGCATGTGTCTAGTACAGGAGAAGAAATCGACATTCCTATCTGGGATTATGTTACACTTCCGGAATGCAAACAGATTATCTTGAACGGCAAGAACTGGTCGCTCTTCTTCGAGGATACTTTTGTCCGCCCGGAGGAAGCCAATCTAGTCGGAGGAAAGGACCCGAAGACAGACTGGATTCTTCGAGTCAATTCGATTTCGAATAAGCTTTCAAAAGAGAGCTATAGTGTTCCTGTAGACGAGTATAGCTATGTGAAAAGCATCTATGATTGGTTGATGGGTATCCTTGTTTTCTAATATATCCGTATTGACCGTTATGAGCTGGGATATATAGCCAAGTTTTAGTGAGGGATTTATATGTTACACCATGGTCTATACGAGCAAGTCATCAACAATGCCCTGACGGGCGAGCTTGCGGAGATTCCGGAGGCCCGCAAGTCTGTTGCGCCCATTGACAAGGCGGAAGCCTCCAAGGTGCTGGCGCAGTATCTGGCGGATGTGGTTCAAAAGGGCTTGGATAACGTGCTGGACAACGGCGGGGATATTTCTG
>OHBM01002295.1_pt1 | contig 12954 bp, 12 predicted proteins | sample 1577251 | NCBI WGS metagenome assembly OHBM01 (sample SAMEA3541557, study PRJEB24748) | human gut metagenome | biome: human gut; feature: human-associated habitat; material: faeces | place: China | collected 2012
CAGCCGCAAGATGAGAACTCCATTGAGGGTCGTCAAAGACGATGACGTTGATAGGCTGCAGGTGTAAAGACGGTGACGTCAAAGCCGAGCAGTACTAATTGCCCGAGACTTTCTTCTCGAGTAGCGATACTTTCAGTTGTTGTACAACTTAACAATAGTTTTGCTTAATCAACGTGTCTAACTTATACGCTTGACGGATTAATAATTTATAATTAAGAATTACTAATTGTCTTAGGCGAACGAATATTAGGCGGTTATTGCGGCGGTGTCCCACCTCTTCCCATTCCGAACAGAGAAGTTAAGCCCGCTTGCGCCGATGGTACTGCAATGCAATGCGGGAGAGTAGGTGGCTGCCTTCTTTACTTGAGGTCTTCAGAGTCAAACGACTTTGGAGACCTTTTTTTTGTATCCACAGGGGGTGCACCAACCAAGCAATAAGTGGCATCTATCGAAGTTTTGTTGGTGCAGCAGGGACTGCTGCACCCCCTGATCCTGGTAGATAACTTCAAATCCTGACAGATGAAATTGTTATCTGTCAGCCATTAACCTTCTGTAACGTAGTACATTACGCGCAGACTGACAGATATGGTAGATAAAAACACATGTTTTTATGTTACAGCAATAGTTTTTTTCGTCTATTGATAATCGGCAATAAAATTGATATAAAAACGATGTAAAAGCAAATGGTTTATCAATTTATTTTGTACATTTGCATACCACTCGAATAATCATTTAAAACTTAATAATTATGTTGAACAAGAAAATCGAAGAGGCTCTCAATGCCCAAATCAACGCCGAGCTTTGGTCGGCTTATCTCTATCTTTCAATGGCTGCTTATGCTCACGCTAACGGCAATCCGGGAATGGGCAATTGGTTTGAGGTACAGTTTCAGGAGGAGCAGGATCATGCCAAGATCATGTTCAATTACATCATACAGCGTGGCGGACGTGTTGAGCTGAAGCCTATCGACGCTGTGCCTACAACTTGGGAGTCGCCGCTCGCCGTGTTCGAGGCTACACTTGCCCACGAGCAGAAGGTGACATCACTCATCAACAATCTCTTCGCTCTCACCACAAGCGAGAACGACTACGCTACGCAGAGTATGCTCAAGTGGTTCATCGACGAGCAGGTGGAGGAAGAGGAGAACGCACAGAATATCATCGATAACCTCAAGATGATCCAGGGCAACGGCTATGGTCTGTATATGCTCGACAAGGAGTTGAGCGCACGCAAATACACTCAGGCTTCACCTCTTGCAACAAAGGCTTAATCTTCTTGGGAGGGTATGGCAGGGATGCTATACCCTCCTATTGTGTAATCCTAGTGGATAAAAAAGCCCACTAACCAAGCAGTAGTACCAATAGTTTTGTTGGTGCAGTTGAGACAACTGCACCCCCTTGCGAGTACCAACCAAGCAGTGTACCAACCAAGCAATAAAATTTATTTATTTTCTAATTTTACTTTTCTTTTTTTAGAAGGTCATATAATTGTAGTGCCCAACAGAAGTGCTCTATAGGGCTCACCCGATAACGTCCTGGGGGAATATTGTAGATGTAAAAGCAATATGACTGAATAATAGTCACACTGCATGATTTTTGATAAAAGATTAACAAACAAGATTAACAAATAAGATTATGTAACATGATCATCGATGATAAAACAATAATAAGCAGCCTATATATTGGCACATCCGCCGTTTGGTTGTTTCGCACGATGACGCTCAGGATGCCACCCAAGAAGCCTTCATAAGAATATTTCGTTCCTTCTATCAGTTGAAGGATGAAAAATCTTTCCAAGGTTGGCTCTTTCGGATAGCTACTAACCTGCTCAATGTCTATCAAGAAGACATATTCATTAATGAGTGAAGAATAAAGACTTTAGCCGTAAAATATAAGTGAAACTTTCAAAATTATAAGAATTATGACACGTATTATCAGAACATTACTTATCGTAATTATGATGGTTGCGTCTAATGTAGTCGCAATTGCACAACAACCTAATCGCCAACAGCAAGTATCTCGTGAGCAATTGGCAGAAATAGAAGCCAAGCACATCGCACATGAATTGGCTTTCTCAGATGCTGTCAGTGGAAAATTTGTTGCCACCTATTGTAATTATAAGAAGGACATTTGGGCTTTAGGTCCTCGCCTACGTCCTAATCGCAGAGGTGGAGCATCTGAGCAAGATAACGAAGAACGCATCAAACAGCGCTTTGCTATGAGTGAGAAAATTTTAAATATCCGCCAGAAATATTATAAGGAATACTCCAAGTTTCTCACACAAACTCAAATTGAGAAGGTGTACGAGCAAGAGAGAATGCTCATGAAGCGACATGCGAAACGAGGAAAAAAGATGGCAACCCCTAAATAATACAACTTATGAAACACAAGTTTTTTCTGTTCTTCTATATGCTGAGTATTCTTGGTTGGGGCGAAAGTTCTGCACAAGCAATAGAATTTTCTAAGGAGACTTTTATTAATGATGTGATGAGCCTGCCTTATCGCAAAGCTACCATCCCTGGTTATGGCGACAAGGCTTCGCTTGTCATATATTTGCATGGAGGCTCAAGTAAGGGTGACGACAACGAGGCACAGATGCAAGAGCCAGGTATCAGTGCCATCGCTTCTTGGTTGTCTGCCAACAACTATAAGGCCATCATGCTTGTGCCACAGTGTCCTACCGACAAGGCATGGCTTGGTTCGACCCAAGATGTGTTGGTTGCTCTGCTTAAAACTTATATAGACAGAGGTGTGGCTGATGCTGACAAGGTTTATATCTTTGGTGGTTCTATGGGAGGAACCGGTACATGGGGTATGCTATCCAATCATTCTGATTTGTTTGCTGCAGCCATGCCTGTTGCAGGCAATCCTACAGGCTTGGATGCCGAGGCTATTTCACAAGTGCCGATTTTCACGGTAATGGGCACTATGGACAGAATTATGAAAATCTCAAATGTAGAAATGTTCTTGAATGAAATGGACAACTATAAGGCTGAATACAAGTTTGATATTGAAGATGGTTGGACTCATGAGGATGTATGCAAAAATAGCTATACCAGTGAACGTCTTTCATGGGTGTTTGAGCACACCAAAAGACAATTAACGGGGGTAATGCCTTTATCCTACGATGACTGTAATTTAGTAAATATAGTTTGGTATTCTATCAATGGACAAAGGTTGACATCTGAGCCAACTCAAAAAGGTTTTTATATCAGGAGTTATCGGTATAGAAGTGGTAAGGCCATAACTGGAAAGTTTTATTTGGACAGACCATTCTAATTGAGTTAAAAAGAGACTGAGGTTGTGTCAAAAGTCGCAATTAGTACACCCATTGTGGTTAGTATGGAAGATACCCTCAAATCATGGAAGATGCAGCGAGCATCTTCCATCCCTTATCCCTTTGATACGCAACGCGCTACGCTAAAAATGGAAGATATGGTAGATAATTTCGCAAACTTGATTTTTCTACAGAATATCCGTATGTTGAAATAAATATATATCTTTGCATTATATAAACATATATCTATGGATAAACAATCAAGATACAACGAATTGATCTCTCAGATAAAGGTCTTCGCCAATGACGCAGACACCCCCATCAGTGTATTGTCAAATTGTGCTGCAGTAATGAAGACAATCTTTCCAGAGGAATACTTCTGGGTAGGTTTCTATATTGTAGACGGTGACGAGTTGTACCTCGGTCCGTTTCAGGGTACACCAGCATGTACACGCATCAAGTTCGGACGCGGTGTCTGTGGCACGGCATGGAAGGAGCAGCGCACACTTGTCGTAGAGGATGTCGAGAAGTTTCCCGGTCATATAGCCTGCTCGTCGCTCTCACGATCTGAGATTGTTGTTCCGTTGAAGCACAATGGGGTAGTGGTTGGTGAAATAGACATCGACAGCACCGAATTGGCTACATTCGACGACGTGGACAGACAGTTTCTTGAGCATGTGGCAGAGATTATTGCGCCTTATATGGCGAAGCTCGCCATACCTTTATGAATCTGTGCGTGGGCATGGCAAGAATGCCATACCCTCCTATAATGCTGCATAAGTATGGAGAAAAAGTTCTGTTTTATATAGATCTTAGGGTTTAAAAGCAGAAAATGTAAGTTCGTAGTTAAAAAGTTGCGAAAACGTTTGGTGGTTTCATAACAAATGCGTACCTTTGCAACCGCTTACAGAGCAATACGGGTAAGTCTTGCACGGCCAGCTCCCTTCGAACCCTCCAGGACGGGAACGTAGCAAAGGTAGTTGGTTGTAGCGGCGCGATGTAAGTAGCTTGCCCACCCGCCTCTTTAGCTCAGTTGGCCAGAGCACGTGATTTGTAATCTCGGGGTCGTTGGTTCGAATCCGACAAGAGGCTCAAAATGATGACGAGACAAGACTTTAAGTTTTGTCTCGTTTTTTTGTATTTGCATGTTTGAGGTGCATGCTGTGCCTTGAATGCTGCAGGGTTGTATAAACTTAGAGCGGCGGAGCTTTACCTCAGTCGCCATGATTAAAATTAAGAAGACTATGGAAAAGATAGACGTTACGACACTCCACGATAATGTGTTCACAACTATTGGTAAGGAGTGGATGCTTGTTGCTGCAGGCAACGAGGAGAAGTTCAACATGATGACAGCTTCTTGGGGCTGCCTCGGCTGGTTGTGGAACCGTCCGGTGGCTATTGTGTACATCCGTCCGGAGCGTTATACACACGAGTTCATAGAGGCTAACGACACAATGAACCTTGTTTTCCTCGGCAACTCGGAAGAGGCACGCAAGGCGTATGCCTTCTGTGGCGCAAAGTCGGGCAGAGACTTCGACAAGGCGAAGGAGGCTCATCTCACACCGGTTGCTACCGAGAACGGCTGCGTAACATTCGACGAAGCACGCCTCACACTCACCTGCCGCAAGCTGTACAAGACGCAGATTCGTCCGGAGGAGATGCTTGACAAGTCGATTGAGCAGTGGTACGGTGCGAAGGGCGGCTTGCACGACGTGTATGTAGTGGAGATTCTTGACGCTTACAAAAAGTAATGCTCTAATAAGCAAAACCATTCTATATACATAATATTATATAGTACAGGTCAATTAACATTCAAACAGAACTTTGATGACAGAGAAAATAGACAAGTATAAGGTTCAGGCGGCTTTGGTGCGTTCGTTCTTCGACGCCTTCTCGCATGGCGTGATTGAGAGTCAGGTGGAAGACCCGAAGGAGAAAACGACACCGCAGTCGGTGAAGAAGCTGATGCTGGAGCACTACGAGCACATTGCGCCCGCTTTCTTCGACACCATGTTCTTCCCGTTGGCAGCCATGAACTACAAGTACGAAGACATTGCGGCACTGGCTCGCGAAGCGCAGCAGCGTGGCGACGACATGATGGCGCTTGTGCGCACGGCGTGTGGCAACGAGGCGTACTATAACGCTATGGTGGAGGAATACAAGCGCAACTTCTCGATGCTGCTTGCAGGCAGATACCTCTCCAACGCCGACCATCTTGAGGGCTATGTGCGTAAGGCGGAGGATGAGACGGAAGCGTCGGTAGACTCCGACCGCGCCATCGAGCTGACCGTGCGTGTCGTGATGTTCGCATACGTTCGCGGTCTGCGCCAGACGGGGGAGGATGCACGTTCTGATCAGTCTGTGCACTTGGGACAAGTGCACCCCCTTGGGGAGGATGCGCGTTCTGATCGGTCGGTGCACTTGAGACAAGTGCACCCCCTACGTGGGGCTACGCTCTTCCGTCTGATGCTCGATGCGATGAACATTCTGCTGCTCGACGAAGCTGTCGACTTTGCTGACGCAGAGGCAGCAGACCTTGCTTCGCTGTTCTTGAAGGTCTGCCAGACGCAGCATAACTTCACGGTTATGACTGACGAGATAGACCGCACATATTCTGAATTAATGAAGGAATAATAACAAAATACTATGACACAGATTCCGGTATTGCTGCTCACAGGTTATCTGGGCAGCGGTAAGACAACATTGTTAAATCGTATCCTTTCCAACGAGAAAGGCATTAAGTTCGCCGTTATCGTGAACGATATCGGCGAGGTGAACATCGACGCCGACCTCATCCAGCAGGGTGGAGTGGTGAACAAGCAGGACGACAGTCTGGTGGCTCTGCAGAACGGCTGCATCTGCTGCACGCTGAAGATGGACCTTATAGACCAGTTGCGCGACATCATCAACATGAAGCGCTTCGACTATATCGTCATCGAGGCGAGCGGCATCTGCGAACCCGCACCGATTGCGCAGACTATCAGTTCGATGGTGACACTCGGTCCGCAGTATATCACCAACGGCATACCGCGTCTTGACAGCATCGTGACCGTGGTGGACGCGCTGCGCATGAGAGACGAGTTCAACAACGGCGACGCTCTAACACGCGACGGGCTCGAAGACGAAGACCTCGAAAACCTCGTAATACAGCAGATAGAGTTCTGCAACACTATACTTCTGAACAAGGCTGCGGAGGTGAGCGCTGACGATCTGCGCAAACTCACCGAGATAATCCGCGCCATTCAGCCTAAAGCAGAAATCATACCATGCAACTACGGCGACGTAGACTTGGAGCGTCTGCTCAACACCGGTCGCTTCAACTTCAACGAGGTAGCTACATCGGCTGCATGGATCAACGAGATTGAGAATCATCACGGCGATGAGGATGAGGAGGAGGATGACGATGATGATGATGACGATGAGGAACACGAGCACCATCATCATCACGACCACGAAGATGAAGAGCATGAACATCATCATCACGATCACGATGATGAAGAGCATGAACACCCTCATCACGACCACGACTGCCATGGCGGTTGCGGACACCAACATCACCACGACCATGAAGGCGGCGAAGTGGAGGAGTACGGCATTGGCACGTTCGTATATTATCGCAGAAAGCCGTTCGACATGAACTTCTTCGACAACTTCGTGGCGCGTCTGTTCCCGAAGAACGTCATTCGCTGCAAGGGATTGTGCTGGTTCAAGGAAGAGCCCGACATGTGCTATCTCTTTGAGCAGGCAGGCAAGCAGATGGAGCTGAAAAACGCCGGACAGTGGTACGCCACAATGCCGAAGGACGAACTGCAGCAGATGCTCGAACGTGAAGAAGGACTGCGCAGAGACTGGGACGAGAAGTATGGCGACCGTATGCAGAAGCTCGTGTTCATCGGTCAGAAACTTGACAAAAAGGCAATAAAAGAACAGCTCGACATGTGTCTTACGGATGTAGAACTGTAAAAGAACTTACGGAATTATAACATAAAGCAAGAGGGTATGGCGGAATAGCCATACCCTCTTTATTTTTTAGTCTGCGTGGGTATGACACGGATGCCATACCCTTCTATATTAGAGATGCTTCATGATGTCGAGCAGGTGATCCCAAACCATCTGAACAGTCGGGATGTGAAGACGCTCGTCAGGAGTATGCACGTCGCGCAGCGTAGGACCGAACGAAACCATGTCGAGGTTCGGGTAGCGCTCCGAGAACAGACCGCACTCCAAGCCAGCGTGGATGCCCTTAACGATAGGATCCTTGCCGAAGAGCTTCTTGTACGACTCGACAGCCACCTTCGTGAGCTTGCTGTCCGGGTTCATCTTCCAAGCCGGGTAGCCGTCGCTCATCTTCACCTCAGCGCCAGCCAGTTCGAAGGCAGCCTTCACGGTGTTAGTCTCGTTCTCGAGGTTGCTCATCACGTTAGAACGCTGCGAAGCCACTACGTTGATCTCGTTCTCAGCGGTCTGAACGCTTGCCACATTGTTAGAAGTCTCGACCATGTATGCCAGAGCCTCGTCCTGGCACATAGCGAACACGCCGTTGTCGACAGCCTGCATGCAGAGGATGAAGCGGCGGCTTACGTCCTTCGGCAGTACGCTCTCAGCGTCGGTGCTACCGAGGTTGAACTCCATAACCGGCTCGGTTACGTGGAACTCCTCCTCGATGTTAGCTGTGAACACGTTCCAGTCGGCACGTACAGTCTCCTTCTCGCTTGCCGGAACAGCGAATACGATGCTACCGTCGCGAGGAATAGCGTTGTGCAGCTTGCCCGAGTTGAACTTAGCGAGGCGAAGATCCATCTTCTCCTGCTCCTTGTAGAGGAAACGAGCGAGAATCTTGATGGCGTTGGCGCGCTTCTTGTTGATATCGTCGCCAGAGTGTCCGCCCTTCAAGCCCTTTACCGAAGCTGTGAGGAAGAACATACCCTCGGGAGCAGCCTCACGCTCGAATGTGAAGCGAGCCGAAGTAGTCTTTCCGCCGGCGCAAGAGATGAAGATCTGTCCTTCGTCCTCAGAGTCGAGGTTGATGAGCATATCGCCCTTCATGAAACCTGCCTTCATGCCCATAGCACCAGTGAGACTTGTCTCCTCGTCGCGTGTGAACACACACTCCAGCGGTCCGTGCTCGATGTCGTCGCTGTCGAGGATAGCCAGTTCGATAGCGCATCCGATGCCGTCGTCAGCACCGAGAGTTGTGCCCTTAGCGTTGAGCCATTCGCCGTCGACATAAGTCTGAATAGCGTCGGTGTGGAAGTTGAAGTCTACGTCTACGAGTTTGTCGCAGACCATGTCCATGTGGCTCTGCAGGATGAGTGTAGGAGCGTTCTCGTGACCCTTTGTAGCCGGCTTGCGGATTACTACGTTGCCCGTCTCGTCGGTCTCGGTCTCTAAGCCGTGGCTCTTGCCGAACTCCTGAAGATACTCAATCATGCGCTCCTCATGCTTTGAAGGGCGCGGAATCTCATTGATTTTAGCAAACTGCTCGAACACGCGAGCAGGTTTCAATTCGCAATTGCTCATTTTCCTTAATTTTTTTATGTTGATGTTATAATAATCTGAATTTTCGGTAAATTATTTTGCCATACCGCCGATTTGCCGTACCTTTGTACCGATATGGAGCGGTGCAGCCTATCTGTTGCAAAGATAATGTAAAAGGTAGACACCACAAAATAAAAAAATATAATATGATTAAATTAATGCTTATAAGCCTCGCTGTAGTGGCAGTAGCCTTCGCTTTGTTGTCGATAAAGGTGCTGCTGAAACGCAATGGCAAGTTCTCTTCACAGCACGTTCACGACAATCCGGGTTTGCGCAAGCAGGGCATCCACTGCGTGATGGACCAGGACCGCGAAGCCCGTGAGCGCAACGGTGCCTACTAAAGTAGCCTACAAGTAAGAACGGCGTCAGTATTTTCGTATGAGATATAGCGGTACGGATATCTCCGCCCATACTATATATAATGTATACAGGCAGACGCACAGAACGATAAAAAATTAAAAAACAGAATAAAGATGAACAAGAAAAACATTTTCGGCGCACTTGCACTCGCAACTGTTGCCGCTTTCGCAATGACCTCTTGCGACAAGTCGAAGTGTCAGGTTGACGAGAAGAAGGTAGAGAGCAAGCAGGCTGTGCCTTCAGACGCAAAGATTGCGTATGTAGAGGTAGACAGCATCATGTCGCAGTACAAGTTCTGCAAGGACTACTCGCTCATTCTCCAGAAGAAGGGTCAGAACATCCAGAACACACTCGCACAGAAGCAGCACGCTCTTGAGCAGGCTTACGGCAACTTCCAGCAGAAGGTTCAGCAGAACGCCTACACACGCGAGCAGGCAGAGCAGATCCAGATGTCGCTGCAGAAGCAGAACAGCGACCTTCAGGTGCTCAACCAGCGTCTGAGCGGCGAGTTCCAGGCAGAGACTGAGAAGTATAACAACGCTCTGCGCGACTCTATCCAGCACTTCCTCGCTGTATATAACAAGGACAAGAAGTATGGCTTGATTCTGAGCAAGGCAGGCGACAACATCCTCTACGCCGACAAGGCTTACGACATCACCAACGAGGTGATTGCAGGCTTGAACAAGGCTTACAAGCCGGCGGCTCCTGCAAAGGAGGAGAAGGCTGCTAAGAAGAAGTAAGTATTTCTGCAAAGAAGAAGTAAGGCTTCTTTACAGACAAAACGCATATAACCGGAGACAATGCTGCCAATAGCATAGTCTTCGGTTTTTTTGTGCTCGCACACTTTGTTGCTTATTTTGCAAATTCACGCTGCGAATGAAGATTTTTAAACAAAATGCCAATTTAAACACAAAAATATCTATCAAATGTTTCTTTGTATTAAAATATTTATTACTTTTGCAATCGTATTGTATGCCTTTAGTGTAAAATTGATACAATTAATAATTGGAGAGTAGTAATAGATAACTAAATAGATTCATTAACTTTTAAACTTTATAGTTATGAGAAAGACGTTACTTAACACAATGGGGCTCGTTCTTGCGTTGTTTGGCGCAACGAATGTTTATGCCCAGAGCACAGTAGAACTGCCTTACTCTATCACCTTCGATTCTACCAACGACGTTTGGACCGTGCTTGACGCCAGCCCGACACCTGGCACCTCATGGGAGTTCAATAACGATTGGGGCAACGACGGTTTCTGCATCGGCAACGCGTGGACAGCCACACCGAGCTACTGCATCAGGACCGACTCGGGCGAACCTAACGACTACTACGTTTCTCCGTCATTCAGCCTGAAGGCAGGCAAGACATACACCGTGAAGACAAGCTCGGGCACAATGTACAGCACACCTGCAACACTCTCTGTAGAGTATACGACGACTCCTACCGACGCCGCTTCGTTCACAAAGCTGAGCGACATCGATATGCCGTCTTCTGGCGTGCAGTACGACAACTCGTACGACCTCACCGTTCCTGAGGACGGACTCTACAGTTTTGCGTTCCACGCTACAAACACTTCTGCCGGCGACAAGAGCAACTGGGCATATCTCTACGCTCTCGGCTTCAGCGTCGAAGAGAAGGTAGGCGGCGAAACTCCAGACCCGGGTCCTGATCCTGATCCCGACAAACCGGATCCACCAGTAGAAGACCAGGAGGGCACATTGCCTTATGATATGACATTCGACTCGGCAGAGAAGTTCGCTACATGGACCACGATGGACAACAGCGAGACACCGGGCGTGACATGGGCTTACACCGCATCCGACTTCGCCGGCAAACCGGCTGCACACATGGGTGTAGACGCTAAGTCTGAAACATGCGACTGGCTCGTTTCGCCGAAGTTCGAGCTGAAGGAAGGCAAGTCGTACACGATTACTGTAGACGCTGCTTCGGGTCCGAATAACGAGCTGAACCTCATCCTCGACTACTTCGTAGGCAGCAAGTCGGCTGACAACCAGAAGACTATTGAGTGGATCGGCTCTAAGCTCCCCGCAACAGTAGGCGAGAGCGGCGAGGTGAAGAACCAGTGGACACTCGACGCCAACAAGGACGGCGTATACCTCTTCGCGTTCCGCGCACTCAACTGGGGCGCCAACAACGCTAACGACGCTATCAGCATCTACTCTGTGAAGATAGAGGAGAAGGCAGACGGCGAGCCCGATGCTCCGATAGCACTTCCGTACGAGGTTTCGTTCGAGCAGGAAGAGAACGTAGCTGCATGGACAGCAATGGACCGCAGCGGCAACACCGGTTCTACATGGAGCTGGAACTCATGGGGCTATCAGGAGTACGATACCGACTGGAATCCGGTAGGCGACCAGCATCCTTGCGTAAGCTTCAGCAGCGACTGGAACACCGACGCCAACGACTATTGGGTATCTCCGGCGTTCGCTCTCGAGGCAGGGAAGACATACGTAGCGAAGGCTCACACAGCCAACAACCGCAGCTGTCTTGAGTCTGGCACAACCTCGTTCACGATGAAGCTCGGCACAAACAAGAAGGTGCAGTCTTCGTTCGACCAGACTCTCGGCTCAATCGAGCTAAACACAGTATACGACCGCGACCCGAGCACATTCGAGTTCAGCGTACAGGAGTCGGGCAACTACTATGTAGCGTTCCACATCAGCGACTCGGAGGGTGCAAACGCTTACGGTTACATCTTCGACTTCAGTCTGGCTGAGAAGGAAGGCGCAGCAGAAGAGCCGGTGGCTACAGCTCCGGTTGCCGACCTCACGGCTACCGAGGTTATCACACGCTCGGCAGTAGAGCTTGCTTGGACCAACCCGACTAAGGACGTCGACGGAAAGGATCTGCCGGCTGACGCAGCGCTCACCGTGAAGGTTTACGAGGGTGAGGAGCTTCTCGCTACACTGGACGCTCAGGCTCCGGGCAGCGAAGGCACATACACCAAGGAATATACAGCCGACACATTCGCCGGCGAACACAACTACAAGGTGGTTGTAGTTTACAAGGAGAAGGAGTCGGAGGCAGCTACAGCAACGCTCACAGTGGTGGTTGACGCTATCAACGGCGTGGTTGTTCCGACTGACGCAAAGGTTTCGGTTCACACTCTCGGTGGAGCAGCGGTTGGCAACAACCTCTCAACACTCGGCAAGGGCACATACATCGTGACCATGAAGAGAGCCGACGGCACTATGAAGACCGTGAAGGTTACTAAGTAACTGAATTCTCATAATTAATTAATTGGGCCGCTCTGCATACCAGTATGGTATGTGGAGCGGTTTTTTATTGCTTTTGGGCGAAAAAGAATATACGGTGGGTAGCAAATAGTACGTAATAATTAATATTTCTTTGCAAAAAGGTTTGGTATATGTGAAAAATGCTGTATATTTGCAAATGTTATACCACTTAAAAACAGTAACCTAAAAAAATTATAGCTATGGAAGAAAAACTTCAGTTCGTGCCTTCTTTGAAGGACGCATTCGCCATCGGCGTTAAAAATCTTGTGCCGATTGTTCTCTCTGTGTTGCTTTGGCTCGTAACCGTATGGATTCCGTACGTTAATGTGGGCACTAAGATAGCCTTGGCTACGCTTCCCGTGAAGCTCAGCAAGGGCGAGATGATCAGTCCGATGTTCATTTTCGACTCCGAGTACCGTCATTGCATGGGCGAGTATTTCATCCTTCAGGCTATCATCAGCTCCGCCGTGTCGGTAGCCTGTCTGTTCATGTTAATACCGGCTGTTGTACTCTCGTTCAG
>OHBM01002304.1_pt1 | contig 12923 bp, 9 predicted proteins | sample 1577251 | NCBI WGS metagenome assembly OHBM01 (sample SAMEA3541557, study PRJEB24748) | human gut metagenome | biome: human gut; feature: human-associated habitat; material: faeces | place: China | collected 2012
AATCACCGGAATTCCCTTTGCTGCTGCATATTTTAAGCCTTCTGTTCCTGCCTGGGTATGCTCATCCATATAGTTATACTGTATCTGGCAGAAATCCCAGTCATAAGCATCTATAATCTTCTTAAACTGATTTGCTCCTCCATGGAAAGAAAAACCGATATTTCCAATCTGTCCTGATTGTTTCTTCTCTGCAATCCAGTCCTGTATACCAAGTTCTATAAGACGCTCCCATGCTGCAATATCATTTAACATATGCATCAGATAATATTCCACATGATCCGTCTGAAGGCGTTCTAACTGCTCCTTAAAATACCGTTCCATATCCCCTTCTGCTTTTATGTAATAATGCGGCAGTTTGGTCGCAATCTTCACTTTATCCCGATAGCCTTTTGCCAAAAATTTTCCCAGACAGGCTTCACTTCCACCGTAAGTATATGCGGTATCAAAATAATTGACCCCGGCTTCCACTGCTGCTGCCATCTCCCGCTCTGCCTTTTCCTGGTCGATTGTGGTTCCCTTCTTTGAATAACGCAGGCAGCCGTAGCCTAAGATGGACAGCTGGTCTTTGTTTCCCGGATTTTCTCTATATTGCATGTTTATTCTCCCTTGCACTTGTTGTTATGGCTGCTGCGAAATGTTTAATAATAATGAGTCTGTCTTCCCAATGTTTGACAAGATACTGCCTTCTGTTCGCCTGTAGGCAAATACATTTGTGCAGACTGTTAGGGGCTCTTAGAATTTTGGCAAAACCCGGCAACGCTGGTACAAGGATGTACCAGCGAGGTGCAGAAGAACATGGATGTGACTTTGCACCGTTTGCCATATATAAAATAGCTTTTTCAAAATTCTTAGAGCCCCTTGCAGCTGGAGCAGTATTCGCTACAGGCGTACAAAAGGCGTATCCAGTCAAAGCAGCGGTAAGACATCCTCACATCAGACACACACGCATCCTAAGAATTACAATACATTCTGTATCAATCATCAAATATTCGTGTCTTAGGATTGATTGCCATCTTTTTTATCATTTCCCATTTCGCAGTCACCGATTCTGCATAAGTTGCCGGGTGATGATATTTTCATACCACCACCCGGCACATATACTGTCATTATAAAGCTATCGGGAAAGTTTTGCAAGAATCACTCCCGCTCCTTTAACATTTTAAATCTATCGGTCATGTCATAGGATGTAATGTTATCATTAATCCAGAGGTAAAATACATTGCCACTATACATTCCACGGACATTCTCGTAATTGGCTCCGTTAATGCCCGGAATTTCTGCCTGTTTCTTAAAGGTTCCATTTTCATAGGAATATATCTGGTAGGTCTGCTTTGTTCTGCTGCTGCTATAATCCTCACAAACCAGACCGATTAAATTCTTATCTTTTGAAATGATGACACTCTTATAATCATATAATGCTTCGCTATAATCTACATCCTTTAATACAAGCTTTGCTTCTTCGATTACTTCTCCCGGATTTTCTATATTAAACATGGAAATCTTAATGTTTTCTATATTTCCGGTCTTCTCATCAGATTCGTAGCCGATTCCCAGTAAGTGTGTATCATCCCAGAAATGCAGATATTCGGAGAAGCCGGTCACCTTGAGTTCGCCGATAATTTCCGGTTTTGCCGGGTCTGATAAATCCACGGTAAACAGCGGGTCGGTATTCCGGTAGGTTACAAAGTAACCAGTGTTTCCCATAAAACGGGCAGCATAGATTTCTTCTCCCGGTGCAATGCCTGTCAACTGCCCGGTTAATTTCATGTTCTCATCCAGAATATAAAGTGCATTCACCTCATCCTCTGTACTATAATCGGTGGTCAATACCCTGAGATATCCATCACTGGCATTGATTGCAAAGGTATCTCTGACATAACCCCTTACTGCCGTTGCCGCCACACCACTGATTCTGCCCTCATCCAGTGCAAATTTTGCAATATTGGTAATCATTGCCCCATCATAATCTTCCTCATATAAATACAGGGCATCTTTGCTGATATAAGTCTGGGCATATCCAGAGATTACAAGCTTACTGTCCAGCACTTTATCCGGCTTATTTACATCCAGTGAAGAAACCAGTATACCACTTTCTCCTGATGACTCCGGCAGATAAATTTCACCGGCGGCAACCTTCTCTCCATTTACCTTCGGAATCACTGAGGTATATTCCTCTTCTGCATATCCCACCACATCTGATGTCATATGATACTGTGTAAAAAGATAGACTACATCTCCGATTTTCCGGGAAGTATTATAATAACCATCCTGGATTAATCTCCCTTCAAATTCCGGATTCCTGCGGTCTACGATACTGTATACCTGAATCTGTGTGGTGCTTTTTCCATTCATTTCATAGCAGAATGCACCGTCCTCAGCAACATCTGATACAGCAGTTTCTTCATCCGGGTTTTCTTTATCTGAGTTTTCCTCATCTTTGGTTTCCTTATCAGAAGTTTCCTTATCAGAGCCAGCTTTGCTGCTTTCTCCTAAAGATGTCTCATAGCCCTGCACAACCAGAATCAGCTGGTCTCCATCTACATAAATTTCCATCACCCGGTCTGCTGCGCCACAGTCTTTCGGGAGAAATCGTGTTACTTCTTCTAATTTTCCATCCCGGATATCCGTTATAACAATGTATTTATCCTCTACCGTATAAATGTAACTGCCATCAATTTTAGCAATATCACTCTCGTCTACACCTTCCATCTGCAGATTTGTCGTAGAATAATCTTTTCCGCCTTCCTTGCTGCCCTCCGACAAATCGGCATCGGCACTTCCGTAATCAGTTACATCACTGTAGTAATATTTGTCACTGCCGGAATTCATTGCTCCCGATGCAGCTTCGCTTGTCTCTGCACTTGTTTCCTCTTCTATCCAGTTCTGCTGATACCCCTTAAGAAGAGTCTGATATACCTCCTTATAATCCGATGCAGGATGATACATTGTTCCAATAGCTGCCACATCCACATACCCTGTTTCACCTGTTTCTCCCACAGTCTGCTGCGTATCTGCCATTGCTACGGAATCCGTCTGCCCTGTACCGGAATTCTTATCGAAATGGGTTACTGTTAAATAAATACCGCTGCATACCACCAGTGCCAGCACTGCCACCATGCTTCCAAGTCTGCGCCATGGAATTATTTTCTTTGATTTTTTCTGTTCCTGTAATTGTTTTTCTATCTGTTCCGGTTTCAGAGCCTCTGGTATCTCAATCTCCTCCGCCGCTTTTCTTAACTGGGTTAAAATCTCCTGTTCATTCATACCGGCACCTCCATCTCATCTGAATTTCCTGTTGTTTTCCAGACTTTTTGCATATCTTCTGTTTCTCACTTCCAATATTTCTCCACCATTTTCTTTATTCCCCGGCTCTCTTTTGAGCGGACGGTATTTTCGTTAAGGTTTAACAGTTTTCCAATTTCCTTACTGCTATACCCGCAGAATAAATGCATGGCGATAATCATTCGTTCCTCGGAAGGCAGCTCAAAGAACAGACTCCGGACTGCTGCATGCTCATCCATTCCGGATTTTCCCAGATGCTCTAAAAGCTCCGGTGTCAGCTCTTCCGGACGGGTTGCATACTCTTTTAATTTACGTTTGCACTTATTACTTAAAATACGGAATATCCACGCCCGGAATGCTTCTGTCTTTCGAAGCTCCCCGATTTGTGCAAATGCATCTGTCACGGTATCGCTGACCACATCCTGTGCATCCTGCGGATGCTTCAGCACATATAACGCAAATCGATACAAGTCCTGATAAACGCCTTCATATAATTGTGCAAATGCACCAGTATCCCCACTTTGTGCCCTGCGCACCAGCTGCAGTTCCTGCTCCATATGCTCACCCTATACCTTCCTATGTCCTTTCCTTTGACCGGTCTCATATATATAGTGTCGCTGAATTCCATTCTGTTGCATATATTTTTAAATTTTTAAAAATAGCAGTACTCTTCACCGAATACAGATGCTGTCTAAGTGCTGTAAAGGGCACTAAGAATTTCGAAAAATCATTTTTATATCCGGCAACCGGTGCAAAGTCACATCCATGTTCCTATGCACCTTGCCGGCACATCCTTGTGCCGGCATTGCCTAATATCTAACGAAATTCCAAGTGCCCTTAACAGCCCTTAAAATGCATCTGCACTTCGGCGAACACTCCTGCTATTCTTCAAAATTCAAAAAAACATATTTATAACTGGCTGATTACCAGCACATCATTTTCACGAATCACAGTATTTCCGTTCGGTATCACAACCTTCTCATTCCGCTTTAGAACAAGAACCAGCTTCTCTTCTCCCAGTTTTATTCTGGATAATGGCTTTCCAATCCACTTGCTATCTTTTTCGATTGGGATTTCTGTCAGACAGATGCCAAGATTTTCTTCCGGAGATAAAGCACTTAAGACAATCTTGTCTCCGGCAAGCACTACCGTGTTGCCATTTGGAATGATACGCTCCTCGCCTCTTAGAATCAGCACCAGTAATAAATCCGGCAGGGAAGTAAGGTCTTTTATCTTGCGGTTCTCCCATGGATGTCCCGCCTTGATGCTGATTTTAACAAACTCCACCGGCATTTCATCGGAGTAGTCACTGAAGGTCTTCATGACGTTGCCATTTTCGTCTATCATGTCAAGCTTCTTCGCCACCAGTCCAAGCAGTGTACCCTGAATACTGATAGAGAACAGGACAATGAAAATAACTATGTGGAACAAATCATTTTTCGTATATGCCGGGCTTACTGTTGCCATAATTGCAAATACTATGGATGCCGCTCCACGAAGCCCCGCCCAGGACACCAGAAGCTGCTGCTTTACCGGGCAGCGGAATGGCATCAAGATAGCAAATACAGAAACCGGCCTTGCCACAAATGTTAAAAATACCGCAATTGCCAGTGCAATCGGCAGTATCTTCGGCAGCTGGGATGGATATGCCAGCAGACCAAGCAGGAAGAAAATCAGCATCTGCATCAATCCGGTGATTCCGTCAAAGAAATGCACCAGTGATTTTTTGTGATGAAGGGGAGTGTTGCCAAGGATAATTCCGGCAATATATGCTGCCAGATAACCATTTCCATTTATCATGGATGCTCCGGCGTAGGATACCAGTGCCATACTGAATACAAATATCGTATCAAATCCATCCGTTGCAAAATTCACTTTTTTTAAAATGAATGCTGCTGCCAGTGCCACAACTACCCCCACTAATATGCCAAAAATAATCTGCGAGAATATCATAACAACCAGCGAAGAACCACTTAATTTTCCGCTCATTATCGTTAATATAATTACGGTCAGCATATAAGAACATGGGTCATTACTACCACTTTCCACCTCCAGCATGGATGCAGTATTGTTCTTAAGATTCAGCCGTCTGGAACGAAGGATTGAAAAGACCGATGCCGCATCCGTAGAACTGATTACAGAGCCAATCAGCATACTTTCCCAGAAATCCATTTTCAATATAAAATGACAGAATGCTCCGGTTGTTACTGCGGTCAGTATAACACCCACTGTTGATAATAATACTGCTTTACCAGCCACCGGCTTTGCCTGTTTCCAGTTGGTTCCAAATCCACCGTAAAACATGATAAAGATTAAGGACACCGTACAAATCTGTTCGGCAATCGTAAAATTATCAAAAGGAATCTTTAAAATTCCATCTGTTCCAAACATCATGCCAAGAAGAATATATGCCAACAACATTGGAATTCCCAGTTTGTTGGACATTTTATTCAATGACAGGCACAATAAAATCACTGCTGCTACCAGTAAAATATAACTTGTCATAAATACCTCTCTTTCCTGTTTTTATTTACCTGTTGCTCTTACGTCTTCTTCTATCCCCTTTTCTTTTATTACCTCTACCTATTCCTTCTTTTCTTCTGCCTCCATGATACTTCCTGCCTTTACCAGTCCTCTCTGCAGTGCATCCCTTGCATTCTTCCAAGGCTGCTCCTTATAACGGTAATCATTCTTACAGATGAACCATTCTAAATCATCCCGCACCCTCTCATATCCGTTAATAAAAGTCTCATTTAAAGTCATCAGAAATTCATTCAGGTATTTCTTACCCATATATTCCGGGGCACCGGAAAACAGAACTTTATAATGATTTACACAAAAGCCTTTGGATGCTGCAAACTGTTTGCGGAAGTCCTCTTCTTTTTCATATAAATAGTAAATGGTATTGATATAATTTGTAAAGCTGTGATTAATGTAATCACACACAAAGCACTTTTTCTCTTTTTCTTCCACAAAGGTAATCACCGGATGGACCGTCTGGCTCTTTTTCCTGAAAAGTACAGCTGCCTGAGGCAGTGGTGCTTTCATTGCTTTTTTTAACTCCTTAGCTGTCTTATCCATATGGGTCTTTAACATCATGGCAAGTCCTAATTTATTCGGATATTCATATAACATTTCCAAATGCTTCTGACAGAAGCCCTGTTCATCGCTCTGCTCCCGGATATCTCCCTCCATATAACTTGCACCCGGTCCAATGGTATAATTGATAGCATTTTCTTCTAATTTCTGATACATTCTGCAGACCGGACATTCGCTTTCCTCTGCAAATGCATCCTGTATTGGTATCGTATAAATCTCTGTTTTCATTTTAATCTCCTTAAAGATACACAAAAGGGTATTCCATATGCACTCCTTCGGCCTGTGGAATACCCTTCTCTTTGCAATTGTATACCGTTTATTACATCATGTTTTTCTCTACTTCTTCTTTCATGGAAGAAACATTAAACTTACGGATATTTTCATCCAGTTCTGCTACTACAGAAGTAATTCTGGCAGTTGCATTCTTACATTCTTCTACCAAAGCTTCAAACTCATTCATTGCCTCAGATGTATCTCTGGCACTTGTTGTATTTGTCTCTGCTGCTGCAGCAAGCGAATCCATTTTCTCTTCAATGGCACTCTTATGTTCATTCAAGCCACCGACTTCTGAATTGATTCCCTGAATAGAAGTGCTGACACTTTCAATTTCATGATTCAAGGCAGTAAAGATTGTCTCTGTCTCGCGAATCTTTGCATTCTGCTGTTCAAATGCTTCTGATACTTTTCCGGTAATGTCTACACTGACATTAGAATTATCAATCAGTTCATTAACAATTTTATTAATCTGCTCTGAAGACTCTCTGGACTGGTCTGCCAAGGTACGGATTTCTTCTGCAACTACGGCAAATCCTTTTCCCTGTTCTCCTGCCCGTGCAGCTTCAATACTTGCATTTAAAGCAAGCAGATTTGTCTGGCTTGCAATTCCTGCAATAATCTCTGTTGCAGTACGAATCTGTAAGGCAGACTGATTGGTTCTGTCTGTCTGGCTCTGCACTTCATCAATAGACTGCCTGTTCTGTCTGCTGATTTCCACCAGCTGCTGCATAATCACCTCTGCTGATTCATTGCAGTCTTTCATTTTTAATGCACTGTCTGAAAGAAGTGTAATATTGCTGGCAATTACTTCAATGGCATTGCCGATTTCTGCTACTTTCTGCTGTACATGCTGTGTTTTCTCTGCCTGTGAAACGGTATTATCTGTAATGGAAGCAACTTCACCGCTCACCTGATCCAACGCTTCATTCATAGTGTCAAAGGACTGGCTGAATGTCGTAGACAGTTCGCTTAATTCCCTGCTGGCTCTACGGATTCCGGTTACAATCTGTGCAAAGCTTCTTACCAAATCATTGGCAGAGCCTAACAATTTGCTGATTTCATCATTTTTTTCATTATGTTTTGGTTCTTCTAACTGAAGGCTTCCATCCGCAATCTTATCCATACTTCCAATTACAGCTTTCAGTTTTCCGGCAATTGCTACTGCAAGCCACAGGGAACCTGCCACAAATACCGCTAAAACCACAATTAAAATAATCGTTCCCACACCTGCATTTAATGCTGTATTCTGTACCAGATGCATTATGATAATTCCGGCAAGTCCAACCAGAAGAATCGGGAGTGAAATTACTGCAATTAATCCAAGTGCCAGTTTCTTTCCTATATTACTTTTTTCTGAAGATTTACGTTTTTCTGCCATTACTGCACTTCCTCCTTATAGCTCTTATCTCTTATTCTTATTCTTATTCTTATGTATTATCTTTTTATCCGGTTATCTTTAAATAAGCTGCGGAAAATGCCGGCATATCGAGACCACCCTGAAATACCGCTTTTTCTCCGGTCAGCAGGTCAACTGCTTCTGCTGCTCCTGCATCAAAGGATGCATGGAAGGGATTCTCTTCCAGATTGATTGCTACAAGAATCCGCTCACCTTCAAAGCTTCTCTCAAATACAATCTGCCGGTTTGTTAAGAATACCTTTCGGTAGCTGCCATAGCAAAGTGCTTTTTCCGATTTATGAACCTTCGCCAGTCTGGAAATATAATCGGTAAGTTCATTCCATTCCGGTGCTTCAAAGGAAGGACGGAGTGCTTCATCCCCGCCATTTTCCTTCTTTCCCTCTGCTGCCCATTCACCGCCATAATAGACACATGGAATGCCAGGAATTGCAAATAGCATTGCATATACCAGTGGAAGATGTTCTTTTTCCTTTAAAGTGCTTGCCAGACGGTTCACATCATGGTTATCCAGAAAATTTAATAAATGTTTGCCCTGATACATTCCACAGAAATGCTGCTCCAGGGTATAATTGATTTCAAAGAGGTTGCGGTCATTAAAGCTGGACCACATTCCCTTATATGCCTGATAATTTGTTACACTGTGCAGCATATTCTGTTCATCCAGAAGACGGTTATAATCACCATGAATCATCTCGCCCAGGAGATAAAAATCATCCTTTTTCGAATCTACGAACTGACGTAATCTTCTTACAAAATCCATATCCAGACTGTATGCAACATCCAGACGCAGTCCGTCAATATCAAATTCTTTTATCCATCCCTCTACTGCTGAAAAGATATGCCGGATTACTTCTTCATTCCGCAAATTCAGCTTTACCAGCTCATTATGTCCTTCCCAGCCTTCATAGGAAAGTCCGTCGTTATAATTATTATTCCAGCCAAAATTCACATTTGTGAACCAGTCCTTATATGGAGAATTCTCTCTGTTTTTCAGTAAATCCTGAAATGCAAAGAAGCCTCTTCCCACATGGTTAAACACTCCGTCCAACACTACTTTGATATTGTTGTCATGTAATTTTCCACATACTTCTTTAAAGTCCTCATTGGTTCCAAGTCTTACATCTAACTTTGTATAATCCCTGGTATCATAACCGTGACGGTCTGATTCAAAAACCGGACAGAAATATATTGCATCCACTCCAAGCTTTACCATATGCGGAATCCAATCTTCCACTTTCTTTATCCGATGAGCCAGAACACCATCATTTTCTGTTGGTGCTCCGCAAAATCCCAATGTTGAAATCTGATAAAATACACTGTCATATGACCACATAAAAACTGTTCCTCCTGTCTGTCCATCATGTGCTGTGGTTTTCCCGCTACCTGCGTAAATAAAAGAGGACGGTTCCTTTTGCGGGAACCATCCTCCTAACTTCTTCCCTCTACCTTCGCCCATGTTGTTTCAATTACGCTTATTATAACATAACTTTATAGCATAAGGGAATTTTTTTCTTGCATTTTTCCTAATTTTTTTTGATTTTCATAACGTTATTTTGTTATTTTTCAACACCGGTAAGCTGATATCCTGCTTTTTCAATCACTTCTGCAAATGCTGCATCCGGAATCTCTTTGTCCATGGTTACTTCAGCACTCTTTGTCTCAAGGCTGACAGCTGCCTGTACTCCTTCCATGGCATTTAATGCTTCTTCCACATGTTTCTTGCAATGTTCACACATCATTCCTTCAATTTTAAGTGTTTCTTTCATTTTATTATCCTCCTTATCATTTTCATTATTATCTGTCACTTTTTCTGTTGTCTGTTCTGTCTGACTTCCTGTTGCTTTTTCCGCTATCTGTTCTGCCACATTTCCTGCCGTCTGCTCTAATCGCTGCGGCTTAAAAAGCTTTAACCGGAGAGCATTGCAAACAACACAGACGCTGCTTAAACTCATGGCGGCTGCACCGAACATCGGATTTAATTTAATATGAAATGCCGGGTATAAAACGCCTGCTGCCAGTGGAATTCCAATGCTGTTATAGAAGAATGCCCAGAACAGGTTCTCCTTGATATTGCGGATAACCGCTTTGCTTAACCGGATGGCTGTTACGGCATCCATCAGATCATTCCGCATCAGTACCGCATCTGCACTTTCGATTGCCACATCTGTTCCTGCTCCAATGGCAATTCCTACATCAGCTCTTGCCAGTGCCGGTGCATCATTGATTCCGTCTCCAATCATGGCAACCTTATGTCCCTGCTGCTGCAGTTTGGCAATATGCCGTTCCTTATCCTCCGGCAATACTTCTGCAATTACTTTTGGAATTCCAAGCTTCTTACGAATAGCTTCGGCGGTACGTTTATGGTCTCCGGTCAGCATTACTACCTCAATGTGCATCTTACGGAATGCTTCAATAGCATAGCGGCTGGTTTTCTTTTCCACATCTGCTGCTGCAATGATACCCAGAAGGCTGTTGTTTTTCGCAAAGATTAATGGAGTCTTTCCTTCTTCTGCCAGCTTGTCCAGAGTATCTCCAAGGTCATCCAATGACACTCCCTTTTCTTTCATAAAGGCTTCGTTTCCCGCATAATAAGATGCATTTTCGTCTTCTGCCTCAATTCCTCTGCCCAGAATTGTCTTAAAATTCTTCATGGCAAGGGGCATAATCTCCTGCTCCTTCGCATACTGCAGAATTGCCTGTGCCAGTGGATGCCCGCTTCCCTGCTCAACGCCTGCTGCAATTGCCACAAATTCTTTTTCGTTTAATTCTGTGGTTCCAACACTCACATCTGTAACCCTTGGCTTACCTTCTGTTATGGTTCCGGTCTTATCCATAACTACAGTATCGATACTGTGCGCCGTTTCCAGCGCTTCGCCAGACTTAATCAGGATTCCGTTTTCTGCACCTTTTCCGGTTCCTACCATAATAGCTACCGGTGTTGCAAGTCCAAGGGCACACGGACAGGAAATAACCAGCACTGCGATTCCAATAGAAAGTGCAAATTCAAAGGTTGCCCCACTGATGAGCCAGATGATTGCAGCAATTAGGGCAATTGTAATAACCACCGGCACAAATACTCCTGCAATCTTATCTGCCATCTTGGCAATCGGTGCTTTACTGGATCCAGCTTCTTCCACCAGATGAATAATCTGGCTGATGGTGGTATCTTCCCCGACCTTGGATGCACGGATTTTCAAGAAGCCATTCTGGTTAATGGTTGCGGAAATTGCAATATCCCCCACTTCCTTATATACCGGAATGCTCTCCCCGGTAATGGCAGATTCATCGAGGCTTGACTGTCCCTCTTCAATTACTCCGTCCACCGGAACGGTTTCACCGGGACGAACCAGCACCAAATCACCTTTTACCAGTTCCTCTGCCGGAACCGTAACTTCTTTGCCATCTCTTAAGACCTTTGCCTGCTTCGGAGCCAAGTCCATCAGCTTCTCAATAGCTTCACTGGTCTTTCCTTTGGAACGGCTCTCTAAATATTTTCCAACTGTAATCAATGTCAGAATCATTCCTGCAGACTCAAAATAAATATCCATGCTGTACCGGCTTACCAGTGCCATATCCTGATGTCCCAGGCCATAACCAATCCGGAAAATGGCAAATACACCATAGATAACGGAAGCCGATGCCCCAAGTGCAATCAGCGAATCCATATTCGGGCTTCTGTGTACAAAAAGATTCTTAAATCCTACAATAAAATATTTCCGGTTCAGATACATAATCGGAAGCAGCAATAAAAACTGGGAAAAGGAAAATGCCAGAGCATTCTCATCTCCGTGAAATGCAGCCTTGATAAATCCCGGTACCGGAATTCCAAACCATTCATAAAACATATGGTGCATGGAAATATACATCATCGGAATCAGAAAAATAACAGACCAGATCAGACGGATTTTCATCTCATGCATTTCCTGCTCTGCCTTATTTATCTTTTTCCCTTTGCCTGTACGTTTCTCATTTCCGGCATTTGCCAGTGCAGCACCATAACCTGCCTTCTCTACTTCTGATACAATGATATCTTCATTGACCTTATTCTCGTCATAGGACACCTGCATACTGTTGGTCAGCAGATTTACGGATACATTTTCCACTCCGTCAATCTTTGACACACACTTTTCCACACGGGAAGAGCATGCAGAACACGTCATACCTGTGACTTCATAACGTTCCTGTTTCACACTTTTGTCCTCCTCTATTTCATCAGTTTCTGAAGGGTCGCACAAAGCTCATCCACCGCTTCTTCCTTTCCGGCACGGATGTCTTCCACCACACAGGATTTGATATGCTCCGCTAACAACACTTTATTAAAGGAGTTCAGTGCAGAATTAATTGCAGACACCTGCGTTAAAATATCCACACAGTAGCGGTCTTCTTCCAACATTTTCTTTACACCCCGCACCTGTCCTTCAATCCGGTTCAAGCGTTTTAATAAATCCTGATATTCTGCTTCCTGTCTGTGCTTCTTCCGTCCACAGCAGGATGGGCACATCTCTTTTTCTTCTGCCATAGTCAGGCTCCCTTCTATCTTCACATTCCAATACACATTTCCCGATAGTCATATACCCCCTACCGGTATGCTTATATTATACCCCCATAGGGTATTTGTCAATCATTTTTCCATTGAATGTTCCAATTCATATTCAAGCCATCCTCTTCCGCTCTATGATATTATCTTGACTTTTCCTATGATTTATGCTATTTTCATAACGCTAAAACTGGTGTGGATTTTTCTAGTCTGACTACTTTTCGCCACACAATTATCCTTGTGATAATTGTGTGGCGTTTTTTACTTTACAGGAAATTGCTTTCCTGTAAAGTAAAAAACGCTCCGCGAGGA